>OBLI01003196.1_pt1 | contig 12880 bp, 13 predicted proteins | sample 1519701 | NCBI WGS metagenome assembly OBLI01 (sample SAMEA3663005, study PRJEB22513) | pig gut metagenome | biome: pig gut; feature: pig-associated habitat; material: faeces | place: France | collected 2012 | reverse complement strand
TTTCTTCAAAAATAAAAGATAGATAATATATAAATATTTTGATATAATATTTAGAGGAGGTTTATTATGCCTTACATATCATTGTATAGAAAATATAGGCCAAAAACATTTTCAGATGTAGTTGGACAAGAAGTTGTTATTAAAATATTAAAAAATTCAATTTTAACGGGCAAAATAGGTCATGCATACATCTTTAGTGGCCCTAGAGGTACAGGAAAAACTAGTATTGCAAAAATCTTCTCAAAAGCCGTAAATTGCCTTGAAAATGATTCTGGAGACTTGTGTGGAAAATGTAGCGTTTGTTTATCGAATTTTGATGATGAAATTGATATAGTTGAAATAGATGCTGCAAGTAACAATGGAGTAGATGAAATAAGAGAAATAAGAACTAATGTTAAACTTGTTCCAAACCATTTAAAATATAAAGTATATATAATTGATGAGGTTCATATGTTATCAACAAGTGCATTTAATGCATTATTAAAAACACTAGAAGAACCGCCATCAAATGTAATATTTATTCTCGCAACAACAGAATTTAATAAAATACCTGCGACAGTTATCTCTAGATGCCAAAAATTCGATTTTAAAAAGTTAACTATAAATCAAATAGAAAATAGATTAAATTACATACTAGATAAGGAAAATAAAACAATTAAACCTGAAGTGGTTGAATTAATATCTCAACTTAGTGATGGCGGAATGAGAGATGCCATTAATATGCTTGATCAATTAATATCACTGGATAAAACTGATATTGATACTGACGATGTATATAATTTAATAGGCGATGTCAGTGAAAATAAAATATTTGAATTATTAAAGGAAATAACAGAACATGATGTTAAAAATATTTTAGAAAGTGTTGATTTATTATTTTCTGAAGGAAAAAATTTTATTAACATAACTAATAGACTTCAAACGATAATAAGAAATATAATTATATATAATAATTCTGATAATTACTTTTCAAAAGAATATGAACAAAAATTAAATAATTTTGCAAAAATTGATTTAGAAAAATTCTTAGATTTATCAAGCATTTTATTTAAACTTTCAAATGAATTAAAAAAGACTACTAATCAAAAAGTATTAGTAGAAATATATTTATTAAAAGCTTCTTTGATTTTTGACAAAAAAAACATAGAAAAAGTTAATAAAACGGCGAAAATAAGCCAAAATATTGAAATAAATAAAGAAACAAAAAAAGATAATGAAAAAGAAATAAAAATAAATAATTCACTTTGTGGTGCTGATAAGTCACTTAAAAATTCATTCATAAAAGAGTATGAAAATATTAAAGAATTTTTGTCAAATAAAGAATATAATTCAGTTGCAAATTTAATGCAAAAAGCAATACCAGAAGTTGTATCAGAAAAAAATGTATTATTCAGTTTTAAAAATGATTTTGAAGTTGTCTTATTTGATAAAAATATTATAGAAATTCAAAAACTTTTAAAACAAATATTTGAAAAAAAATACTCAATTGTAGCCGTGAATATTGATGAATGGAATGATATAAAAAAAGAGTATATTTATAACATAAAAAATGGAATAAAATATGAATACATCGAAGAAAATGAGCAAAATGAGAAATCAAAAAAAACAACAATATTAGAAAATACTATTGAAAATTTATTTGGTGATAGTATTATAAATAATGAGGATTAGAAAGGAAAGATAAAATATGAATATGCAAAGTATTATGGCTCAAGCCAGAAAATTACAAGGAGATATAGAAAGAACTTCAAAAGAAATAGAAAAGACAGTTTTTACTTATGAAAATGAGAATATTTTAGTAGAAGGACTTGGTACATATGCAATTACTAAAATTCAAATAAAAAATGATAACATATTAGAAGATAAAGAAATGTTAGAAGATATTGTTTATGTTGCAGTAAACGATGTTATAAATCAAATAAAAAAAGAAAAAGAAAAAAAATTAGGAAAATATACTAATGGACTTGGAGGAATACTTTAATAATGGCACTTCCAAGAATCTTCACTGATTTAGTAAATCATTTAACACTATTACCAGGAGTTGGTGAAAAAACAGCTGAAAGGTATGTTTATTCATTGTGTGATAAAGAACCAGAAGAAGTTGAAAATTTAGCAAACGCTCTTATAGATTTTAAAAAAAACATAAGATATTGTGAAATTTGTGGTTGTCTAACTGACACTGATGAATGCGATATATGTTCAAATAGTAATCGTGATAGAAGTACAATTTGCATTGTTGAAGATTCTAAAAATGTATTTTTCATTGAAAAAACAAAAAAATATAATGGATTATATCATGTATTAAATGGAGTAATATCACCAATTGAAGGTAAAAATCCTGAAGATTTAAACTTATACAGTTTATTAAATAATAGAATAACAAATGGTATAAAAGAAATAATAATTGCCCTAAATCCATCGATAGAAGGTGAAGTGACTTCTTTATATATTCAAAAAGTATTAGAAAAATATGATGTAAAAGTATCAAGATTATCATATGGAATACCAATGGGATCTGATATTGAATATTTAGATCCAATAATGATATCCAAAGCATGGGATGATAGAAAAGTAATATCAAATAAAAATAAATCATAAAATTTATAGATAATATGATTATATTTATAATAAAAAAAATTGTATATGCATTGTGTCTTTTATACACAATAAATATTTTCATAAGTAAAGTAGGAAAAATAATACCAATAAATATGTATACAATAATACTTGTGACATTTTTTGGTTTTTTAGCAATTTTATCATTAATATATTTAAAGTATTATTGTTAAGGAGTAATAATTGAACATAGTAGAGTATTTTGAAAAACTTAATGAAGTAGATAAATTAACACAAGCATTTCTAATAGGAAATGTTCTTTTTGATGATGTTCAAAATGAAATAAACGAGGTCTTACAAAAATATATATTTAACAATAATATTGATAATTTAAAGGATAATCCAGATGTATATATATTAAAGCAAGATGAAGTAAATATAACTAAAGATGTGATAAAAGATTTATTAAATAAGTTATCAACAACTTCTCAATTTAATAACAAAAAGGTATATATTATAGATAAAACAGAATATTTATCTGATACTGTATTTAATGCAATATTAAAGACATTGGAAGAACCTAAAGAGGGAATTTATGCAATTTTAATTTCAAATAATATTGATGCAGTTAAACCAACAATAGTAAGCAGATGTCAAAAAATATTTTTAACATCATCTACCGATAAACTTGAATTATCAGATGAAATTGAAGAAATAGCAAATAATTTAATTGATTCTATTGAAGAAAACGGACCAAAAACTATTGCAAAAAATTATAAAATGTATAATATAATAACCGATAGAGACAAATTCGTTCAAATTTTAAAAACAATGATGAATGAATACCATAAAGTATTAAAATCAATAATAGAAGAAAAAAACGATGATTTTTTAAATAAAAAAATATTAGAAAATAATAATTTAACTAGTATTTTAAATAAAATGTTAATAATTGACAATACAATTAATTTAATGCAAAATTATTTAAATAAAAATCTTAGTATTGATAGATTCATTATAGAAATGTGGAGATGTAATATATGAAATGTGTAGGAGTAGAATTTAAATCAGGTGGAAAACAATATACTTTTTTTGATAACGATATTGAAGTAAATTGTGAAGACTATGTAATAGTTGAAACAGAAAGAGGACTTCAATTTGGAAAAGTCTGTGTACTTCTTGGAGAATTAAACGATGGAAAAGAGCATACAAAAGTTGTACAAATTGCAAAGAATAAGGAAATAAAACAGAACGAAACAAATATAAAAGATGCAAAAAAAGCACTTGAGAAAGCTCAAGAATTAGCAGAAAAATTATCACTAGAAATGAAATTTCTAGATGCATATTTCACATTTGATAGAAAACAATTAATATTTCAATTTTTAGCAGATAATAGAGTTGATTTTAGAGAACTTGCAAAATCGTTAGCATCAATATATAAAACTCGTATAGAACTAAGACAGGTAGGTGTAAGAGACAAAGCAAAAGAAATCTCAGGAATTGGACAATGTGGAAGAAAATTATGCTGTTCAAGTTTTTTAAAAGACCTTGATTCAGTAGGAATAGCACAAGTAAAAAATCAAAATTTATCTTTAAATCCAAATAAAATTAATGGATTATGTGGAAGACTTTTATGTTGCTTGAAATATGAAGATGATTTATATACTGAGTTTAGAGAAGATTTGCCAGAAGTTGGAGAAATAATAAAACATAACAATGAAGATGTAACTGTTATAAGTGTTGACATTCCAAATAGAAAGTATACAATATTAACCGAATCAGGAACAAAAGAAGAAATATTTGTTCCATTGAAATGTAGTGGTAAATGTGGGAAAAATAGAAATTAATGATTTAGTATATTTTAAAAATATTAAAATAGTTCAAGATAAAGACTATTTTAATTTTAGTTTGGATTCAGTTTTACTTCCTAATTTTGTGGATATAACAAAAAAAACAAAAATGATACTAGATATGTGTACAGGAAATGCACCAATACCTCTTATCTTATCAACAAAAACTGATGCTAAAATTTATGCAGTTGAACTTCAAAAAGAAGTATACAATTTGGCAAAAGAAACAATAAAAATAAATAAACTTGATAATCAAATAGTACTTATAAATAATAATATAAAAAATTTAAAAAAAATATTTAATACCGAAACATTTGATATAATAACATGTAATCCACCATACTTTAAGAAAAAAGAAGATAGTATTATTAATGAAAATATAGTAAAATCTATCGCAAGACATGAAATAGAAATGGAACTAGAAGATGTAATGCTGATAAGTAAATCACTGCTAAAAAATGAAGGATCACTTGTACTAGTGCATAGAACTGATAGGTTAATTGAAATTATAGAATTAATGAGAAAACATAATATAGAACCAAAACGTATGAGGTTAATTTATCCAAAGATTAATACTGAATCTAATTTAGTATTAATAGATGGAAGAAAAAATGGTAAGAAGGGTTTAAAAATATTACCTCCATTATATATTCATAATGATGATAATAGCTATACTAAAGAGGTATTAGAAATGTTTGGGAAGTGATAAAAAAATGATACAAAAAAGTTACGACAAAAGCCCATATGGAAAGTTATATTTAATACCAACACCAATCGGTAACTTAGAAGATATAACATTTAGAGCAATAAATACACTTAAAGAAGTTGATATAGTTTATGCAGAGGATACAAGAGAAACTTTAAATCTTTTAAAACACTTAAATATACAAAAAAAAGTTGAATCATGCCATAAATATACTGAAATGATGCATAAAGAAAAAATAGTAAATATATTAAAAGAAGGAAAAAATATTGGATACGTAACAGATAGAGGGACACCTCTTATAAGCGATCCAGGAAATGTAATCGTTGATGAAGCTATAAAACAAGGTATAACAGTTATAGCACTTCCAGGGCCAAATGCACTTTTACCAGCTATTAATATGTCTGGAATAAGTAATGAAAGATTTCTTTTCTATGGATTTTTAAATAGTAAGCAAACACTTGCTAGAAAAGAACTAATAGATTTAAAAGAAATAAAACAAACATTAATATTTTATGAAGCACCACATAGAATAAAGAATTCTTTAGAATTAATAAAAGATGTTCTAGGTGATAGAAAAATCGCAATTGTAAGAGAAATATCTAAATTATATGAAGAAGTTATAAGAGATAACATTAGTAATATTTTAAAAATTTGTGATAAAATAAAAGGAGAAATAGTAATTGTAGTGGAAGGTTATAAAGAAGAAGATAAACAAATAAACTATCAAGAAATAATTAACAATCTTCTTGAAAAAGGTTATTCCAAAAGGGATGCTATTAAAGAAGTATCAGATAGATATAATGTTAGTAAAAATAAACTTTATAATGAATATAAGGAGGATTAAATGAAACTAATCGTAGGACTCGGGAACCCAGAAAAAAAGTATGAAAAAACAAGACATAATTGTGGATTTAGAGCTATAGATTATTATGCTAAAAAAAATAATCTTTCTTTTAAATCTAAATTTAAAGGTTTATATTGTGAACAAGTTGTTAACAATGAAAAAATGATTCTATTAAAACCACAAACATATATGAACTTATCGGGAGAGTCAGTACGTGAAATAGTAAATTTTTACAATATTGACATTGAAGATATATTAATTATTTATGATGATATAGACTTCGAAGTTGGAACATTTAAAATTAGAAGAGGTGGAAGTGCAGGTGGGCACAATGGTATTCGAAATATAATAGATAATCTAAAAACTGAGAATATTCAAAGAATTAGAATAGGAATATCTAAAAATGAAATACCACTAATGGACTATGTTTTAGGTAAATTTACTCCTGAAGAAGAAAAGAAGATAGAGTCTATTTTTCCACAAATTTCTAACGTAATAAATGACTTTTCAAATAATAATATTGATGAACTAATGAAAAAATATAATGGTAATAAAAATGAGTAATAATCTACATAAAGAACTATTTGATTTTAATATTGATAAAACTAAAAAGATATCAATTACTAAAAATGAAATATATAACCAATTATTGTTATATATCTTTTTAACGTATAATAAAAATTTATTATTAGTACTTCCTACTTTAAATGAAGCAACTGAAGTATATAATGAACTCAAAAATTATCTAGACGAAGTATATCTATTCCCAGAAGACGATATAATGACTAAAACAGCAATCGCAAGTTCACCAGAACTACTATTTATGCGTGTAAATATTTTAAATAAGTTTAATTATGATAAAGCAAAAATAGTAATAGTACATCTAAATAGTTTAATAAAAAAATTACCTAATAAAGAGATATTTATAAAAAATAAAATAAAATTATCAAAAGGCACAAAGATTAATAGGGATGATTTAATAAAAAAATTAAATGAAATAGGTTACAAAAGAGAAAGTATGGTATATGATACATCAGACTACTCAGTTAGAGGATTTGTAGTAGATATTTACCCAATAAATGAAGAAAATCCAATTAGAATAGAATTTTTTGATAATGAGATAGAAAAAATTAAACATTTCGAAGTAGTAACTCAAAAATCTATTGATGAATTAGATAATGTAGAAATTCAATCTATAAAAGATGACTTTGGGGATAATACTTCGTCAATAAGAGAGTATATTGGAGATGGGATAGTCATCTTTAGTAATTATAATCAACTTTTAAATCAAGAAAAGATGATTCAGCCACAATTAAAATATTTAGAAATAGAAAATTCTGTCTATAAAGTAAAAGATTTAACAAAAAAAGAAGATATTTTCTTAGATACAATCAATAATAAGAATAGTGATATATACATAGAGGCAAAATCTATAGCTAACTATGAAAATAATAAAGAAGCATTCATAGAAGCAATAGAAAAATATAATGGTATTTTGTATACTACTAACAAATTATTAACAAAAGAAATCAAAAAAATAGATAAAAATATAAAAATAGTGAATAACACATTAAATCATGGTTTTGTGTATAAAAATAATTATTATTTTTCAGAATTTGACCTATATGGACGTAAAAATAAACAAGAATTGACACATGATAAATCGTTTGGAACAAAAATAATGTCAATTGACGCTATAAAGCCAGGAGATTATGTAGTACATAGAAAATCAGGAATTGGTATCTATATGGGTATAACAACAATTGAAAAAAAAGGATTAAAAAAAGATTACCTTTTAATTCAGTATAAGGGTAATGATAAACTTTATATGCCAGTAGAAGACATTTCTAAACTATATAAATATTCAGCTAAAGAAGGTGCAAAACCAATTATAAACAAACTTAATAGTGTTGAATGGACAAAAACAAAACTTAGGATTAAAGAAAGAATTAAAAGTATTACAGGAGAACTTTTAAAAATATATCAAGAGAGAAATAAAGCAACAATTGAACCATTCAAAAAGGATGATGAAGAACAAGAAATATTTGAATCAGAGTTTGAATATGAAGAAACTGTAGATCAATTAAAAGCGGCAAATGATATTAAGAGAGATTTAGAAAAACCACGACCAATGGAAAGACTTCTTTGCGGGGATGTTGGTTATGGTAAAACAGAAGTAATTTTTAGAGCAATGTTTAAAACAGTAGAAAATGGTAAACAAGTAGCATATTTATGTCCAACAACATTACTTTCACATCAACAATATGATTCTGCTATTGAAAGATTTAAAAATCATGGAATAAATATTGACTTAATTAATAGACATTTTACTAATAAACAAGTCCAAGAAAAATTAAAAAGATTAAAAGAAGGTAAAACAGATATAATATTTGGTACCCATAGACTTCTTAGTTCTGATGTTGAGTACAAAGATTTAGGTCTTTTAGTTATAGACGAAGAACATAGATTTGGTGTTGAACAAAAAGAAAAAATCAAAAAATTAAAATCAAACGTACATGTACTATCAGTATCAGCAACACCAATTCCAAGATCACTTCAAATGTCATTAGTAGGTATAAGAGACTTAAGTTTAATAGAAAGTGCACCTAAAAATAGATATCCAGTTCAAACATACGTTATTGAATACAATGAAATGCTTATTAGAGAAGCAATATTAAAAGAAATGTCTAGAAAAGGCCAATCATTTATTCTTTATAATAACATTACCAATATGGAAACATTAGTTTCAAAATATAAAAGATTAATACCAGAAGCTAGAATTTGCTATGCACATGGAAAAATGACTAAAAATGAAATGCAAGATATTATATATGATTTTACTAACAAAGAATATGATGTATTAGTAAGTACAACTATCATAGAAAATGGAATAGATATACCAAATGCTAACACGATAATTGTTATTGATAGTGATAGATTTGGACTTAGCCAACTTTATCAAATAAGAGGAAGAGTCGGTAGAGGAGATAAAATAGCATATGCATATCTTATGTACAAAAAAGAAAAAGTATTAAATTCAACTGCTCTGAAAAGACTAGAAGCAATAAAAGAATTCACTGAACTTGGCAGTGGATACAAAATATCAATGAGAGATTTAGCTATAAGAGGTGCAGGTGATATACTAGGAAAAGAGCAAGCGGGATTTATTGATTCAGTAGGTGTAAATATGTACTTAGATCTAATAAATGAAGAAGTGAATGGAATTAAAGTAGATGAAGATGAAGAAAAAGAACCAACTATGATAGATGTCGCAACACACATTGGAGAAGAATATACAGATGAAAGTGAAATAGTAATAGAATTACATAAAAAGATTAATGGAATAACAAACAAAAAAGAATTAAAAGAAGTACTATCTGAAATAAGAGATAGATTTGGTATTACTAATCATGAACTAGAACTTTATGCTCATGAGAAATACCTAGAAAAACTATTAATTATCACTGGTGTAAAAATACTAGAAAATGATAACTTAAAAATAGTATTAAAACTTAAAAAAGAAATTTATGAATCAATTAGTGTAGAAAAACTATTTATTGAATCAACTAAAATTTCTACAAAATTTAATTTTTCATATAAATCAGGTTCAATACTAGTAACACTTCTAAAAGCAACTTTAGAAAAAGATTATATCTATTATTTAGAAGAATTTTTAGAAGTAATATATGATTTAAAATTTAAAGTATAAAATGATTAAATGTTATCAAACTATTATTAGGGTGATTACATGAAAATAACTGGTATAGTAAGGAAAATAGATGAGCTTGGAAGAATAGTTCTTCCTAAAGAACTGAGAAAATGCTTAAATATAAATTCTGGAGACGATTTTCAAATAAGAGTTGAAGATGAAAAAATAATATTAGAAAAGTATTCATATTTAAAAAATTACGAACAGGAAATTCTAAAAATAATAAACTGTTTTATATCAGAAACTACATATGATATAAGCCTGGTAGTTAATGGTAAAATAATAAATAAAAATAATGAAATTATTGATCAAAAACTAGATAGACAAATCCAAGAAAGAAAAATATTAGAATGTAAAAATATTGAAGAACTAGAATTAAATAAGAATCTTATTATTGAAGGAAGATACATTATATTACCAATAGTAGTAAATAGTGATTTATTAGGATCATTAATTATTGTAAGTAAAGATGATATCATAAGCATGGAGAAAACTTCAAAATTACTTCTTAAATTAATAAAATCTAAATTTGAATAGAATGTCAAATATTCTATAAATATGTCTATTTAGTTGAAAAAACAAAAATAAAAGTGCTAATATAATTATGTACTTTTAAAAAATATAGAATGTTTGGTGATAAAAATGATAGATTCACATGCTCATATATTGAGTGAATATTATGATGATATAGAATCATTTATAGAAAAACTTAAAGATAAAGATATATTAAAAGTAATAAATTGTGCCGATTCAATATCTACATCTAAAGAGGTATTAGATCTATATAGAAAATATGATGGATATTTACTACCAGCTATTGGAATACATCCAGAGAACGTAGATTTAAAAGAAAATACTATTGAATCATTAGAAGAATTATTAAAAAAGAATAAAGTAGTAGCAATCGGAGAAATAGGATTAGATTATAACTTTAATGATGAAAACAAAGAAGAGCAAAAAGAATTCTTTAATCGTCAATTAGATTTAGCAGAAAAGTATAATTTGCCAATAATAGTTCATACTAGAGATTCAATACAAGATTGTTATGACATTTTAAAGAAAAGAAAATTAAAAGGTGTTATACATTGCTATAGTGGTAGTATTGAAATGGCAAAAGAATTTATAAAATTAGGATATAAACTTGGAATAGGTGGAGTACTAACATTTAAAAATGCAAAATTATATCAAGTGGTAGAACAAATAGATATAAAAGATATACTATTAGAAACAGATAGTCCATTCTTATCTCCAGAACCATATAGAGGAAGAAAGAATATCCCTTCAAATGTATATTATGTAGCAAAAAAAATTGCTGAAATTAAGAAAATAACAATAAAAGAGGTAATGGATATAACTACAAATAATGTAAAAGAGGTTTTTGACATTTAAATATACATATTATATAATTTAATTACAAAGAGGTAATTAATGAAGGAGTATATTAAAAGTAGAATATTAATGTCTTTTGAAGCAGTAATAATATGTTCTTTACTACTATTATTAAATAAAGGCTCTTATGAAAAGAGTTCTCTTTCTATTGCTTTAAATGATACTATAGATAAATCTGTAGATAAAGATGTAATACAAAAAACACAAAATACACTTTATCAAGAAGGAATACAAAATCCACTTTATACATTCATAGGAGAATTAACAGGATATACAGGAGATTGTCCACTATGTACGGGATATTTAGCTTGCCCTCCTAGAACAAATGTTATAAAAGAAGGAATATATTTTAACGACAAAAAATATGGAAAAGTAAGAATAGTTGCTAGTAGTAAAAAATATCAATGTGGGACAATACTAAAATTTAATGTAGGAAAATTATCAGAAGAACCAATGATAGCAATAGTGTTAGATAGAGGAGTAAGTGGAAATGTAATAGATTTACTAACAGATAGTAAAGATTATGCAGTTAAAAAAGTAGGAAGAGTTAGAAATTTAGAATTCGAAGTACTAAGAGAAGGATGGAAATAATATGAAATTTGATTATAAAAAATCTTTAGGACAAAACTTCTTAAAAGACAAAAACATCATAAAAAAAATAGCAGATTCTATTAATCCTACAGAAGAAGACCTAATAATAGAAATAGGTCCAGGTGCAGGCGCACTTACTAAAGAATTAGTAAAAAAAAAATCAGAAGTTATTTGTTTTGAAATAGATACAAGACTAAAAGAAATACTTGAAGAAATAAATAGTGAAAAATTAACAATAATATTTAAAGATTTTCTATCAATCAAAATAAATGAATATATTGATCAAAATAAATATAAAAATCTTTACTTTGTAGGAAATTTGCCTTATTATATAACAACTGCGATTATAAACAAAATAGTAAAAGAATCAAATCCATATGAGATTACAATAATGGTTCAAAAAGAAGTAGCTGATAGATTTAGTGCTAAACCGGGGACAAAAGACTACAGTTCAATAAGTATATTTTTGCAATACAACTTTGATATAGAAAGAGTATGTAATGTAAGTAAAACATGCTTTGAACCAGTTCCAAAAGTAGATAGTTCAGTTATTAAATTTAAAAGAAATAAAAAGATATCGGCGAATGATGAAGAAAAATTTTATAAACTTATAAAAGATTCATTTACTCAGAAAAGAAAGAATTTAAGAAACAATCTTAAAGGATACGACCTAAATAAAATACAAGCAATATTAAAAAAATACGATAAAGACTTAACTGCTAGAGCAGAACAATTATCTATAGAAGAATTTGTAGATATATCAAATAACATATAAATATGAAATGATAAACAAATTAAAAAGAAAAATAAAATTAATAGGAGTAATAGCAATAGTACTATTACTTTCTTTTAATGTAAAAAAAATTATCAAATGGAAAAAAGATAGTAATGAAATAAATAATATCTTAGAAAAAGAAAATCCAAAAATAATAAATAAAGAAAATAATAAAGAACATAATAAAGATATTGTAGGATGGTTAAAAGTAAATAACACAAATATTGACTATCCATTTGTAAGGCATAAAGATAACAAATACTACTTAACTCACAACTTAAATAAAGAAAAAAGTACAGCAGGATGGATCTTTTTAGATTATAGAAATAACATAAATCTTAAAAATAAGAATAGTATAATATATGGACATGCTAGAAAAGATAAAACAATGTTTGGAACATTAAAATATGCATTAAAAAAAGAATGGTACAAAAATAAGGAAAATCAAATTATAAATATT
>OBLI01003195.1_pt1 | contig 12881 bp, 6 predicted proteins | sample 1519701 | NCBI WGS metagenome assembly OBLI01 (sample SAMEA3663005, study PRJEB22513) | pig gut metagenome | biome: pig gut; feature: pig-associated habitat; material: faeces | place: France | collected 2012 | reverse complement strand
TGCGCGTCCAAGGGACGGATGGTTTGGTCGCCTATTCCGCCGAAGAGTGTCTAAAAAACGTCGGCCTCTTGGCCTCGCAGGGGATGCAGCAGACTGATGAAGAAGTTCTGCGCATCATGCTCCATAAAAATAAAGCCTGATTTTTTCGGAAAGGGTGTTGTCTCATGGCTAAAAAAGTTCTCATCTTATCTTCCAGTCTCCGTCCGGACAGCAATTCCGAGCAGCTGGCCCGGGAAGCCGGCCGCGGGGCCCTCGAAGCGGGGAACGATGTAGAAGTCCTCAGTCTGGCCGGCCGGGATATCCGCTATTGTGAAGGCTGCATGGCCTGCCACCGCCTGCTCTACTGTCCCATCCAGGACGACGCCAACGACCTCATCAAGAAGGTCCAGGAAGCAGACGCCGTCGTCTTTGCTTCGCCTATCTACTATTATGACATCTGCGGCCAGCTGAAGACCTTCCTCGATAGGACCAATCCGCTCTACGGCCAGCCCTACCGCTTCCGCGACATCTATCTCATCACCGTCTCGGCCGACGACGCACCGGACACGGCGAAACGGGCCGTATCGACCCTCGATGGCTGGATCCGCTGCTTTGACAAGGCCCATTATGCCGGAGGCTTCAACGCCGGCGGCATGAGCGAAGCCAACGCCGTAGGAAATCATCCGCAATGGCTGCAGAAAGCCTATGAATTAGGGAAATCTATCTGATATTTTACCGCCTGTTGACAATAAATTCAGCAGGCGGCTTTGCATTTCTGCGCAATCCATGCTATACTAATCTAGTTACATACAATCTAATATTTGTTAATGAGAGAGAGGACATTAGATGGAACGCAAAGATATTCGTAATATTGCAATTATTGCCCACGTTGACCATGGCAAAACGACACTGGTCGACGCCATGCTCAAACAGAGCCATGTTTTCCGTTCTAACGAAAAAGTAGAAGAACGTGTCATGGACTCTGGAGATATTGAACGTGAACGCGGCATTACAATCTTGTCCAAAAATACATCTGTCATGCACGAAGGCGTCAAGATCAACATCGTCGACACCCCGGGGCATGCTGACTTCGGCGGCGAAGTAGAACGTGTACTGAACATGGTAGACGGCGTACTGCTCCTCGTCGATGCTTTTGAAGGCCCGATGCCGCAGACGAAATACGTTTTGCGCAAGGCTTTGGAACAGAAATTGAAACCAATCGTCGTCATCAATAAAATCGACAAACCCGGTGCCCGCGTCGCTGAAGTCGAAGACGAAGTTCTTGAATTGTTCATGGAACTCGATGCGACAGACGAACAGCTCGATTTCCCGGTCGTCTATGCAAACGGCCGCGATGGCATTGCTAAATACTCCATGGACGACGACAGCGATAATCTCGAACCGCTGTTCAAGACCATCATCAAATATTGCCCGTGCCCGAAAGGCGACGCCGACGGCCCGCTGCAGTTCATGGTCACGACGTTGGACTACGACGATTATGTCGGTAAAATCGCTATCGGCCGTATTGTCCGCGGCAAAATGCATCCGAACCAGAACGTCGTCGTCACCGACGGCGAAGGCCAGCGCAAAGCCAAAATCGGCCGCGTCTATACCTATGAAGGCTTGAAACGAGTCGAACAGGATGAAGCCGCTATGGGCGAAATCGCCTGCATCGTCGGTATTCCGGACCTCAAGATCGGCGAAACCGTTACGGACCCGCAGAATCCGGAAGCCCTGCCGAAAATCAACATCGACGAACCGACGCTGTCCATGATTTTCTACGTCAACGACAGCCCCTTTGCCGGCCAGGAAGGGGAATACGTCACCAGCCGTCATCTCCGCGACCGCTTGTTCCGCGAAGTCCAGACCAACGTATCCCTGCGCGTCGAAGAAACAGACAGCGCCGATGCCTTCAAAGTATCGGGCCGTGGCGAACTCCACATCGCTGTCCTCATCGAAGAAATGCGCCGTCAGGGTTATGAACTCCAGATCGGTAAACCGAGCGTCATCACCAAAGAAATCAACGGCCAGAAGTGCGAACCGTTGGAAGCGCTCACCATCGACGTTCCGCCTGAATTTATGGGCGCTGTCATGGAAAAACTCGGTACCCGTAAAGCCGAAATGGTCAACATGACCGATATCTCCGGCTACACCCGCCTGGAATTTATCATCCCGGCCCGTGGCCTCATCGGCTTCCGCAGCGAATTTCTCACAGCTACTAAAGGGAATGGTATTATGTACCACGTCTTCCACGGCTATGCTCCCTGGAAAGGCGAAATCCCGGGCCGTACCCGCGGCAGCTTAGTTGCCTTTGAATCGGGCACGACTACCGGCTACGGCATCTTCAACCTGCAGGACCGCGGCACGATGTTCATCAAACCGGGCGAAGAAATCTACCTCGGCCAGGTCGTCGGTGAAAGCAACCGCGACGTCGATATCGATGTCAACCCGTGCAAGAAGAAACACTTGACCAACACCCGTTCCTCCGCCTCGGACGAAGCACTCCGTCTCACGCCGCCGCAGGAAATGGGCCTGGAAAAATCCCTGGAATGGATCAACGACGACGAACTCGTAGAAGTTACGCCGAAGAGCATCCGTATCCGCAAAGCCATCCTCGACAAACACGACCGCAAAAAAGCTATGCGTCGTTCGCAGCAGTAAAACGTGCAGGCACGTTTTACCGTAGGGGCGACCATAATCGGGCGCCCGCGCGAATCCTGTGCGTAACCTGACTGTATAAAAGCAACCTCTCCGCCGCTTCGCGGCACCTCTCCTATTAGGCGAGGCTTTTAAAAGGCTCCCTTAATAGGGGAGCTGTCAGCGAAGCTGACTGAGGGGTTGCTTTTTTCTTTATAAAAAAACTTGACGGATGCGGCACTCCATGCTATACTATCATAGTGCCGTATGGAGCGGTATCGAAGTGGTCATAACGGGGCTGACTCGAAATCAGTTAGGCCGCAAGGTCTCGTGGGTTCGAATCCCACCCGCTCCGCCAAGCGATAAGGGTTGCTGTATGAGGTTTTTTACCATCATGCAGCAATCCTTTTTTCTATGTAGTTTTTAGTGCGAGGTTATAAATTTAAACCATCTACTACAAACTACAAACTTCAAACTAGGCACTCTTGACTTAAAGTATACTCCAGGTGATAAAATAGAGATAAACATCATCTTAGGAGGGAATACTTATGGAAAAAGCAAAGGTATATTTTACGGACTTCCGCTGTCGTCCGGGCAAGAATAATTTACAGAAACTGCAGAAGCTTTGCAAGAAAGCTGGCATTGAACAGATTAATTTTGAAGGGAAATTCGTTGCCATCAAGATGCATTTCGGTGAATTGGGCTGTTTGGCTTCGCTGCGCCCGCAGTATGTCAAGGCCGTTGCCGATTTGGTCAAGGAATTGGGCGGCCGCCCGTTCCTGACGGACTGCAATACGCTCTATCCGGGCAGCCGTAAGCATGCCCTGGAACACTTGGACTGTGCCAACCTCAACGGCTATAATACGGTCACGACGGGCTGTCAGATCATCATCGGCGACGGCCTGCGAGGAACCGATGAAGTCGAAGTGCCGGTCAAGAACGGCGAATACGTCGAAAAAGCGAAAATCGGCCGGGCCATCATGGACGCCGATGTTTTCATCAGCCTGGCTCACTTCAAAGGCCATGAAATGACGGGCTTCGGCGGTGCCATCAAGAATATCGGCATGGGCTGCGGCAGCCGCGCCGGCAAGATGGAACAACATTCGTCGGGCAAACCGAAAGTTGACGAAAGCAAGTGTAAGAACTGCCGTCGCTGCGCTCAGGAATGTGGTTCTGACGCCATTACTTATGAAAATAACGTCGCCCACATCCACGAAGACCTGTGCAAAGGCTGCGGCCGCTGCATTGGCGCCTGTGCCTTCGACGCCATCGAAACCGTCGAATGGGATGCTAATGAAAAACTGGATCGCAAGATGGCCGAATACGCCCAGGCTGTCTGCCAGGACCGCCCGTGCTTCCACATCAATCTGGTCATGGACGTTTCGCCGAACTGCGACTGCCATGCTGAAAACGATGCGCCTATCCTGCCAGACATCGGCATGTTCGCTTCCTTTGACCCGGTTGCTCTCGATCAGGCCTGTGCCGATGCCTGCATGAAAGCAGCGCCTATGCCCAACAGCCAGTTGTCGGATAACCTGGCCAAACCTGATTGGCACCATCATCATGACCACTTCCTCGACAGCAACCCCAACGTCGATTGGAAGACGACACTGGAACACGCTGAAAAAATCGGCTTGGGCACACGGGAATACGAACTCGTCCGTGTCCGCTGATATATTGGCTTTGTAACGCTATACATATGCTTTAAAAAAGACCTCGCATGATAATGACTATGTCCATGCGAGGTCTTTTTTCAAAGCTGAATTATAAAATTTTCGTATGATAATGTATGAATAAAATAATATTTTATATGATATCTATATTATCTTATTATATAAAAACATTAATCAAATATAAAATCTACAAATCTGTTAATAATAATTAGTTTTATGATGTTATATAAATTTTATAAATACATGATATAATATGGCTATCTCAGTTTGCAATATGAAATGTAATCATAGAACAGTAGAATATGATTTAAATTTTTAAAAATAAACCATGAAAACAGAAAAAATACGGGGGTGGGTACAAGAAATTTTTAAGATTTCTATCGTTACTCCATCATCCCAGTTATATATAAAAATTGAACAATTTCTGCCTGCGACACAGAAGCGGAAGCTGGCCCATCTTGATTTGATTGATGGCAGTGCGGCTGATGCGGCGTATCGGATCCGGAAAAGTATCCAGGCCGGCCGGGATGCCGTCATTTTGTGGGACCCGATGGCTTCGGCTGTCGCCGCCACGTATCCGCAGCAACGAGTTTTTGTCGTCCAGCCCAGCGTCCTTGATTTGCTGAATTGTGTCCGTCAGGTCCCTAAGGGGATGTCGTGCGGTGTCATCATTCCCTTTTCGCTGCGCGCCTATTATGATGATTTAGAGGTGCAGTTCAAGGCGATGGGGGTCACTTTTTATTGCCTGGCCTCGGATAGCGATGAGCGGGCGATGCAGACCGCCGTCCATCAGGCGGCACTTTCAGGCATCCAGTATGTCGTCGGGAGTACCGGTATCGAAACGTATGCTCGTGGCGAAGGACTGGGCTGGATTCCCTTGCAGCCAGGATGGGGCGGCCTCGTGCGGGCTTTTTTCAAAGCCCTGTGGAGCCTGCGTCAATCCCGGATGGCCCCGGGAAGGACGATTTCACCGCGGTCCGGGATGATGGCCTATTATCATTTGGACGATATCATCGGTACTTCGCCTATGATGCAGCAAGTCAAACGGTTGGCCCGGATTTATGCCGCTACGGAATCGACCATCCTCATTACCGGTGAATCGGGGACGGGAAAAGAAATGATGGCCCAGGCTATCCACAATCTGAGCAGCCGGTGTCACGGGCCGTTCATCGCCATCAACTGTGGGGCCGTCTCAGAAAGCCTCTTAGAGAGTGAACTCTTTGGTTATACCGGCGGTTCCTTTACGGGAGCGCGCCGTGATGGCCGTGAAGGGCTCTTTGAAGCAGCAAATGGGGGAACCTTATTCCTCGACGAAATCGGAGATATGCCGTATAATTTGCAGAACCACTTGCTTCGGGTCTTGCAGGAACGCAGTGTCCGCCGCCTGGGTGCTCACAATGTCATTCCCATCGACGTCCGTATCATTGCCGCGACGAATAAGGATTTAGAACAGGCCGTCCAGGAGCACCACTTCCGGCTGGACCTCTATTACCGCTTGGCCGTCCTGCTCATCTACATGCCGCCCTTGCGCCAGCGCAGAGAGGATGTGGCCGTCCTTGCCCGGACCCTGCTTCAGCGGTTCAATGAACAATACGGTCAGCCTCATGATTTGGGGCAGGACGTCCTCGATTATTTCCAGACCCTTCCCTGGCCGGGAAATGTCCGTCAGCTGGCCAATACCATCGAACGCCTGTCCTTGGTCGTCCGTGAGGAAAAGATTACCTTGCCCGACTTAGCCTGGGTCCTGCCCAATCCGCCCGTCGTGCCGGACAAGAATGTCCGCGACCGGAATCTCAAGGCCATGACGTATGATTACATTGAAAAGCTGTACCAAGACGGTAAAAGCGTATCGGATATCGCCAAAGAACTCGGCATCAGCCGCTCAACGATTTACCGGATGCGGCAAAAATATCAAAATAAAAAGGATATGTAGCGCGAAATTAGCGAACATCATGCAAGATCCCTTTCTCCTATGTTTGAGGTAATGGTTTTTATATTTAAAGCCATCTGCTAACCACTAGCCACTAACCACTAATCACTTAAAAAGCTTGTCGCACATGCGGCAAGCTTTTTTACTATGCCCTGTCTCAATATAATATTTTTGCCATAAAACTGTTGCATTTAGCAACAATATGACACTTTTATACGCGTTGCAAAACGAGGCTATAATGGCATAATAGACCCATCTATTTATGCTCCTCTCTATTTGGCACGAATATTTCGTATATCTTATTATGAAATATATTCAAAGAGAGGGGCTATCCTATGAATAAAATCTTTAAAGTTATTTGGAGTAAAGCAAGAAATTGTTATGTTGTCGTTTCAGAATTGGCCAAGAGCCATGACGATGACCATGTACGTCGCAGCCGTAGCGGATGTTGTCGAAAAGCCGCTGTTCTGGCAGCCTTTGCCCTGACGACGTCGCTGGCGGCAGTGCCGGTTTGGGCAGCTGATGGTAATGGAAATATTACTAACAATGAGGCATCTACAATGACTGGTAGTAATACTATTAATCAAAGTAAAAATAGTGTTATCTACGGGTCAGGAAATACTGTTGAGAATTCGGAAAATGCTGTCGTAGTAGGTAAAGGAAATAAAGGCAATACGAACAGTGTGGTCATAGGCAATGGAGCGCAGAGCAATGCGAAAGACCAGATTGTTATTGGTGGAGGCAAGGCCAATGGAGATGCCGTTGGTAGCATTGTTATCGGAAATAGTGAAGCCATAGCCAATACCTCGCAATCTGTAATTATAGGTAATTATGCAAAAGCTAATGGTTCTGGACAAGGGATTATTGTCATTGGTAATGGTGCTATGGCAGATAGTAATGCTGCAGGGTATACTGACGACAATGGGAAATACATTCCAGCAGGAATCGTTTTAGGTGAATATTCTTATAGCAATACGCGAGCTGGAAAAGATGGTTATTTGAAACCTTCGACGGCATCTACTGATGCTTACTGGAATGCAGTATGGAGAGCTACGGCCAATCCCATGGCTATTGGCGATGCAGATACCGATGCGAATGGTAATGGACAAGGAAAGAATGGGCATGGTATCTTAACTCGGCAAATTACAGGCGTAGCAGCGGGTACCGATTTGACCGATGCTGTCAACGTGGCTCAGTTGCAAGCGGCTGTAGCCCAATTTAGAGGCGGCGAATCTGGAATCAGCGGCGATGGTGTCCACTATTATAGTGTTCTTTCTAATGAAACAGGTCCTGATTCTAACTATGATAATAAAGGCGCAAAAGGCAAAAACTCCTTGGCTGCTGGCGTCCGTGCTTCTACGACGGAAAACGCAGAAAATGCTGTAGCCATCGGCTATGGCGCTATGGCAGAGGGCAATGGGGCTACCGTCATTGGTCAGTATGCCAAGGCTACCGGTGATTATGCGATGGCTTTTGGTGGCAAACACTATTACGATAAAAAAAGAACAGATATGTTACCTTAAGCAATGAAGCTTCCGGCACTGCTTCTACGGCCTTTGGGGAAGGTGCTCAGGCAAAAGGAGAAGCTTCCCTTGCCTTTGGCCATAATACCGTAGCCGGCGTAGATGGAGGTAATGGCCAGCAGTCCGTTGCTTTCGGGGAAAATACACAGGCTCTCGGCGGCCGGTCCTTGGCTTTTGGCGAAAATACGAGAGCCGAATTCAATGATTCCGTCGCCTTTGGCAATGGCAGTCAGGCTCTTTCTACAGGTGCTATGGCTCATGGTAATCGTACAAGTGCTGTTGGTCAGTACACGACAACTTGGGGGAATAATACTGTAGCTGCTGGGGAAAATTCAACTGCTTTTGGTAAAGATGCTATGGCCGGTGCCATTGATGAAAATGGGGCAGTCATTGTCAACTATAATAATCAGTCTACTAAAATTGATAAGAATGGTTATAAGGCCTATGTGGATGCTAACGATAATACTCAATCTGGCACATATACTGTCAATGGTGGGGAAACCCATAACTATGTCATTTTAGCAGGTACAGACAATAAAAAATATATTTGTGACTATCATGGTGATATCCGTGAAGTAACAAGTATCGATGATAATGGCGTTATTACGGCGGGTAACGTTGTAACCAACGCACCGGTCACGAAAATTGTTGGCGGAACCAACGGATTCAATGTAGATGGACATCAAAATGCTACAGCCTTTGGTAATGCAACTAGAGCTACTGCAGCTGAATCCACGGCCTGGGGCCAGGGAAGCATTGCTTCCGGTGAAGCTTCTACTGCTTTCGGCATTAAATCCAAAGCAGAAGGGAAAAACTCGTTAGCGGGCTTGGGTGGTCAGGCAGTGAATGAAAATTCTATCGCCCTGGGCAAGGATACAAAGGCCAACAATGCCCAACAGGCTGTTTCCGTGGCCATCGGGGAAAATGCGGAAGCCTCCGGTGAACGTTCTCTGGCTATCGGCTTTGGCGTCAGCGAAAAAGTTAACGGTCAAGATGATACAACACTGACCAGCACGAAGGCCTCTGGAGAAAGTGCGATTGCTATTGGTACTGATGTTGTAGCACAAGGCCAGCATTCTGTCGCTATGGGTTCACATACAGATGCGGCCAAAGATTCATCGGTAGCCATTGGCTTTGATACTCATACCGTCAGCGATTCTGCTGTTGCCATCGGCAGCGGTACGAGAGCGGAAGGCCGCTATTCTGTAGCTTTAGGTCTGAGCTCGGTTGCCGGGAAAGAAACCAATGATGCTACGAATCCGCTCAATGGTGGCGGCAGCGTCGCTATCGGCTATGGCACATCGGCAAAAGCTTCCCGCAGCGTCGCTATCGGTACTGGTGCTACAGCAGCAGATGCAGAATTCACAACAGCCCTCGGCGATTCGGCCAATGCCCAGCAGCGTGGCAGTGTTGCCATTGGTGCCGGTTCAGTCGCTACAAGAGCTGCCGGTAACAAAGAAGGTGGAACAGAATATAAAGAAGCTTACCTGATTCCTGATGTAAGTAAGGCTACAGATGTCGAAAAGGCAACCTGGACTTCTACAGAAGGTGCCGTATCAGTTGGCGGCACGGCAAAATACCAGGAATATGACGAAAACGGCAATAAGGGAACGAAAACGAAACTCCTGACGCGCCAGATTACCAATGTCGCTGCGGGCTCTCTTGATACCGATGCTGTCAATGTGGCTCAGCTGAAACAGGTACAGACCAAGCATACCCAGGTTACCGTAGAAGGCGGTACAGACGCCGGTACTACTGCCAAAGATGGCACGAGGACCTATACAGGCACTAACCTGAAACTGAACCAGCTTACGGATCAGAATGGGGCGACTGTCTATGATCTGAAACTGGCAGATACCGTTACTATCGGTGGTAAAGATGGTGCTGATGGGACGAATGGCGTCGACGGCCATATCGGTGTCAGAGGGAAAGACGGCGAAAAAGGTGCCAATGGCAGAGATGCCGTCTCCATTGATGGCAAAGACGGCAACGAAGGCCATATCGGCCTGAAAGGGAAAGACGGCGAAAAGGGTAAGGATGGACAGAATGCATACAGTGATATCACTACGCATTTTGGCCCTGCCACGCTGAATCCGGATAAGAATGTAAAAATCATCAAAGATGATGTCGAAACGGATGCCGCAACCCGCCTCCATTATGTGGACCAGAATAATAAGGAACACGAAGTGGGTACGATGGATGACGGCCAGAAATATGCCGGTGATGTACAGGCCAGCGACGCGAAGGCGAATGCATTTAGCCGCAAACTCAATGAACAGACCAATGTTGTCGGTGGCGTCACAAAACTGGATAATCTGTCGACAGGAAATAACGTCGGCGTGGTTTCAAACGGTACGGATACGTTGACCATCCGCCTTGCGAAAAAGCTCACTGACTTGACCAGCGTCACCACTGTAACGACGGATGACAAGGGAAATAAGACGAGCGAAACGGTTCAGGATGGCAATGGCATCACGATTACTCCGTCTACGTTGGGCGCTGGAAAGACGGCTGTATCGCTGACAGACAAGGGCCTCAGCAACGGCGGCAATCAGATTATCCATGTTGACAGCGGCTTGAAAGATGCAGCGGGCAATAAGGTTGAACTGCAAGATGCTACCGGTGATGTGCTGAACAACGCAGTCAATGTAGGAGACTTGAAGAAAGTACAGAATGTGGCTTCTGCCCATACAGCTGTTACCGTCAATGGTAGCGTAGAAGCTCCTGAGGCCGGTGCCAACGGTGCTTTAGGTAACTATACTGATGAGAAGAAAGGCAATCTGCTCCTGGCTCAAAAGAAGGATAGCACAGGTAAGATCACCTATGATCTGAAGTTCAACGATAAAGTCACGCTGGGCAAGGCTGGCACCAATGGCAAGGATGGTATCGATGGCTCCGTTGGTCTCAAGGGTGCAGATGGCAAATCCAGCATCGGCCTCAACGGCAAGGATGGTATCTCTGTTATTGGCAAGGATGGCAAGAATGGCGTCAGCATTACGGGCTCGAACGGCCTCAATGGCAAGGACGGCATCGATGGCAAGATTGCCATCGGTACGCCGGGCAAAGACGGCCAGCCGGGCAAGGATGCAGTCTCCATTTCCGGACAGAATGGCGAAGGCCATATCGGTCTCACAGGTCCTGCCGGTAAAGATGGCAAGGATGCCAGTGCTGATATCCACGTCAAGAATGGCCAGGTCGGTGTCGATGGCACAGACGGTCATAGTGGCAAGGATGGAATGGACCGTGTGGTCTATGAAGACCACAATGGTGTTACCCATGAAGTTGCCACGATGGATGACGGCCAGAAGTATGCCGGTGATTTCGGTGATGGCGCTTCGGTTAAGCTGAACAAGACGGTTACCATCAAGGGGAAAGTCAAGGCCGACGCAAAGGAAGACGACTTTGTTGATGGCAATATCGCTGTTGTAGCCAATAAGAAAGGCGAAGACGGTGAACTGCTGATCAAGCTGAATAAGGACCTGACAGGTCTCAACAGTGCTACCTATACGACATCTACGAAGAATGGTGATGTGACTACGACGTCGACGACTGTAGTGGACGGCACGGGCCTCAAGATTGAAAATGGTCCGAGCATCACCAATACGGGTATCGATGGCGGCAGTAAGAAAATCACGAATGTAGCCGACGGTGAAATCAGTGCTACGTCCAAGGATGCTGTCAATGGCAGCCAGCTTAATGACGTCAAGAATTTGGCCGAACAGCATACGACAGTGGAAGCTGGTCCTTCTGGCAACGTTACGGTTACGCCAGGAACAAATGCGGATGGCAGCAAGAAGTACACAGTTGACCTGGCCAAGGATGTCACTTTTGGCGATACCGCTAAGGGTGACAAGACAGTTGCTATCAGCGGCACCGATGGCACGATTACGGCCGGTACAGGCGACAACAAGGTCACTGTCGATGGCTCGAAGGGCCAGATTGTCGCTGGCGGCAACAATGGCGTCAAAATGGCGATAGCAGCCTGACCATCTATGATAAGGATAGCAAGGCTACGGGCAAGACCGACAAGGCTGGCAAGTATGTCACCAACTTGGACAACAAGACCTGGAAGGATGATGGTTCCTATGTCAGCGGCCGTGCTGCTACAGAGGATCAGCTCCATCAGGTTGAGTCGAATGTCAACAAGCAGATTGCTGATGTGAACACGAAGATCGATAAGGTCGACAAGCATCATACGGAAGTCACCGTCAATGGCGGTACGGCTGCGAAAGCGGACGGCTCCTACACAGATGGCAACCTTCAGATTGCTCAGAAGACGGGTTCTGATGGCCAGAAGATTTATGATTTGAAGCTCAGCGATAACCTGAACATCGGTGGTGCTGGCAAAGACGGTAAAGATGGACAGAATGGCCATATGGGTATCAATGGGGCTGATGGCAAGTCCGGCATCGGCATTGATGGCGAGGATGGCATTTCCATCAAAGGTAAAGATGGCAAAGATGGTGTCACCATCAAGGGTATCGACGGTAAGAATGGTACGGAAGGCCACATTGGCCTGACGGGTTCTGCCGGCAAAGATGGTCAGAACGCATCGGCTGATATCCATGTCAAGAATGGCCAGGTCGGTGTCGATGGTACCGACGGCCATGGTGGCAAAGACGGCATGGACCGCGTCGTATACGAAGACCACAACCATGTAACTCATGAAGTGGCTACCATGGACGATGGCATGAAGTACAGCGGCGATTCCGGCAAGGCAGCGGTGAAACTGAACAAGAATGTCCAGGTTTACGGCGGCGCTACGGAATATGCTGACGGTAACAATATCGGTGTCGTTGCTTCGCAAGATGGTGATAATGCCAAATTGCAAGTCAAATTGGCCAAGGACTTCAAAGGCATCAACAGTATTGAAGCTAAAACCATTACGACAGGCGACACGACCATGGATAACAGCGGTCTGACGGTCAAGGGCGATGGCAATCACAAGGACATCACTATCCATCAGGGCAATGTCAACATGGGCGGCAACAAGGTTAGCGGTGTCGCTGACGGCAAGGTCAGCCAGGATTCAACGGATGCCGTCAACGGCAGCCAGCTCTGGCAGCGTGACCAAGCTATCAACGGCCTCAGTGGTTCGGTCAATAAATTGGGCAACCGCATCAACCGTGTCGGTGCCGG
>OBLI01003193.1_pt1 | contig 12888 bp, 7 predicted proteins | sample 1519701 | NCBI WGS metagenome assembly OBLI01 (sample SAMEA3663005, study PRJEB22513) | pig gut metagenome | biome: pig gut; feature: pig-associated habitat; material: faeces | place: France | collected 2012 | reverse complement strand
TGGTCTCGTGGGATGCGCTTACCGTTCTTATCCTTGAGATAGATTTCGGCCACAGCCACGGGCTTTCCGTCATGTGTGGTGGAGCATTGAATGGCCAGGAATCGTCCCTGTGCCGTCTGGCTGAATGTGATGGTCTGCCATCCATTGCCAGCCTTCGTCGCTCCCTGAGCCACGGGTGTGGCTGAGTTGAGGTCGGGTTTGTCTCCGATGTTGTTGTGTCGGAGCGAGCGCTCCAGTTGCAGCTTATCCAGTTCGGGCTTGTCCTGTCCCCAGAGGACGGGCTCCCGTGGTCCCACCACGTCTATCACGATGATTTCGTTCTCTCCCTTCTTCAGCCAGCAGCCTGGGCAGTAGAGTGTCTGCTGCGGACCGATGCTCCAGAAGCGTCCCAGGGCATGTCCGTTGAGGTATACCAGCCCCTTGCCCCAGGTCTCCATATTGAGGAAGGTATCGCCCGTCTGCTTCAGGCGGAATGTGGTGCGATAATAGCCAATGGGCTTGGGCAGATCCACGAGCGGTCCCATATCGGTCTGTGGTGCCGAGAGGGCTCTGAGGGCGTGGCTGTAGGAGTCCTTGATGCGGGCCATCTGCCAGTCCTTGAGCGTCCAGGTGACCTCGTCGCCATCCACATCGGCTGTGAGGGAGACGTCCCCTATGAGTCCCTTGAAGTCCTTGATGGCTCGGCCAAAGTTGATGCGTCCCATGGCTTCCACGAGGAGGGTCAAGCGGTCGCCCTGCTGAGTGGGCGGAAGTTGCAGGGTGCGCTCGTTCTTCACCCTATCCACCTTACCCACATACTTGCCGTTGATGAAAGCCTGCACAAAGTCGTGCCCGTCAATGTGCAGAGTAGAACCTGTGGCTATCTGAGGCAGGTCTGTACGATAAATCATGGAGCCATACCCCATGTTCATCTCCTCGAAGGTGATGGGCTCACGGCTGGCAGCCACGCTGTCCACGCCCATGCAGAGCGAGGATACCAGGCTGAGTGTCATGCGTGGGATACTGATGAGCCGAGCAGGAGCCGCGGGGAGAGCGGGAAGTTTCTGTGAGGAATACTTCTGCAGGGTTTGCCTCAGCAGATGGTATTTCTCGGTGGCGCTGCCATACTCATTGATGGGTGCATCGTAATCATAAGAGGTCACGTCGGGAGCGAAGCCTGGTGAGTTGGCTCCTGCCCAATGGCCGAACGAGGTGCCTCCGTGTGTCATGTAGAGGGAGAAGGAGATGCCCTTGGAAAGCATCTCGTCGATACCGTTCACCATATCCTGAGCAGGACGTGTCTCATGGCGGGCTCCCCACTTGTCGAACCATCCGCTCCAGAATTCCGAACACATAAGGGGCGTGTGGGGACGGAGCTGGCGCAGCCGACGGAACTGGTCGTCGATATTGGCTCCCGTGCCGAAGTTCATGGTCCACACCAGGTCATCCAATCCGTTCTTCTCGAAGTTGGAGTTCCAGTCGCATTGGAACAGGGTGGTGGGCTTGCTCCCGTCCTTGTCCCAGTATTTGCGCAGGGTGTCTCTGATCTGAGCTATGTACTGCTTGTTCTCTCCATAACTGCCATATTCGTTCTCCACCTGCACCATGATGATGGGGCCTCCCTGCTGTATGGTGAGCGGAGCCAGCTGCTCGGCCACCTTCTGTTCGAAGCGGTCCACGGCAGCCATGAAGAACTCGTCGGGTTCGCGCAGACGTACATCTTTCTTCTTGAGCAGCCACCAGGGCAGTCCGCCCATCTCCCACTCTGCACACACATAAGGGCCGGGGCGCACTATCACGTACATGCCGTTCTTCTGCGCCAATCGGCAGAACTCGGCCACGTCATTCTGTCCCGTGAAGTCGAACACTCCCTCCTGCTGCTCGTGGATGTTCCAGAAGATATAGATGCAGATGGTGTTCATGCCTAATGCCTTGCACATCTGTATGCGATGCTCCCAGTAGGGGCGTGGGATGCGTGGGTAATGAATCTCGGCAGCCTTGACCACGAAGGGTTCTCCGTGGAGCAAGAACGTCCCGTCACCTGCCACGAACGTGTTTTGCATCATCTTGGCACGTCTTTTTGCCAAACTCTGCTCCAGTTTGCGGCATTCTTGAGAGGAGATTTGGATAACTGTGCCGTGGCGGGGTGTGAATGCTCCCTCGGTCTTGGTATCGGTCACATGAGTGAAGGTGCGCAAGTCGGAGGAGCGTGTAAACTGATAATGCCCCTTGGTGTAACAGTCATACATCAGGCACCAGTCTCCTCCTATGAGGGGGAACACACCTGCTCCTTCCACATTGTCCTTGGTCTGCTCGCAGAATCCATCCAGCAGGGTCCACTCCTGCGGGGCATGGAGGTCCTGGAACACATACTGGCGGATGCCCTTGTGAGCGCCCTCCTGCTCGGTCTTGAAGAAGAGGTGATAGAGGCCCGTATGGTCCCGTACGATGTCCGTATCGATGGCAGGAGCATGGAAGTCAAAGAGCACCTGAGGGTCGCCCTCCAGGTCAGTGAAGTCGGCATTGGCATAGGCCCAGTAGACACGGTCATAGGGTATGGAACCATCGTCGGTAAGGAGCGAGAAGTACACCATATACTTGCCAGCCTGCTCGTCATAGATGGTCTGGGGAGCCCACACTCGGGTTACGCGAGCAAAGTTCTTTCCCTCATACCTCTTGGGGAAATGCACGGTATGATGCTGCCAATGGATGAGGTCACGCGACTTCATGAGCACTATCCCGCGATTGCTGCTCCATCCCAGGGAAGAGCGCATATCGGTGGCCACCATGAGATACTCCCCATCCTGAGTGCGCAGGATGTGAGGGTCACGCACACATCCCGTGAGGGCAATGCTGTCCGATGCCACCACAGGATCGCCACCATTGAGGGGCGTATAGTGGAAACCATCGTCGCTTACGGCATATCTGATCTGCTCCTGCTGAGGTTCGTTACCAGTGAAATACACAAAGAGATACTTGTTGCGAGCACTCGACACCACTGTCACCATCAGCAGAAGGAGGGTGAGGAAGGCGTAGCGGGGAATATTTCTGTTCTTCATATGGATAATAAATATATATATAATCAGACCATCAGATGTGTTTCTGTTGACAGATAGACATGTTAGTACTGTACAAAGTTAATAAAAAAATATATCTTTGCATCATGAAAGGGAAACAGAAAATATTATTCGTGTGCCACGGCAACATCTGCCGCAGCCCGATGGCTGAGTTTATCATGAAACAGATGGTGGATAAGGCTGGACGAAAGGCAGAATACGAGATAGAAAGTGCAGCAACCTCTACGGAGGAACTGGGCAATGACCTTTATCCCCCTGCCAAGTCCTGCCTGCGAGGCCACGGAGTGCCGTTCGTGAGGCGCGAAGCCCGGCAGATAACGCGTGCCGACTACGAATACTTTGACCGCATCTTCCTGATGGACAACAACAACTATGCGTGGCTCTCACGTCTCATGCCCGACCTGGTATGGAAAACGTCGTCGGGATGGGAGGACAGGGACAGCAAGGTGTGCCTGCTCATGCAACTGACCGGACAGGCGCGTGATGTGGCCGACCCCTGGTATACGGGCAACTTTGAGCGCACCTTTCTGGATATCTCCCGAGCTCTTTCCGCATTCCTGGTGCCCTGAATCCAACTTTTTATTCATAATTTTGCAGGATAATCCTTATTCAGGAAGAAACAGACATGCATGGACTGATAGGCAAGACTGGCAAGATAATACTGCCGCTCATACTGGCTTCTGCCATACTGTGGTGGATGTATCGTGGACTCGAATGGGAGCAGCTGGGCGACGTGCTCTCCCATGACATGTCCTGGGACTGGATGCTCCTGAGCATGCCCTTCGGCATTCTGGCACAGGTGCTGCGAGGGATGCGCTGGCAACAGGTCCTGCACCCCTTGGGTGAGCGGCCCCGCCTGCACACATGTGTCAATGCCGTCTTTCTCAGTTATGCCAGCAGTCTGGTGGTGCCCCGCGTGGGCGAAGTGCTTCGGTGCGGTATCCTCAGGCAATATGAGGGAACGAATATCGGACGGTCTGTGGGCACAGTGGTCACCGAGCGCGTGGTGGATATGGTCATGGTGGCCTTGCTCTCGCTGATGGTATTCCTCTCCCAGATACCTGTCTTCGTCACCTTCTTCCGTCGCACAGGCATATCCCTGAGCACATTCCTCACCTCCTTCTCACCCACAGGATGGGTGGTGACAGCTGTGTGCATGCTGGCGCTCCTGCTGGGAGGCACGTTCCTGATGAAGCGAATGGGCCTCTTCTCCAGAACGCGTGCCGTGCTGGTGGATTTGCGTGACGGACTGATGTCGGTTCGCCAGGTGGAGAATCCCACTCTCTTCCTCTTCTATTCGCTGGGAATATGGGTAAGCTATTTCCTGCACTTCTATCTTACCTTCTTCTGCTTTGCCTCCACCTCATGCTTAGGCCTTGCGGCTGCTCTGGTGGCCTTTGTGGTAGGCACCTTTGCCGTGCTGGTACCTACGCCCAACGGCGCAGGACCCTGGCATTTTGCTGTCAAGAGTGTGCTGGTGCTCTATGCCATTCCTCAGGACGATGCAGTCCTGTTCGTGCTGATAGTCCATACGCTTCAGACCTTCCTGGTGGTCCTGCTCGGCCTCTATGCCCTGGCGGCCCTTACTTTCACCCGCAAGAGAGCCTGATGCGATACGCCTCAGCACAAAAAACCATCCAAGGCTTTTCCTGTAAACAAAAATATCCATTCGCGTTTTCATACTCCTTTTTGCTGCAAAAATTGGGGAAAACAAGGTCAAAGAAGGTCAAAATGATGCAGACTGGAATACTTTCTCTGCACGAATTGCGGTCATTCTAACAAATAATCTGATTTCTTTACATCAATCTCTACCCCACCCTCAAGGAAGCCTGCCCTCACCGCGGAATAAGCGCAAACGTTCATGATACGCCCCGAAGGGGCAACGAGCACATAGCCCAGGGCATCGCCCTGGGTATAATGAAGCGATGAAGTGCGCCCTGAAGGGGCAAAAGCATTAGCGTGCAAGCGTTTATAGAGACGCTTTTGCCCTTTCAGGGCGCAATAGCGGCGGCTAATCTACCCAGGGCGATGCCCTGGGCTATGCGCTTGCTGGGCCTTCAGCCCGCTCCTTAAACGCTTGTCAACTACAAGTGAACACTTGCGAACCTTGAATTACCATATCACAACGAATAGGATTTCAGAATCAACAAACTGATGAAGAAAAAGAATCGATGAATTATAAAGAAGTAATTGACAAGTTTTATCCCGAAGATAACGAACTCAAGAGACTCCTGCTGCGCCATAGCACCGACGTGGCAGGAAAGGCTCTTGAGATAGCACACCGCAATCCGCAACTCAACATAGACACCGATTTCCTGCTTGAGGGTGCCATGCTGCACGATATCGGCATATTCATGACCGACGCACCAGGCATCTTCTGTCATGGCAACCAACCATACATCAAGCATGGCATCATAGGAGCTGCACTACTGAGAGAGTTGGGGTGGGAGAGGCATGCACGCGTATGCGAAAGGCATACAGGCACCGGCATCACCAAAAAACAGATAATTGAGCGCCAACTGCCCTTGCCGCTCATAGACCTCGTACCCGAGACAATAGAAGAGCAGGTGATATGCTATGCCGACAAGTTCTACTCCAAGTCGCACCCCGAAATAACCAAAACTGTGGAACAGGCAAGACAGAGCCTTATGAAATTCGGCGAGCATGGCATAGAGGTCTTTGACCGATGGACAAAACTGTTTGTACAGTGATTTCTGCTTTTTTTTGCGTTAAATTATTAAAAGGATGGCGGCTTTTTAAGGTTTTATTAGTAATTTTGCAGCGTGAGAACAAGATTACTGATTATTCTTACTCTCGTTGCCTATCTTTGCGTGGCAGCGGGGGAGCGTTATGTGCTGTTTCCAGCAGATAAGGTTCAGCATAACCATATCCCTGATTCTACCGTCAAACCATTATTGCCCGACACCGCAAGCATGGATTCGCTGCACCTCGCAATATGGAAGCACAACAAGGCCATAGATGATTCGCTTGCATTAGACAGCATAAACAAGAAAAGAAAAAATGGTATTGATGCTCCTGTGCACTACACAGCCGAAGACTCCATGACATACGAGGCGTCTACAGGATATGCACATCTCTATGGTAGTTCGAATGTGAAATACCAGGATATGGATCTTAAAAGCGACAAGATTTATATGTGTCTCGACTCAAGCCTTGTGCATGCTACGGGTAGCAAAGATTCTATAGGCGCACTCTTCGGAACTCCCATATTCGAGATGGGCAGCAACACATACGAAAGCGATACCATGGCTTTCAACTTCAAGACCAAGAAGGGACTGATCAATTCTGTCTATACACAACAGGAAGATGGTTATTTGACAAGTGAAATATCGAAGAGAAACAGCGACGGAACAATCTTTCTGCAGCATGGAAAATACACTACCTGCGACAAACCGCATCCCGACTTCTATATCTCACTGTCGAGGGCAAAGATGAGGCCTGGCAAGGATGTGGTGTTTGGTCCTGCTTATCTTGTGGTGGCCGACGTGCCGCTGCCATTGGCCATACCATACGGCTTCTTCCCATTCTCAAAGAGTTACAGTAGCGGTTTCATTATGCCTACCTACGGCGACGAGACTCAGCGCGGATTCTATCTCAGAGATGGAGGTTATTATTTTGCTATCAGCGACAAGATGGACCTCAAACTGCTCGGAGAGATATATACCAAAGGATCATGGGGACTGTCGGCAGCCAGCAACTATAGAAAGAGATACCGGTATAGCGGCAGTTTCTTTGCCTCATACCAGAACACCGTGACGGGAGAGAAAAACATGCCCGACTATGCCAAGCAGACCAGTTTCAAGATACAGTGGAGCCACAGGCAGGATGCCAAGGCATGCCCCTATCGTACACTCTCGGCAAGCGTCAATTTCGCCACAAGCAGTTATGAGCGAAACAACCTCACAAGCATGTATAACCCACAGAGTTATACACAGAGCACCCGTACATCATCGGTGAGCATGACCAACACATTCTCGAGCATCGGACTGACACTGAGTTCTACCATGAACCTCAACCAAAACATGCGCGACTCTACCATCGCACTCACACTGCCCGACCTCAACATATCGGTAAGCAGGTTTTATCCCTTCAAGCGCAAGCATCTGGTGGGCAAGCAGAGATGGTATGAGAAGATATCAATGAGCTATACTGGCCACCTCAGCAATTCCATATCCACAAAAGAGGATAAGCTCATGCACTCGAGCCTTAGCAGAGACTGGAGAAACGGTATGCAGCACAACATTCCCATAAGTGGCAATTTTACCCTCTTTGGATATCTCAATGTAAACCCATCGTTTAATTTCACCGACCGCATGTATACAAATAAGGTGATGCGCTCGTGGGACGCACAGGCACAAACGGAGGTGACAGACACAATTGACGGATTCTACAATATCTATAACTGGAGCATGAACATGAGCCTGTCTACAAAACTCTATGGCTTCTATATACCATGGAGAAAACTCTTTGGCGACAAGATACAGGCCATCAGACATGTGTTTACTCCACAGGTTAGCTTCAGTTATGCCCCCGACTTCTCAAGCAGCCGATACGGGTATTATGACAGTTACCAGAAAACAGACGCCAACGGCAAGGTGACACTCGTGGAATATTCACCCTACAGCAACGGTCTCTTCGGTGTGCCAGGCCGAGGCAAGACGGGTAGCATATCCATGGACATATCAAATAATATTGAGATGAAAATACGTAGCGACAACGACACTACGGGATTCAAAAAAATAAGCATCATCGACGAACTGGGAGCCAGCATGTCGTATAATATGGCCACCGACATAAGACCATGGAGCGACCTCAGCACACGACTCAGACTCAAACTCACCAAGAGTTATACATTCAATATGAATGCTGTGTTTGCAACATACGCTTATGAACTGGATGAAAACGGCAAGCCACGCCTGTCTGAGCATACCACACGCTACAGCCAGGGAAAATTCGGACGTTTTCAGGGTATGTCGCAAAACATATCCTATACTCTCGACAACAACAAGGTGGCAAACTTCTTTAAATGGCTCAGAGGAGAGAAAGTGAGCAAGAAAAAGAAAGAGGAGGTGAAAAACGAAGATGAGGACGATGATTTTGAGCGCGAGACAAACCAAGACAAAACAATGATCGACGCACAGCGCGGAGCACGCAAGAAGAATGCTGGAAAGGCAGAAACAGACGAGGATGGATATATGAAATTCTCTATGCCATGGTCGCTGAGCTTCGGTTATGGTATCACCATGAGAGAAAACACTTCGGGCCAGTTCAACTATAAGTCGATGACATACCCGTATTCTTATACTCAGACACTCAACTGCAGCGGAAACATACGCATATCCGATGGATGGAATATTAGCTTCTCATCAGGATATGATTTCGACAATCACAAGGTGTCTATGACCACTGCATCGCTCTCGCGCGACCTGCATTGCTTCAACATGTCGTGCTCGGTGGTGCTCGCACCATATACCAGTTATAACTTCTCCTTCAGATGCAATGCCGCCACACTCACAGATGCACTCAAATACGACAAACGAAGCAGCTATAGCAACTCCGTGCAGTGGTATTGACAAACAAACGATAATACCCCGATAATATGGCAGAACTCCCCGCATTGGTACAAGACCTGGCCCTCATCCTTGTGGTGGCGGGCATAGTAACCCTGGTGTTTAAGAAACTCAAGCAGCCTCTTGTGCTGGGATATATAGTAGCGGGATTTCTGGTCAGTCCGCAGATGCCATACACCATGTCGGTAGTAGACCGAGCCGACGTGCAGACATGGGCAGACATTGGAGTAATCTTCCTACTATTCTCGCTCGGACTTGATTTCTCGTTTAAGAAAATACTCAAGATGGGAGCCGCTCCCGTCATTGCCGCCATCACCATAATATTCTTCATGATGGTGTCGGGAGTAACAGTGGGCAAACTCTTCGGTTGGGGTCAGATGGACTGCATCTTTCTGGGTGGCATGCTCGCTATGAGTTCCACCACCATCATATACAAGGCTTTTGATGATATGGGGCTCAGGCAGCAGCAATTCTCAGGCATGGTTATGAGTGTGCTCATCCTCGAGGATATTCTGGCCATTGTGATGATGGTCATGCTGTCGGCAGTAGCGCGTGGAGCCAATCCCGATGGTGGTCAGATGATAGGTAGCCTGTTGCGCATCGCCTTCTTTCTGGTGCTGTGGTTTGTGGTGGGCATAGCGCTGGTGCCTTGGCTGCTACGCTCGGCGCGCCGACTCATCACCGACGAGATGCTCCTTGTGGTGGCTCTCGGTCTCTGTTGCCTTATGGCTGTGGTGTCCACGCATGTTGGTTTCAGCAGTGCTTTCGGTGCTTTTGTTATGGGCAGCATCTTTGCCGAAACAGTGGAGGCCGACCGCATAATCAAGCTTGTGGAACCAGTAAAGAATTTCTTTGGTGCCGTCTTTTTCGTGTCTGTGGGCATGCTCGTTGAGCCCGCAGTGCTTGTCACCTATGCCTTGCCCATAGTGGTTATAGTGCTGACCATCCTGTTTGGTCAGGCTTTGTTTGGTTCGCTGGGTTATCTGCTCAGTGGCCAGTCGCTCAAGTCTGCCATCAAGTGCGGATTCTCTATGGCGCAGATAGGAGAGTTTGCCTTTATCATCGCCTCCCTTGGTTTATCGCTCGGAGTGATTGGCGATTTCCTTTATCCAGTGGTAGTGGCAGTATCGGTCATCACCACTTTTCTTACACCATATATGATCAGGTTTGCCAATCCCTTCTATACCTACCTTGAGTCGCATCTCGACACCAAGGTAATATCCATATTAAACAATATTACCCTCAGTAGACCCAGAGACAGAGGGAGCGAGAGCAACTGGCGTGCGCTGCTCAGGCAGATGGCCATCAACACCGCAATCTATTCCACACTCTCGGTGGCTGTCATCTTCATTATGTTCACCTTTGTGCATCCCTTCATCATCCATCTTATTCCGGGATGGGGGTGGACAGCCAACCTGCTGTGCGGACTCATTACCGTGCTTTGCATGTCGCCGTTTCTCAGGGCCATGGTGATGAAAAAAAACCATAGCGAGGAGTTTAAGGCACTGTGGCACTCCAGCCGCATCAATCATCTGCCCCTTGTGTTCACCATTCTTGTGCGCATGATTATAGCCGCAGCTTTCGTGTTTTATGTATGCCATCATCTCAGCCATTTTGCCAATGCCCTCATGATAATGATAGCATTGGCCTTGGTGGTAGTCATGATATTATCGCGCAGTCTTAAGCACAGTTCCATCCGTCTCGAGAGGCTTTTTGTGCTCAATCTACGCTCCAGAGACATAGCGGCGCAGGTCATGGGGCAACGCCGTCCGCTGTATGAGGGTCACCTGCTTGACCGTGATGTGCACATGTCTGATTTCGTGATACCATCAGACTCCCTTTGGGCAGGCAAGACACTGTCGCAGTTGCGTCTTGCAGCTGCCTACGGCATACATGTGAGTAGCATTCTCAGGGCAAACAGACGCATCAATATTCCTGATGGCAACACCGTAGTATTTCCCTTAGACTGCCTGCAGGTGATAGGCAGCGATGAGCAGTTGTCGGCATTCTCCTTAGCCCTTCAGTCTGCAGTGTATGATGATGATCCCGAGATAGAGAAGCGCGAGATGAAACTGCGACAGATCATCCTTTCGGCATCCAGTGCCTTTGTGGGCAAAACCATTATTGAGAGCCGCATACGTGCCGACTACAACTGCATGATTGTGGGCATAGAAGAGGGGCATGAGCATCTTTCGCAGGTAAACCCCAGTCGCCGCCTCGAGCAGGGCGACATACTGTGGGTGGTGGGCGAAGAGGCCGATCTCAACAGATTATTGAAAGATTAAGATGACATTAAATTGCTCCATGATTGAAAATATTCCTCCAAAAGGAGTGAGTTTCTCGGATTTTATTGCTACCTTTGCCATGTCATATCAGAGTTTTGCTTGTTTTTGATTTGCAACACTAAGATAGGTGAAATTTCTGACATGACAAAATCCTGAGCAACTTTTTGTTGCTCAGGTGCTTAAAAAGTATAGTTTATAATGGTTTTGCGGAATTAAGGTTTATGAATAAAGACTCTGAAAAGAAGCCGGGAAAATCGGCTTTTGACCCCAAAGATTTGGTTGACGAACGTATACCTTGTGTATATGGTCCGCCAGAGTGGTATGACAGTCATGGAAATCTGGACGACAACCATCCCTCAGCACGTAGATTCAAGGAAAGGATACGGGAAATCGAAGAGCGCAACAGGCAAAGACGTATACAGCGCAAAATGGAAGCACAGGACTGTGATGAACCCATAGCGGATGTTTACGGTCCTATGCCGCCTATGCCGTGGGAGAATCATACTATTCCTAAAGAGGAGGAAAAAGATGAGGACAAGAAGGAAGAGAAAGAAGAAGATACAGGGGGAATAAGGGGCTTCTTTGCCCGGATTTTCGGTAAGAAACACTCTTGACATGACGATAGAAGAATTTGTCGAGACAAGAACCCGGAGACAACTGTTGCAGGAGGTGTTTTGGGAATGTACGTTGCGCTGCAATCTGAACTGCCGGCATTGTGGCAGTGACTGCCGCAAGGACGATATGCCGCAGGACATGCCTTTTGCCGACTTTGCCCGGGTGCTTGATGAAATTGCCCGGGAGAAGGACCCGTCGGAAATCATGATTATCACCACTGGCGGTGAGCCGTTGGTGAGAAAGGATATTGTGGAATGTGGCAGGGAAATAAGTCGCAGGGGATTCGTCTGGGGAATGGTGTCGAACGGCATGCTACTCGATGCCGCGAAACTGCGGCAGCTCACCGACGCCGGATTGAAGACCATTGCCATCAGTCTGGACGGCTTTGAGGCCGAACATAACTGGATGCGCGGAAACGACAGGAGTTTCCAACGGGCAATCGGGGCCATCGAGGCTTTGAGAGAATCGGAAATCACGTGGGATGTCATCACGTGTGTCAATGCGCGGAACTTCTCCTCACTGCCTCGTTTCAGGGATTTCCTGGTGCAGACGGGTGTCCGCTACTGGCGCATCTTTACGGTGTTCCCGATGGGCAGGGCGGCAAACGATGCGGAGTTGCAGCTGACGCCGGAAGAGTTCTGCCGTCTGATGGAGTTCATAGAGGCTGAACGTGCTAGGGGTGACATCCGCGTATCCTACTCATGCGAGGGCTACCTCGGGGGATATGAGATGGTGGTCAGAAATCATCCGTTCTTCTGCGGTGCCGGCATCAACACGGCATCAATACGGTATGATGGAGCAATTTCTGGATGTCTGAGCATCAGAAACCGTTTCGACCAGGGGAATATCTACACCGACAGTTTTATGGATGTATGGAACAACCGCTTCCAGCTGTTCCGCGACAGGAACTGGATGAGACGCGACGAGTGCGCAGCGTGCAAGGTATGGAATGTCTGCCGAGGCGGTGCCATGCATCTGCGCGAGGAGGACGGGACGATGAAGGGCTGCTCCTATAACAAACTCCTTGCTGCCGGAATGGCAGGGGATTACGAAGAGTGAAGTCAAGAGAGGGTGGACAACCTTCGAAATGCCGTTTTCCTGAGCGAATGAAGAATAGTAATGCTTTCTGATATAAATTCCGCAATAGTCTCCTCTCTATATATAAATATAAGAATGTTCTTTAGAAATCTTAAATAGACTGATATTATGCAACAGAACTCATATATTGACGAAATAGACAAGCTTATAGAAAAAGTATTGTCGCGTGTAGAACAGGAGGTCCCTTCGTCTGGATATTTCGCTCCTGTCTATGATGAATTCTGCAATAACGATGAAAGCACA
>OBLI01003191.1_pt1 | contig 12898 bp, 8 predicted proteins | sample 1519701 | NCBI WGS metagenome assembly OBLI01 (sample SAMEA3663005, study PRJEB22513) | pig gut metagenome | biome: pig gut; feature: pig-associated habitat; material: faeces | place: France | collected 2012 | reverse complement strand
CGTCGGTGCCGATAATCTCGCTCAGAGGCTTGCCCTGAATCTTCACCTTGCTGCCAAATACTGCCATCTGCTCGCCGTGTCCACCGAATGTGCGGCAACCGGTAACGTCGTCGCTCTTAACGCCAAACTTCTTGCAGAGCTCACTGCGCAGACGGGTAGAGTCGAGAGCTGCGAGAGTTGTAACCTGTGAAGGCTTCAAACCAGAGTAAAGCAGAGTTACAAGACCTGTGAGGTCGGCTGGGTTGAAGATAACAACCACGTGCTTTACATCGGGGCAGTATTTCTTGATGTTCTGTCCAAGTTCCTCGGCAATCTTACAGTTGCCTGCGAGAAGATCCTCGCGAGTCATACCAGCCTTACGTGGAGCACCACCGGATGATATGATATACTTTGCGTCTTTGAATGCTTCTGCAACATCGGTAGTGGCTGTGAGGTTCACACTGTCATAACCGCAGTGGAACATCTCTTCCATCACACCCTCCATACCAGGAGCATAAACGTCGTAAAGACATACGTTAGGAGTCAGCTTCATTGTCAAAGCTGTCTGAACCATTGTTGAACCAATAGCGCCACCGGCGCCGACAATCACCAATTTGTCTTCAGTTAAAAATGCCATATTCTTATGTTTTTTTATATTTAGATGTTACATGTATAGTCGCATTTTTGACATCGTCAGCATGGATGCTGCCCGAAATCCAGTGCAAAGATAGTAAAAATATGAATAGAACGGCAATCTTTTTTATATTTTTAATTCTTTTTTGCCCATTTATTTGTTTATTTCGCATAAATAAGCTAACTTTGCAATGTAAAAATGTCAAAACCATGGATGCAAGAACAATTAGAGCAAGAATTGAAGAACTAAGATCATTGATGAAATGCGAGGGAATAGACGCTTTTATCTTCCCAAGTACTGACCCGCATAATGGTGAATATGTGCCCGAACATTGGAAGGGGCGCGAGTTTATTAGTGGGTTTACGGGCTCGGCTGGTACGGCTGTCGTCACAATGGACGATGCCGCACTATGGACCGACTCAAGATATTTCCTGCAAGCAGAGGAACAGTTGGCAGAGACTGGGTTCTCGCTGATGAAACTCAAGATTGAGGGTACTCCGACAATTTCTGAATGGTTGGGAAGAAAACTCGCTGCCAATGGAGGTACGGTAGTGGGTGTTGACGGTATGGTGAACTCCATCAATACTGTTGAGGCTCTTGCCGCTGAACTTAGGGCAGAGGGCGGTATTACCCTTCGCACCAATTTCGACTCCTTGGCAGTGATATGGAAAGATCGTCCGTCAATTCCTACTGACGTTGCTATCGCGCATCCTATGAAATATGCGGGAGAAAGTGTGAAAAGCAAACTGTCACGTATCCGCGAGGCTCTTCGCGCCCATCATGTGGAGGGTATCCTGGTGTCGGCACTCGATGATATTGCCTGGGCTCTGAACATCAGAGGTACTGATGTGCATTGCAATCCGGTGGTGGTGTCGTATCTTCTGATTACGATGGAATCCGCCACCTTATATATAAATAAATGCAAACTGGCACCTGCCGTTATGGAGCATCTCGTGGCCAATGGGGTGAGGACAGATGAATATGACAATGTTCAAAAAGGATTGGCAAAATATGATGGATATAATATTCTGATGGATCCCGACGAGACATGCTATACATTGTATAAGGCTTATGGCGACCGCCCGAAGGTGTTGGCAGCATCTCCCGTGCCGTCGATGAAGATTGTGAAGAACGAGACAGAGATAATGGGGTATAGATATGCAATGCTGCGCGACGGAGTGGCAATGGCAAAATTCCTCAGATGGCTTGTTCCTGCAGTAGAAGATGGAGGGGTGACCGAGGTGTCGGCAAGCGAGGAACTGGAAGCCTTCAGGTCGGAGCAGTCATTGTATAAGGATATATCTTTTGACACAATTGCAGGATATGGTGCGCATGGGGCTATTGTGCATTATGAACCAACGTCAGAAACCGACATCGAACTAAAGCCGGAAGGACTCCTGCTGCTCGACAGTGGGGCACAGTATCTCGACGGAACTACTGACATCACACGTACGATTGCACTCGGTCCTGTGACCGACGAACAGAAACATGTATATACACTTGTACTCAAGGGGCATATCCGCCTCGCTATGGCAAAGTTCCCCGCCAATGCTTCGGGCACTCAACTCGACATTCTTGCCCGTGAGGCAATGTGGCGCGAAGGTCTGAATTATCTGCATGGAACAGGACATGGCGTTGGCAGTTATCTGAATGTGCACGAGGGACCTCACCAAATTCGTATGGAGTATAAACCAGAACCTCTGCGTGCCGGAATGACAGTGACTAATGAACCGGGACTGTATCTTGCAGGAAAGTTTGGAGTGAGAATCGAGAATACAATGCTCATCACCGAGTATATGACCACCGAATATGGTAGATTCCTTCAGATGGAGCCCTTGACCCTCTGTCCGATAGATAAGAAACCTATAGACATCGACATGCTCAATGACGATGAACTTGAGTATCTCAACGACTATCATGCAACAGTGTTTAAGAGTCTGTCGCCATATCTCGACGACGATATGGTGGAATGGTTGGCGGATGCTTGTGCACCACTGACAAGGTGAATTGGAAATATTGATTAAAAAATTTGTTATGCCCCTATCGCAACGATTCTGGATAATCGTGACGATAGGGGCTGTTATTAAGTGTAAATTAGGACCTTTTAACACTTAAAATGCAAAATCCGTGTTTAGTTTGTAATGCAACTGTTAGTATAAATTAAATCTGCCGGCTGTTTTTTTGCATTCTTATAGAATTTTGTTATTTTTGCAATCAAATAATGAACGAACTTAAAAATTTTTAATTATGAATAAATTGATTCTAGCGTTGTCTTGTAGCTTGCTCTGCTGTGTTCAGGATATAAATGCACAGGGGGAAAGCGAGGAAAAAGGTGATGTGGTTTATAAGTTGACCCACACTCCGATGTGTCTTGACAATTATCAGTCAGGATTTTATTATTCCGATGGCGGAAAGGTGTTTACCATGCGTAATTACACCTCTTCCACTGATTCTCGTGTGTTGTCGTTGAAGGTAAGTCCGGCGGGCTCTTCTTATGCCTTTATTAACGAGGCAAATGGCAGAAAGTCGATAAAAGTGTATGACCTGTGGAAGCCAAAGAAGCAGTTGGCGTTGATCACCGCCGATTCTTTCGTGCCAACGGCATTATGCTATTCGGCCGATGCCCGAAATATCTACGCATCTGCAACAGACGGAAATCTATATGGTTTTGAGACTGATAAATACAAGCAGACACTTGCATTGAGCGCAACGGTGGCTGCCGACAAGCTTGTGGCAAGTCCCAACGGATATTTCGTGGCTGCCGGTGGCGGCAATGAGGTGGAGGTGCTTAATGTTGAGGGCCGAAGTGTGAGAACAAAACTGACATTTGGCGGTGTTGTCAAGGATGTTGAGTTCTCGGCCAACAGCCAATATATGGCAGTTCTAACAGATGACGGAAATTGCAATATCTATGACACCGCCACATTTAATGTATTGTACAGTTACAGTTCGTTGGGCACAGCCGAGAGCTGTTTCTTCCATCCCGACAACAAATATATTGCCGTAGTGACGGGTGAACAGCGTCTTGCCATAATCAACATGCTAAATGAGAAAGACCGCAGATATGTTGACGCGACTGAAGGGGGAGTGAAGTTGGTGAAATTCATAGAGGATATTGACAATGGTGTGTATATGGCTTATAACACCAACTCGTCGATCGTATTCAATCCGGTGTTCTATCTGTCGCCCAACCGCATGAAGCAGCTCACCGACGAACTGAACACACGTATGGAGGAGTGGATGAAGAGAATGGACGGCGAAACTCTCGAAGAATATAATGCCCGTGTTAATGAGAAGACACGCGAAGAATATGCCAAGATGCTCGAGATCGAGATTGCCACAAGAATGGCAGGAGATCAGATGGGAATGGTTGAGCCAACTCTTGGTAACTATAATCCGGAGTTGGGTATGCTTACCCTCGACTTCGACAATATGCCAAGCATTTATCTGTCGGTGCCTCAGGACCAACTGCCCGACTTCATGAACCCCGGCGACCTCCAGTTTAATAACAACAAGTATGCCATCAATGCAAACGACGAATACGAGCTTGTTTATTCAGAGGTTACAAATACAAAGACAGGCCAGACCTACATCTTTGACAACCAAGAGCGCAAGTCGCTCGACTTCCTGACTTCTGACGATAATTTCATACCATTTGCACAGGCACAGGCATCAGCAATGGAGGAGTTGGAACTTGAGGGCATCAAGGATAAGGTGATGACAGATGCCATAATGCAAGATGGCTTGTCTGACCACACCAAGATAGATGTCAAGACCCGCGTGGAGAAGGATACGGATGCTGAAGGCAACCCCATCTCCAACTATAGGGTGAGCGTGTCATATACAGTGGATAAGAGATTCTCCGAGAAGGAGGATTTTGCACCTGCTACATATAAGACAGAGCAGTCGAAGGCAGCCATGGCAATGCTCGAAGTGGTTAAGCAGGCTCTTAAGGGTGAGTTTGCAAAATACGTAGTTCCAGGAAAGAAGGTGAACGTGATGATAACGGGTATGGCCGATGCAGTGCCATTCAGCCGCACTGTGGCGTATGACGGCGGATATGGCGACTATGTCAATGAGCCGGTTTACGACGGTAAGGGTGGTATGTCGAATGTGACCATCATCAAGGCTGAAGGAATGAACAAAAACGAACAGATTGCATTCCTCAGGGCTATCGGAGTGAAGAAACATCTGACTAAGGATATTCCATCACTGTCGTCAATGGATTGCAAGTATGAGACCACGGTGAGCGTGTCCGACAAGGCAGGAAGCCAATACCGCCGTATTGGAGTGGAGTTTGTGTTTGTAGATGCATTTAATAACTAATTTTTAAATTAGAGTATCGTGAAAAAGTTTTTATTGGCTGTATCAATGTTGGCTTTAAGCCACGGCATACCAGTATGCGCGCAGTCGATAGACGAAGCCAACGCTGCATACCGGCAGTTCATTCAGCTCTCTAATAGCGGCAACCAGGCACAGATGTATGATGTGCTCTACAGTTGCTATAAATCCACGATTGCTGTATTGGACAATGCCCCCAAAAATAGTGCCAACTATCGTATGGCTTATGACAACATGAAGAACCTCATACCTTATCTTGCCAATGGCGCTTCCTACAGCAGCGGCAAAGGTATGAAGGGAAATGCCGTGTTGTTTGCAAGGGCATATGTGGATGTTGTTACAAGGCCCGACTTTTCGTCGCTTGGATTCATAGAGTCGAAGCAGTTCGCACAATTGTCTTATTATGCGGCGGCATATCTGGTGAACTCCAGACGACAGGCAGATGCCATTCCTTATCTTAGGGCATATCTGAGGTCGGGAGAGCAGAAATATCGCAAGACGGTGTTTGCCAACCTGATAAAGGCTTGCACTGCCACTAAGGATTATCAAACGGGAGTGGCAGTGCTTGACGAGGCACTCATCAGTTATCCCAATGACTATTCCATGCTTTCAATGGCAGTGAATTTCTGTATCGACAGTGATGACAATGTCAATCTGCAAAGGTTTGTCAACAAGGGACTCGCTGCTTATCCTAATGACAAAACCTTGCTGAATTTGCAGGGAAAATTGTATGAGGACAAACGCGACTACAATAGCGCTCTTGATGTTTATAAGAGATTGCAAAAGTCAAATCCCAATGCCCTGGATGTAGTCAAGCATCTGGCCTTGAACAATTACAACATTGGAGTGATGAACTACAACAAGGCACTATCTGAAAGCGACAAGGGGGAGGCTAAAAAACTGAAGGCCACAGCCTCTCAGTATTTTAATGCTGCTATAGGTCATCTGACGGATGTAGTGGCTTCCGACCCTGCATCGCTTAAGTATAATCAGGCATTGGCCGTGGCCTACAATTGTGTGGGAAATACCTCGCAGTTTGAGAAGGCTAACAATAAACTGGCTTCTTTGGGAGCAGGAAAGGTGGCATCCGACTATATCCCCTCGCTTATCTCGTATTCAGGGGAAAATGTTTCTGCGTCTTCGCTTGCAGCCACTTCATATCCATCATCGCCTGGCGCATCCTCTTCGTATTCTACATCTCAAGATGCGACATCGGCATTCGATGAGTCAATACCTGCATACTCTACTTTCGCAAAGAACTTTATTGAGGAGAAAATTGAGAAGTGGCAGCAGAAAGACCCGTATGAGACACTCGATGAATATAGGGGAAGAGTGACCGAGGCCAAGCGTGACGAGAAGATAAAGGAACTGAAAAAGCAGGCGGAGGCTGAGTATATCAGCAGATATCAGGACAAGGTGAACCTGTCGCAGTTGGAATTGAAACCATACGATGCCGAACATGGGGTATTCCTTGTGACATCTGAGATATTGGGCCAACTGATTGTGCCTGTTCCAAGAGAAAACAACGAGGCAAGGTTGTTTGAGTCAAACTGGAACGGTATGCAGTTCAACAATCCCAAATATTTCATTAATGATGACCATCTGGCTCTTGCAAGCCTTACCTTTGTGACTCCAATGGGTAAGCAGTATCAGTATGATAATGATGCAGCCTTGAATTATACGGAGACCAACGTTGACGTAAATTTCAAGCCAATCGACCATTCATTGCTTGCCGACACCAAAACGGGAGATGGCAATAAGCAGAAGGTTCAGAAGCAGAATGTGAGCATCGGACAGTCGGATGTGGATGTGGATATTCCTGAGACCGGGACAAACAACAAGAAGTCGTTTGCAGTGGTTATTGCCAATGAGAACTACGACAATGTAGCTGGTGTGCCTATGGCCCTGAATGACGGTAGCACGTTCAAAACATATTGCCAGAAAACGCTCGGTATGCCCGAGGAGAACATAAGGTATTATCCCGATGCCTCATACGGCACGATGCTTAGGGCTATAAGGGATATACGAGACATTGCAAATGCATTTAGTGGCGACATCAATATCGTGTTCTACTATGCCGGTCATGGTATTCCAAATGAGGCGACAAAGGATGCATTCCTCTTGCCGGTGGATGCCGACGGCACACAGACCGAAGGCTGTTACTCGCTGAACAAACTGTATGGCGAACTCGGCGCATTGTCGGCCCAGTCGGTGGTGGTGTTTCTCGACGCTTGCTTCAGCGGAAGCAAGAGAGAGCAAGGAATGCTTGCATCCGCACGTGGAGTGGCCTTGAAGCCAAAGAAGGAGGCTCCGCGTGGAAACATGGTGGTGTTTAGTGCTGCCACTGATGACGAGACGGCATTCCCATACGAGCAGAAGGGACACGGACTCTTTACTTATTACCTGTTGAAGAAGCTGCAGGAAAGCAAGGGCGACGTGAGCCTTGGCGAACTGAGCACTTACATCACGGAGAACGTGAAGAGACAGTCGGTGGTGATTAACCGCAAGGTGCAGACTCCCACTGCCACTCCGTCAAGTTCTCTCATTGACGGATGGACAAAAATGAGACTAAAATAAATAAGGAAAAAAGAAAAATTATTAAATATGAAAAAGACATTGACTATAGTTTTGATGCTGCTGACAGGCCTCAATATGGTTGTGGCTCAAAACGAACTGAGAGGTAAGGTGGTCGATTCAGACGGCAAACCTATCGCCGGAGTCAAGATTACGGACTCCAAAGGAGAAAATCAAACCGTTTCGGACATGAACGGTCAGTTTAAGTTCAACACAGCCGAAGGGATTGGCAGGGTCAAGGCATCGTATATGGGACTTGCCGATGCCTCGGCCACGGCAAAGTCGGGAATGGTAATCAAAATGGGCTCAAACTCATGGTGGAACAAGAAACCGGAGAAATACCAGTGGTTTGTTGGACCGCAGGTGGTGCTGACCTCTGATGAGGGACACCCATCGTTCGGACTAATGGTGGGTAGAGTGAAGAACTGGGGATGGTATGTCCGCGGTAACTTCAACGGACTGATCAGCCATTGTGATGATTATAGTTACTATGTTTTGGACAACGCCATCTTTGACGGAAGAAAGCCCATCACTCGTCATTGGTCTGCCACTGCCGGTGTGATGCGCCGTCTGGGTTGCCCCATACATCTTTACATTGGAGCAGGATACACTGAGCGTCGCGTAGCTTGGGAAGCCATCGACGGACAACGTTTTCTTTACAGACCAGATAGCTATATAGGCCCCACTGGTGAGGCCGGACTTATGGTGCGCTTCAACAATTTCTTCGTCAATGGCAGTGCCATGCTTGTGCCGGCTTTCTATAAAGGGGAATTTGGATATGACTACAGCAATGGGGACGGTCACGTTGAGGTTAATGTATCAATCGGTCTTGGTATTCTATTCTAATAACAGAAAAATTATTTTGATATGAGAAAGATATATAAATTAATGTCGTTGCTGACATTCGCGATTCTTGCGATGACAGCTTGTCAGAATATTGATGATGTGGTTGACAACACGCCAACCACCAATTCTGACGAAATAGCCAATAGCAGTACGCAGATAGGTTCGTATTTTGCATTTATTGGCGTAGATGAGTATTATAAACCTACGGAAACTCTAAAATATTATGCATGTCTGTATTCAGATGAGAATGCTGAGGAGCCTATACAGAGGGTGACTTTTAATGGCCGAAGCTTTGATTTTTATCATCTTTCGCCATTAACCACTTATTATTATAAGGTGGTATTCGAGATTGACAACCCTGAATATTACAAGGAGAGTCCGCTCTTGTCGTTCACGACATTGCCGGGAGTTGCTTGCGGCAACATCACATACACCGACTGGAATGGCGAGACATATCCATTCACAGAATTTTCTCAATCGGGAGAATTGCCTTGCTATTTTTATTCCGGAAGTAATTCTAAATCCAATACACTTTTGTATGAAGGCGAAATGTGGAGAATCGCTTATCAGGTGGATGGCGCTGAGGATTTTACAAATGTATGTACTTGTTATCCGTACTACAAAACAAATTATTCCAGGGAGTTCTATGCCTATACATCTAAGGAGGCAAATGAACAGTATATGTATGGCAATGGAGTGATCAATCCTGAAACCTTCAAGTTCGACATAAACATGGTTCACGCTACTGCAAGAGTGATAATGAACATCTCTATTGACCCTGAAATTAACTTGCAGTCGGCATATATTTCAGGAATGTCACTAGGTGTAAACAGTGTGGTTCCGACATCGGGATATATTTCGATGGAGAACGGCAAAATCAGCAATGCATTTTATGAAAGCATTACCTTTGGAGGTGGTGTAACATTAAAGAGTGGTTCTTCCCATACTTTGACATTCTATCCTCTGCCTGCAACAAACGAGGGCGTGGTGACTTTCTATGCAAACATAGAGGGTGGTTCGACGCTTACGCTGCCTATAGAACTTACAGGCGATCAGATGTGGAAGGCTGGTAATACCTACACTTACAACATCGTCTATACTCCGCAGGAACTTCGTATCACTTCTGTCAATGTGCAAGGTTGGAATGAAGTTAATGGTGGTGATGTGATAATCCAGAATTAATAATTCAATGAAATATAAGAATATGAAGAGATATAGAAACATATTGGCAATGGCTGCCATGGTCATAGCATCAGGGTTCCTGTCTGCTTCGTGCAGCAGTGAGGATGCTAATGAGGAAAAAGCAGAGGTGAGCAAGTCTCCGTTGAAGATTCATGTGGCTGGTGTTGCCACAACGAAGTCTTTCTATGAGGATACCAAACTGCCTGACGAGTGTGAATATAGGATATTCATAGAAAATGACGGTATTGAATTTTATGATATTCCCGTAAAATACGTAAAGGGAGAAAGTTATATATCGAGAAATATATATATCACGAGAGAAAGTTCAGTTGGAGCTGTATATTGTGACGGGGAGAATTTGGTTATTAAAGATGGTGTTATTGAGTTGAATCCGGCTAAACAACAGGATATATTGGTGGCATATTCAGATGTGAGACCATCAAATCCCCAGGTTTCGCTTATGTTCAAACATATAATGTCACGTGTTGCTTTGCGTATATTCAAGACTCCAGAAAACAACAGAATATACGAATTCGGAACTGCAGTAGTTGATGGGTTGACTCACGGAGATTACTGTTTGTTTTATGATACGGTTGAACTTCTTGATAAATCAACGTCTATAAAGCTGGAACCGACGGAGAAAAGCTATATCGAGACGGAAACAGATGTGGTGGAATACGACTTCCTCACTGTACCGCAATATGCATCTGACCTGAAGTTTGATATTTCGGGCTCTCTGACAACAGTTTTAACTCTGCCCCAAACCTACTTGAAAGCTGGTAACAAGTATGTATTCAACGCTGTACTTACGGGCAACAATCTGGAAATCCAGAGCGTTGAAGTGGAACCATGGACTTCAGAGGAACATGACATTTCAATTGAAATATAAATATATTAAATAGGAGACTCAGAATATGAAGAATATTATAACAAACGTATTGCTCTTCTCGGCAATGGCACTTCCTGTCTTCACATCGTGCAGCAGTGACGATGAGACAAAAGCTGAGGTGAATAAAAACTTGCTCGAGATTGAGGTGCTCGGCAATGCACAGACAAAGGCATATAGCCCTTTGTATAACTCCATACCAAGCAAGTCTTATTACGGTATTTATCTTGCAGACAATGATAATAATGTAGTATCTAACTGTAATAATGTCTCAGTGTATTACAATGCTGGCAATAGTATTATCAGTCAGCCTGTCGAGCTTAACACCAATGACAGAAGGGTTTTTGCATACTATCCATACAATAATTCAATAAACCCCTCCAACCTTGAGCTCGAAGGCGTGATGGCTGGTCAGGATGTGATGATTGGCAAGTCTGTTGAAATTCAAAACGATAATGTCTATAGCTCGGGCTATGTGAATAGCGCTATGAATAAGGCATTCTTGAAGTTGACTCATGCCAAGAGCTGCATCACGTTTTACATCACCCAGGAAGAGACATGGACGAAACATCATGTGGAGAGTGTGTCAATACAAGTGCCGATAAGGTACAAGGCTATTGATTTGTTCTCTGGCAAGTATGTCGGTGACACCGATGCTGACATTGAGCCTAACGTGTTGAATAGCTATACCCAGTTGGGAGAATTCTTGAAATGCAACTTCCTTGTTGCGCCTACTGTCAAGGAATGTGATATATACGCTTCAATGATAGTTGATGGTGTGAATACTAATGTTAAGTTGCCCATTTCCTCACTTGAACCGGGAAAGGAATATATCTTTAACGTATTAGTAAGGAAGAACGCTTTCCTGGAAATCCGTAGTACAAATATTGTAAGTCGTGACGAGGGAGAATCTTCGTCGATGGACTGGGAGATTGAGTATTGATTTACATTGATGAATCCTTAAAACAGAATGACAATGAAAAAGATATTATTTTGCATGTTTGCCATTATGGCATTGCTCGCTTCCTGTAGTCAGGACGATGCTTTCGACAACAATTCAGCCGCAGTGCTTGGCATTACCGCTGAGCTGCCGTCGCAGACAAGGGCAATTAATGAGAAAACGAGATTCCAACAAGGCGACCACATCTTGCTTATGGTCAACAATCAACAGGTTGAGGCTGTTTTTAATGGAGACTATTGGGAGTTGAGCCAACAGGTGAAGATAGAGCAAGCAAAGGTTGTATATGCCTTCTATAATGTAGATAAGGGTTTGACGATACGCCCTGATGCTGACAATATGCAGCATGAACTGCTTTGGGCTAAGACAGAAGTTAGTCCTGAATATCCATTGGCTCATTTGAATTTCCAATATGCTTTCCATCGTTTGGCTTTTGAAATCAAAAAGTCGAAAGAGAGTGGTGCGGGAGATTTTAATCTTGAGTCTTTGACACTTAAGAACAAGGCTCAGAGCAAGAGTCCTATCTATACAAACATTAGTTATTTGAATGGTGACGTGATGTTCATTCCTGGCGAATTTACTGTTGTGGTTGACAAGGTGCTCGATCAAGAGAATGCTACCGTCGTTGAGGTGCTGGCAATGCATGCCCAAGAGGGAGACGAGGGTAATGCTATCTTATCTCTGAAAATTAATGGTCAGGACTACGAGAAGGAAATCGACCTCTCTTGCCTGAAACTCACTGGTTCTGTCTGCCAGCATATCCCTGTAAACCTGACACTTATCCCTAAAGCGGTTGTTCCTTATACTAATGCTGTTGACCTCGGCCTTAGCGTAAAGTGGGCAAGATTTAATGTCGGTGCTGAAAACAATAAGGCAACTGAATATGGAAACTATGTTGCTTGGGGAGAAATAGAGCCCAAGGATTTGTATTCAGTTTATACATACAAGTGGTTTGACACTGATAATGGGGTGTATTCCAAATATTGTATCGACAATTCAATGGGTACGCCCGACTATCGTAGTGTGCTTGACAAGGAAGACGACATCGCACATGTGAAGTGGAGCGGTAAGTGGCGCATGCCTACACAATCAGAAATGCGAGAACTCGTAACCCAGTGCACGTGGACTTGGGGTGAAATGGATGGCGTCAAGGGTTATACCGTTACTGGTAAGAATGGAAATAGCATATTCCTGCCTACAGGCGACTACAGAAGAAGTTCACAGTCGGGCATTGATGACAATTTCGGATATTACTGGACCTCAACCACAGGAGTTGCTTCTACTTCGTATTGTTTGTTGCTTAACGGATATGAGCATCGCGAACTCGTAGCACTCGAAATTCGTGAAATGGGATGTCTTGTGCGTCCTGTATATAAGTAGATGAAATGCATCATTTGATGCTATAATAGTGGCAAAAGGGCAGTTGAATAAAAAAACTGCCCTTTTATTATTAAAAAAAAGCACAAAAACTTGCGTATCTCACAAATAATCAGTACCT
>OBLI01003190.1_pt1 | contig 12900 bp, 12 predicted proteins | sample 1519701 | NCBI WGS metagenome assembly OBLI01 (sample SAMEA3663005, study PRJEB22513) | pig gut metagenome | biome: pig gut; feature: pig-associated habitat; material: faeces | place: France | collected 2012 | reverse complement strand
CAAAAATCCAATGGACAATAGAGAGAACATGCCGGAAATTGCATGTGGGTTTGGCTTCAAGCATAAGGACAATGTCACAAGCTATTATGTTTCTCCCCTTAATAGCTCCCGGAGGAAAGAAACCTATCTTGCACAGCCTATTGCCGAAGCAATCAGCACCATGAATAGAATACTTGTCGGTGACTATACCAACATAAATTTTTACACTGATTCAGATTACACTCAAATATATCTCTCGTTTCAAGTTCCCCTATATTGCCATAGAATGGAGATGGTACCAGCAAATGTAAAAAGCTATCGTGTGTGGTGCAAGAACAGCCAGATTGTTTTTTCCGCATTTGATAAAAACGATAATCTGATTAGTGGCAACATGGATCACTTCCATCCACTGAATAAGCTGCTCCCTATTTTTACTTGCCTGCTTGCAAGGCATATGTTAATCAACCCGATGTATGCAAAGGACATACGAGATTTTGCCACCTCCTGTGATTACGTTAATATAAAGGAAGAAAACAGAAAAACCTTTGTAATTCTAAACGAAGATTTCTATCAGGCCAACAAGGATATGGAATTCACCTATTACTATAAAGATCCAAAGCCTCTGCTTCTAGCCGAAAACCTTATCCCCTGCCTTATTGATAAAAATGATGACAAAACCCAATCTTTCTCTCAAATTAATACTAGGCTCACTTTTGCCGAAGATGCTTTCTCGCCTGAACAGCTTGCCCTTGTACCTCAATTAGGTAAAGAATTCATTCTAGACAGTAAGCTCAGTAATTTTGCAAACTCTTTAACCACTGGAGCCATCCGCTCAGTGCTTTTTTATGGTCCTGCCGGCACCGGCAAAAGTATGACCTGTAAGTTGCTTGCTAGGGAAATAGGCCTGCCTATTATGGAAACAATAAACTGCACCGAAAATCTTGATGAGTTCATCTTGGGCAAGTATGTACCTGAAGGTGATAAAATTATTTTTAAAGAGAGCTTTGTTACTAAAGCAATCAGAGATGGTGGTGCCGTAGTATTTGAAGAGATCAATTTTGCAAAGCCCCAGCATCTTGCATTCCTTCATTCCCTTTTGGATGATAACGGTTTTGTAAGACTGGATAATGGTGAAACAGTTAAGCGAAGTCCCCATTTCCGCTTCTTTGCAACCATGAACATCGGCTACTTTGGGACCCGTGAATTAAACCAGGCAACACGAAATAGATTCAATGCTTTTATTGAGCTTAATGAGCTCAGCGAAGCAGCTATTGTGAGAATGCTTAGCAAACGTATTCCTGCCTCACAACCTTTCATCGATAAAATGCTAAAAGTGTATAACAGCATCAAGGGTAGAATTAAAACTGAAGAGCTTGACCTTGTTATTTCACCGAGAAACCTTGAGAACTGGGCGCAGCTTGCTCAATTTGAAGGCTACCAGCTTGCTGCAGAGCATACTATTATCCCGGTAGCACAAAATGACAAGGATATGGAAAAAGCTATCCGCAATCTGATCACTATGTATAAATGGAATTGAGGTAATTAGGAATGCTGAGCGAAGAACACAAAAGAATACTAGAACGTTTTTCTAAATACAGTAGGGACTCTGAAGAGCTGTTTGCCAAAATGCTTTCTGAAAATCATGAACTTAAGCTATATTATATTAATGAAGGAAAGGCATATACTGATGGTAATAAAATAATTGTCGACCCGTCCATGTGGGAGCTCTTTGCTGATAGGGATAAGCTTAAAAAAATTGGTGAATACCTAAAATGGCCGAAAAGCATTTTATCTGATCCGGAAAATGCCCTGCAGATTATAACTAGATTTCAAACTATTCATGAATGCCTGCATCTTATATATACTGATTTCCCTCTACCTGTTGCTAGCGATACCCTGCCAACGAATCAATTAGAACAGAGTATCTTAGCTACCATTGCAAATATCATCGAGGATGCTTACATTGAAGCCGCAGGCTGCAGTGCCTATGACAACATGAAATTTTATCTGCGCTTTGGTAGGGTAAGTGCTGTTTTTGTAGAGGATAATGACAAAGCTGAATCTATCGAAGAAAAGGAAAATAGGCTGACTACTCTTAGTAAATTTGATAAAAAAATGGAACTTCTTAAGGAATACATGAATTATTTCATTAGCTCAATTCTCTATCCTATATCTCCGCCAAAGAATCCAACCAACTGCTTAAAACCATATATCGATAAAAGTGCTCCCCTATTTAAAGCAGGATGTATTAATGCCTTGCCAAGCGAGCGCTATAAAAAGGCTCAGGAAATCTTTATGCTTATTAGGCCTCTTATTCCAAGTGAAAAAGAGCTCCAAAAAGCCAATGAAGGTAAAAATAGTGATAGTAGTACTAATACAAACACTAATATCTCTACTCCCCCACCAATGCTTAATGGGAGTGATACACATTCACCCAAAAACAATCCTATGCCTAAACCTCATAAAGGAAAGCCTCAAGAGGTAATTAAGTCCCCCTTTGGCATCATATCAATTAATGAAGAAAATAAAACAGCCTCAAAAAAATCAAATGAAGAACCCGTGGAAAAAACTCCACTCGAATTACTTGATGAAGAGCTTCAAAAGAATACTGAAGAAAACATGGGTTTTGACCTTTTTGAAACCCGTAATGAAGATAGTGAATCAATCAGTATTCCTAAAGAAGCTATACCCGAGCATATTATATCTCTTGACGTGAGTGAAGATGAGATCAAAGCCTTTATAGATGAGCTTGCTTCATTAAAATCTGATATGGAAAGTACGGGACAAGCTGAAAAAAAGGATTATCACATCTATATCCCTGCATCTGACTATAAAGGCAGCACTTCCCATAAGGGTATTACTATTGATGAATTTCATCCTGCCCCTGATAAATCGTTTAAAGAGAAGTATGACGCAATCTACAAAAAGTTTAAAAGTAGTATTGATTCATATGCAGGCAAATTCCTTGAGCTAATAAAAACCTCTAGAACTATAAAAGAAGGCGGGTACCAATTTGGCAGCGGTATAGTATCCTCGAAATTTGGAGATGCCAAAAAAAGATACTGGTATAGAAACCAGCTTGAAATAGATACCCCTGATTTGGCAGTTTTAATTCTTATAGATGGCAGTGGCTCTATGTCTGGTGATAAGCAGGCAAAAGCTATGGAGTCTGCCTTGATTCTCCACGAGGTACTAAAAAGGCAGGATATTCCCCATTCAATCATTGAACATAATTCTCCAGGTACTGCTAATAAAATCAATATCAACATCCTACTTGATTTTTTTGCAAAGGAGGATTACAAATTAAATATTTTGAAAGTTGATGCCAACTACTGTAACAGGGATGGCCTTGCACTTTTATGGGCAGAAAGGCACTTGGCTAAAATTCAATCAGAAACTAAACTGCTTCTAGTCATAAGTGATGGTCAGCCGTACCATCCCACCCGTGATGAATCCACGGATTACAGAGGACTACCTGCTATCAGTGATACTACTAAAATAGTAAAACAAATTACAAAAAGAGGGATTAACGTAATAGGTATAGCACTAGAAAACGAGACTAGTAGATGCTATGACTCACTTAAATCTATATATCCTAACCTTGTTAAATGTGATAATTTGAAAGAACTCACCAAAAAACTTCTGGAGATTATTGCAAAAATTCTCTAACCAGGCTTTTCTATAGGAATTTAGATATACCATTAAAAGATGAAATCTTTTTTTGCAAAAAAATGCCCCATATAATATAATAGAATTAACCAGTATTGGTTTCCATTATTTGTCCAAAAGGAGGCATATCATGAAAGCGCAAGAAACTGTATTTGTCAACAAATTAACTAATGGCATTCTAGACCCCAATGTAGAAATGCTTGGCCCTGTAAAAAATGGTGGCAGAATTGTCCTAAACACAGCTGCAGGATGCTGGAGCCCCATGATTACCCCCGAATTACGTGGCGGCCATGAAGTCTCCTGGCCTGTACATGTTGAAGGTGCAATGCCAGGTGATGCTGTAGCTATCCATATCGAATCAGTTAATGTCACTTCCAAAGCTACTGCTTCCGGCAACGATACAACCTATCCAGACAGATTCATAGGCGATCCATTTGTAGCTAGAGTATGCCCTAAATGTGGAACTAAAAATCCTCCAAGTCATATTGAAGGTACTGGCCCTGATGCTGTCCGTTGCAACAAATGCGGTGCTCCTGTATCTCCTTTTGCTTTTACTAACGGCTATACCATCGTCTTTGATGATACCAAAACCTTAGGAATTACGCTTAATGCTGAAGGAGCTAATAAAATAGGCGAAAACGGTAAGGAATATATGCAGACTCCTGATTTTGCTATTCAAAACCCGATTGTGGCAATGGCTCCATCTGATCTTCAAGGTGTTGCCGCGAGAATGAAGCCCTTCATCGGCCAGCTTGGCAGCACACCTAAGCGTCCAATGCCTGATTCCCATAATGCAGGGGATTTTGGTTCCTTCCTTGTAGGTGCTCCCCATGAATATGCTCAAACTGAAGAAACATTAAAAGACAAAACTGATGGCCACATGGACATCAATAAAGTCCGCCAAGGTGCAATTCTCATCTGCCCAGTTAAGGTTCCCGGCGCCGGCATCTATGCTGGTGATGTACATGCAATGCAGGGAGAAGGTGAAATTGCAGGCCACACCACTGATGTTTGTGCTACCCTTACCTTAAAGGTTAATGTAATTAAAGGTCTGAATATCGATGGTCCTATCCTTCTTCCTGTAATCGACGATGTTCCTTATCTAGCTAAGCCATTAACAGAGCAGGAAAAGAAAATTGCAGCAACCCAGCAGGCTAAATGGAACCAGCCTGCTATTGAAGAATCTGCGCCGGTTTCTGTAATAGGCACAGGCGTCAACCTCAACGTAGCTATTGAAAATGGTCTAAACAGAGCAGCTGAGCTGTTCGATATGACTGTACCTGAGGTAATGAATAGAACTACTATTACTGGCGCGATCGAAATCGGTCGTGCCCCAGGTGTAGTTACTATTACTTTCCGTGTTCCTAAAGCCAAGCTCGAAGCTAAAAATCTTTGGGAACTTGTTCAAGAACAGTATAAACTGTATTGATACTACAACCCCTAAACACATCAAGAGATAATTTTTAAGAGGGTTCTCGTGCATGAGAACCCTCTTTTTTTGTTAATCTAATCTAGCTTATAAGCTTTTCACTAAAAACATTGCCTCCTTTTGGATTTTTAAAGCATTAAAATGCCAAGCTACTTCAAATCTTTCTCCAAATCATTAAAAGATGCAAAAATCCTAAAACGGTTAATAAGCTTCTTGGACATGCAAGGCTCACCTATCCAAAAAACAACTTCATCACTATAGTCAGCAACCTCGTTATAGTAATCAAGCAATAGCTCTCTTCCCTCTTTATCCAAGGCATCTGCCTTGATTATTATTACTTCAGCTGCAACCGCCACCAAATCAGTTGCTACGTCAGTATCAAAAACCTCGGTATTCTTTGATAGCAATGAATGATGCAATATTTCTAATTCAGTTTCAGATAATCCAAAGGTCATTACACGCCCATAATCTTGGCTTTCAGCATTATTTTTAGACAAGCAATCCATGACTAAAATCTCCCAAAGAAATATACTCAGTTTCAAAAAACTTTTCCCTTATATTATCATACCTAACGCCTGCTGACATTTTGTAAGGCTCAGCTGTTAACCTTCGGGTAGCAGTTGAGCAGTAGTGGATGATGCAGGAAACTCGGCAACTTGTTGTCGAGTAGTTCACCCATAAAATACACATCGAAGATACACACTAGAAGATGTTTTCCCTTAACCTATAAAAAATCCTTTCTACAATACTGGATTTTGGAAAAATATATCTAGGTCCATTATATTCCGTAAGCCTATAGAACTTCCATGCATCCTCACACCACATCATTTTATAAGGCATAAATGGAGGCTTGCTGCCAAATCTCAGTGACCTTAATATTCTATAAGCATCTGTAGGAAAACAACCGTGTTTATGAGCAATATTATATATATCTTCCTGAAAGCACACTAACATATCTGGCATAAGCCCTAATATTTCAACCATATACTTTGCTTTTTCATCCCAAATGCCTGTAGAATGGTACAAGCTATAAACCGCACACAAAGAAGAGAAAGTTGTAGGTCTTGGCAAATCTGTCTCATCCTTAATACCTATCACTTTTTCCCAAGAAGCTAAACAATAATCTATACATGAAGTATCGACCTTTTTATTATAATACTCTCCATCTGGTCCTTTGTTATCAAGACAGAAGGAGATTTTCATTTTTCCAATAGATATTTCAGAATAACCGTTACTGTCATTAAGCTTGCTATCCTCAAAAAGATCTACAACCTTTTCTTCAATACCTTTTGGCAGCATCACTTGTATTTCCACATTGCTATCAAAGCCGGGGCTTAAAGGTATTTGCCAAAGAAAATCATGTCCATCACTTTCAAGTTCACTTTTACTACACGGGCAGGAACAATTCAATTCTATATCATCTAGTACGTTTATTCCAATCTCTTCCATAAAAGGAATATCAAAACCATCAAGCTTATCAATTATGTCATTACACCAGAATACTTTTTTGCACTCTCTACAATACTTATGAGGAGGCAATGGATTTGGACTACTTGTGTCCATTAAATAGGTCATTAAAGTGCGTCCTATCGGCAGCATATAAGAGTACCCTTGTTCCTTGAATAGCCAAATTATAGTATTCGCTTTCAAGCTCTTTTGTGCAAATAGTATCCCACTCATCTTCTAACCTTTTTGTAATCAAAGGATCTACATTCTGTCCATACTTTTCAGTAAGCTTTTCGGTGATATAATTATAAAGCTTGTCACTGATTATGAGCCTGCGCATTTTTTCCTGTAACAAATGTAACGCCCCCAATAAAAATGTATCTAAAAATCAAACTCCCTTTTTTCAATAAAATTTTGCTTGCACTTACACCTTGGACACCACAAACATTTTAGATGTCCCTTCTGCCTCTGCAGTGACATTGACCTTGGCAAGGGAATATGATAGCCACAAACTGAACAAGTAAAATCAGATATGGTGAAATTATGGTTATTCCTTTTAAAATTCCTTTCTTTACCATGCCGCATATTATGATCACCCTCCAACTATGTAATGATATTCTCTTTTCTCGTATTATCATTATAACATCAAAGCTAGTCAGAATATGTCCATCTATACAAATCAAAAGAATCCTTTAACGTTTTTCTTACAAAAAACTTTCCTGTTATCTTCCATTTAGCATTACCCTTGATGAAAAAGAGTATAAAAACGCCCCAGCACACTTAAAATGCCAGGGCAAAAAAATTCTCAACTAAAAAACAACTCTGATACAATAACCAATAAAAGGCAGAAAACTATTGAATAGAAATCTACCATACGCTTTTCAGCCGGAGTTAATAACATATCCTTTATCTTATCAACTTCATGAGATAGCATTCTCTGCCTGTCTCGGCTTCCATATTCGTCATCCATGACTATAGCAAATCATCTATTAGTGAGCTTGTAAAACTCTTCAGCTTCATAGACATACATCGTGCCATTTAATTCATACGCATAAGCCTCTTGATTTAAAGAGTCACGCATAGAATAAACGGTACGGACAAAACAGCCCAAAACATCTTCTTTATCAAAAAACACACTAATAATCTCCTGCGGATATTCCCTTCCTTTATAATAGCCTACCGCCTTTACAGCATAGAAGGCTTCAATACCAACTTTTTCAAGCTCTTTATTTAATACAGCCTTGAAATCATCAAGGTAGATATTAAGCATCTTGCCCTCGATATATTTAAAGCCAGAGATATGGAAAGAGATTTTATTGGTCAAGGTTTTCATTGTAATGTTTCCCTCCATAAACTTAGCGAATTACTCCTTCATCTTTGCACCATCTGTAAAACATATAAAGCAGCAGTATCTTACAAAAACATAAAGCAAATAAAAACCACCATATACTGTAATACCATTTTTTCCTGCCAAAAAAGTACATATATCTGCACCTCCTTGATTGAAAAACAAAACTAACCCTCGTACAGAAGATAAAGTGAATAGGCCGCACCGCTTGCAAAACCAGGCAAGCTTTCTTCAGTTACCGTTTCATTATTAACTTCTACCTGCTCTTCCCAATAATTATACTGGCTTTTTATTACATCCTCCTGGCTTTTCATGTATTCAACAAGTTTATACTCCGGAATATCATCCAGGCTTTTCCATAACAAAGTTTTTACAGCTTCAAAAAACATTTCATAACTCATTTGCTTTACTCTCCTGTCCCAATGTGCTTGTCAAATTGGAATTTATCTAAATCAATAGTAATACAAAGCATCCTATTAGCTTCGTCATTCCTGACACATGTGCTGCTTAAAAAATCTTCTTCCAATTCACTCCAAGCTATCATAAACTCTTCTTTGCTGTTATCTACATATCTGATTATAAAATGAGTCACATCATAGTTTCCTAGAATATCTACCAAATCAATATCCTCTTCATCGAACCAATCATCCATCTCTTTAAAGTCAAATCTAATGTTCTCTTTCTTAATCTCAATATATAAATAATCACATATAGCCTCTCGCTGAAAAGAACCATCTAGGCCTTTAGTAAATTCTATTCTTATATCACGCAGGATGAGTTTATAGACTAGCTCCGCTGGTATCACTATATACCCAATATTTCTAAAACATATTTCTATTTGTCTTATCTTTTTATTCATAGGAATCAACCCCTATCAAGCAGCATATATGCTACTGCCTTTTTTCTGGCAAAAAGTCCATCTTCAGTAAGAACCTCTTTTATACAATCGACATCTTTAACATAAGCTTTATTCACATACCAGTGGTTACCCATTCCCATGTAGTAATGCTTAAATGGTGTCTCTGTATTCTTACCTTCACCTGCGAACGCAATCAGCGGACGGATGAGCTTATTGACATTTTTTGCTTCAATAGAAGTATCATACACATAATTACCTGCATAACATACCCCACTGCCATTCTTTTGGGTATAGACAGCTAGGTTCCCAGGAGTGCCGCAGGCTCCTTCTTCTGCGAAATAGAGAAATGCAATATCCTTTAGATGAAGCTCTTTAAACACTTCATTACTTAATGGCAGATCAGGGCGATCATTCAGATTATCTTCAATCCCTTTAAGTTTTTTATCAAGCACCTCAGAATATGTTTCTACCATTTCTTTGGACAAAAACCTTTTGAATCTCAGCGGAGTAGTTGCCACTACTTCACCATTTCCATATTGCAGCGTTACCAGTACCCTTACTAAATCATTACCATTAATATCAGTAAGGTATTCTACATAACCATTCCTCTCTTTACTTAAAAAATTAATAACACCCATGTCCTGCAAAAAGCTAATATATAGCCTGAGTGTCATTGAATTATGTGTTTCTCCTTCTTCGACGATTCCAATGGGAAGTACACCATTATCTCTAAATTCAGCTTGTCTTCTTAGCCCCACCACCTTACTTTTCTCTTTTGAAAAATCAGACACACCTTTATCATCTCTTTTTTCTATTGGATCACTAACCCATTCAAGTACTGGCATAATAACTCCAAGTATGCATTCACCACCACCTAAGAACAGCTCTGCTTCAAAAGGCCTATTATCTTCAAGGAGCCCCTGAATATAGCCGATATTATTGCTTGTCACAAGGTTTTTATGGTTACATACTGGAAACTCCCACTCACTAGAGAATGTAATACACTCATCATTAACCTGTTCTTTCATTCTGCCAGTTAATGCCTTTCTCCAATCATTTTTCTGCTCTTGTTCTCTGCTCTCGAAAAGATTAATTACTTTTGCCATTGCTAGATTACCTCTTTCTACACAACCTAACACTTGTTTTCACTATATCTCTCATCTACATTTATAATTATATCAAACTTCTTAGACAGAATTTGACCACCCGACTTAGTAGAATCAAATTTTATGATAAAGAACTCATCAAAAAAGTCCACTTTAGCACAATGCCACAGCGGACCGACCTTGAATTATTATTTGTTGTGCAACATTACTCCCATACTTCGAGAGCATATATATCATAAACATTGATAACCTTTAGTACCATCCCTACTCTACCTGTAATATATCGCTTAACCCAATAACCATCCATGCCATACATACGAGTTACCACCTTCCTTAGAAAGCCAATATATTACAATATGCATTTTCTTTGCCAAATCTATTTTCATAAGCTTCTAGCACTTAGCAACACTCTATAAAACCACAAAACACTCTAAAATGCTCTTATCAGAGTATTTTAGAGTGTTTTAAAAAATATGATTTAGCTATTGGAACTACCAAATGCCTTGACTTGAACAAAAAAATGAGCAACCAGTGGACATTACTACTGACAATCTATGGACAGAATATGAGCAGAGCGATAAAACGTCCAACTCTATTGAATTCTATATGCATTTCAATAGAGTCCATCGATGTTTTATCTTTTGCATCTTACCAACATAGCCTTATGCAGTGGTATACTAAAACTGGACACAAAAATGTGGTAACGATAAGCACGCAAATGGTAAAGCAGCTACCACAAGATTTGACAAAATCCCGAAAAAAATCCCTGTGTCTCAATAGGGCGGTAAATTCAGTAGGTTGGCAGTCCATTTATAGTTGTATTTATAAACACACCGCACGCTTTGGTGGAGTGTTTATAATAATTAATAATATAACATTTATAAAGTTTCCGGTAGCGTGAATATACCGAAAAAGATGTTCGTGAGAAGTTGCCGGCTTACTCTTTGACTATTGCCAGCTCCACTTGCTTGCCTTTAAAAGCTATGCCATACAGCAAGATATCGTTTACACCTTGTGACTGCAATTCGGTAGCATATTTTCTCTGTTGAATTTGCGTGATAGCTTGCTTAGCTAAAGCTCTTAAGTCCGCGTTCTCCTTGGTATTTACAGATTTAACCTCAATTATAATGCCTGGCAGAGTTTTACATTTAGGCATTAGCTGAATATCAAATCTACCTTCTCCACTTTCTCTATTAGAAGTGAGCCGATACTCTGAAGCCATTACCGCACACAGGCCCAGTAAGAGTCCATGATAGAAATTTTCACCCATAGTATCATGATAGCTCACGGTTTCTAACAAAAACTTTTGTAAATACTGCTGTAAAGAGCTTTCATTTTGCTCAAAAAGAGCATTTTGAAGATAGTCCGTAATATTAGGTGACAATATTTGCCCAAATCGTTCTAAGATCTCTTTATAATACACACAAGCAATTTCCTTATTTGGCAAAGCCAGGCGACAATAATAATTGCCCATATTGGTCAGCTTTGTGTCTTGGGTTTTAAGATAACCTGTTACTAGTAAAAAGCTGTAAATAGCAGCAGCTCTTTTCTCCATTTCTGGATAGATAATACTTGTGTCAATTTGTGCTGACACAGTTTTCCCCTGTAATAGCTGGTACAGATTTTCGTAAATTACGGAGTCGGCTCCTGCGAGCACCTTGCCAAAAAGGAAGTTGTTGGATGTGGATACCCAATAAGGCATGGCTTGACAAGCATTACCAAAGTAATTGATAACTGACCAAGGGTTATAGATATCTGTATCACCAAAGCGATAGCCATCATACCATTCTGCTAATTCAACTATTTGATCTTCCTTTTCATAATAAGCAGCCATATCAGTCACTTCATCAGCAGTGAAGCCAAAATATTGGCTATATTTATTATCAAGTACAGAAGAGACCTTGAGATTATTTAACCCACTAAAGATACTTTCCTTGGCAACACGCAAGATGCCGGTTAAAAAACCATAGCTCAAATACTTGTTATCCTTAAGCCCGCGGGAAAAGAAATTACGCATAAAGCGAACTACTTGCTCGTAATAACCATTCGCATAACCTTGCTGAATAGGGGTATCATATTCATCGATGATAATAATTGGAGCAACTCCATGCTCTTCGTATAAAAGCTGGGACAAAGCACCAAGGGAAATTTCGTAATCACTAGTTACGGCAGCTTCTGTAATTATTTTATTATAAAAATCTTGGTTTGCAACGCGAATACTGTTGCGTAGTTCGCCATGTCGCAAGTATTCATTTTTTATAATATCCTTAAATAGTTCAAGAGAATATTCCCATGTATCGCCCTTGATATCTTTAAAGGTCAAATATATAACAGGATATTTGCCTTGCTGTTTTCGGTAGGAAGGACCACATTGCCAGATTTTTTTATCTGCAAAATAGATGCTATTGTCCTCATTAGTCTTTTCAAAGAAGGTCAACAGCATATCCATATTGATAGTTTTACCAAAACGGCGTGGTCTAGTGAATAAAGAAACAGGCACATTATCATCCAAAATATCTTTGATCATCATAGTCTTGTCAACGTAATAGTATTCTTGGCAAGCCTTGCGATAATCAGAAACACCTATGGGCAGAGAAAGCTTGCTAACTGTTTTTCTGGTCTGGGAAACTTTATTTTTTAAAGTACGCAAAGAAACCGGCTTAGTTGCGTCGAATGGTATGAGCCATTTTTTACCATCTCTTATTGCTCCCGCAATCCTGTTTTGCCTGCAGTAGCGGGTGACCATAGCTTCATCAATCTGCCACAAAGCTGCAATTTCTTTTACTGTGCTATATTTCGTCATAGTGCTTTGCTCCTATTCTGCTTCCAGTCAAATGTAAGTAAATCATCTTACCTTTCTGAACTTATTATACTACGATATCTGAACTTTAGCAAGCATATCTGAACCCTAAAGGCTTTAATCAGAACTCTTGTTACAAAATAAGAACTTTAAAAATGCAAAAGCCGTGCTCCTTTCGCGAAACTGTAGGTAGTACGGCTTTGTTTATTATTGGGGGCTTTGTCAAATCTTGTGGTAGCCGCTTTACCATTTGTGTGGTTATCA
>OBLI01003185.1_pt1 | contig 12916 bp, 8 predicted proteins | sample 1519701 | NCBI WGS metagenome assembly OBLI01 (sample SAMEA3663005, study PRJEB22513) | pig gut metagenome | biome: pig gut; feature: pig-associated habitat; material: faeces | place: France | collected 2012 | reverse complement strand
GTTGCCAGCAGCCCTTGTATTTGGGTTATGCTCTACGCTCAGGCCCGGAAGCCACGGCCGATAGAGCTAAAGCGGTCAATTATTTCCAACCATCGTTTTGAACGGTAGCAGGGCTGAGAGAGCATTGGTTCTGTGGGATTGGCCAGAAGTAATACTTCTTGTCGAATGAACGAGTCTTGCCAGTAGCCACTACATAACCACCGTCGAGGGTAACTTGGCAATCAGTTACATTGCTCAAGTTAGCACCACGGTTGATGTTTGGATATTTGCTGCTATCAAGTTTGTCGAGTTGATGCCAGCGAACGAGGTCCCAGTAGCGATACCAGTTGTCGGTCATCAATTCGCAACGACGGCAACGACGAATTTCCCAAAGGAGGTTGTTCACGCCGTGGTTGTTTGCTGGGTCGGCTTGTGGGTTGAGATCCATAGCAGGAACATCTGCACGAGCGAGCAGCTTATTGATAGTGTTGTCGAGGTCGGTTTGTGTAAGCGTACCGAGTTCTGCCTTAGCTTCTGCATAGTTCAAATAGATAACTGAAATCCAGTAGATAGGAGCGTCGGTGTAACCAGAACCAATACCATTGCGGTAGAGGATTGGGTTGTCAGCACCCATTGCAAAGTTATCATATTTGTGAATAGTGTAAGCAGTAGAAGAAGTCATTTCAGCAGTCTTCTGGGTCTTGCCACCGCGTACCCAACCATGGCCCTTGAAAGAAGCAATAGAGTCAATAAGTACAGAGAGGCGCTTGTCGCGATTGCTGAGCATCTTTCTGAGACTGTAGTCGCCATCATTGTTTACATAAGCCTTGTCGTCCTTGTCGAGTGTGGTAGTTGCCAAAGGCTTGCCATCACGGAAGAGGAATGCGTCAACAGCGTCTTTAGTAATACCCTTTTGTGCGGTAGAACCAGTAGTGTAGTCAACGGTGCTGTGACCAAGCACATCCTTGTGGTAGTTGCGCCAGAAAATCACTTCAGAGTTGTTGCTCAAATCCACTGAGTTGTAAACTTCACCGTAGTTCTTAGTCAAAGAGTAACCAGCGGCCATCAGTTGTTCAGAAGCCTCAACACAGAGTTTGAAATACTTTTCTGCACGAGCAGGGTCAGCAGCCTTGCCATTGTCGGCTTGGGTGCGATACTTGCAGTAAGAACCTTCAAAGAGGCAAACGTCGCTCTTCATAGCCAAAGCCATGTGCTTGCTCCATGCGTTGCCAGCCTTTGTGGTAGTAAGGTTGTTGATTGCATAGTCGAGGTCGGCAACCACGTTGTCAATCACCAAGTCGCGGTCGGTGCGAGGTTGGTTAACAGCCTCATCGTTAGGATCAAGAATCACCTTATCATACCATTGCACATCACCGTATTGGCGCACAAGATTGAAGTATTGCCATGCACGGTTGAGGCGTGCAATTGCTTCATAATTCTTCTTCACAGCATCATCGAGCGACGACATTGCCATACCTTCAATAATGTAGTTGCAACGGCGAATTTCGGTGAATGCGCTTGACCAATAAGATGAGGCGTTAGGAATTGTGGTGAATGTCCAGTTCTCAAAGTTTGGATCAGCCTGGTCGTCGGACAGCGACTTGAAATAGAACCAGCCACCTGAGCCACCTTGACCATAACCTGAATAATTTTCATATAATGTATTGCTATAGCTTTCCACTGAGTTAGAATTACTCCAGAACGCAGGGGTATTAGAGAATTCTGAACGAGGGGTCTTGTCGAGCATGTCGTCGCAGCTGGCAAGTACCATCACTGAAGCAGCTAAAGCATATAAAACTGATTTTTTCATAATGCTAAAAGTTTATTTTTAACTGTTTTGTGTGATTTTAGAAAGTAACTTGGAGACCGAATGACCAGCTCTTGGTAGTTGGGTATGTACGACCCCAAGTACCATAACCGAGAGCACCTTGACCAGCGTTCATTTCTGGGTCGATTGGGAGGTCACCGCTACCCTTGTGGAGGAGGAACAAGTTGTTGCAGCTTACATAGAAACGAAGCTTCTGAACAAATGCCTTCTTGGTGAGTTCTACAGGAAGAGTGTAACCGAGAGTTACGTTCTTCAAGCGGAGGTAGCTCATGTCAACGAGATACTTAGTTTGTGGATAGTAGTTGTGGCAACCACCTTCACCTGCAAGACCAGTCACGTTACCTGCATATTCATTACCAGGATAGAGGCATGGGAATGCATTGCTTTCGCTAATGTTTACGATACCCTTTTCTGGTTCATAGATATTGTAGCTTGTTTGGTTAGCATAGATAGCGAGGTCGGCTTCACGCATTTCTGGGAATACGAATGAAGACTGAGTCCACATATCGCGCTTTCCAACGCCTTGGAAGAACAAGTCGAGGTCGAAGCCCTTGTAAGTACCACCAATGTGGAAGCTGTATTCGTAACGTGGCAGACAGTTACCAATAACCTTCAAGTCGCCATGGTCGTCAACAGTACCCTTACCACCGTCGATTACGCCACTGCCATCAAGGTCTTTGAACTTGATATCGCCAGGACCATAAACGAAGGTTTGGGTTTGGATGCCAGTTTGGTCAGCTACGCCAGGAGCGTAAATCCAGCTACCATCAGCGTTCTTGCCAGTGAAGTCGGCTTCAGTGAAGTAGCGGTCGGTTTCAAAGCCCCAGATGTCGCCCCATACTTGACCTGCATAAGCATAAGCAGTGCTGAGTGGGTGACCGATGTTTTGGTCGTTATCCCATTTAGTTACCACTGATTTTGAGTCGCCAATGCTGAAGTTAGCATACAGACCAAGGTCGTTTGTGAATTGCTTGCGCCAGTTGATGGTCAATTCCCAACCGCGAGTGCGGAGTGAACCAGAGTTGGTGGTAGGAGTGCTTGCGCCTACTGATGGTGGAAGAGCCTTACCAGGAGCAATCATGTCGTTGGTAGTGCGTTGGTACCAGTCAAAGCCCACAGTCACCATATCGTTGAGCAAACCGAGGTCGAGACCGATGTCGATAGTCTTAATGCGTTCCCAAGTGAGGCTTGAAGAAACCCATTCTGGCAAATCGAATTCGTTCACCTTTGTGTTTGAGCCGTTGAGCCAACCCACGTAGCTTGCAGAGATAGTGCCGATAGTTGCGATGTATGGCCAGCTTGAACCTACGTTTTCGTTACCGATTTCACCGTAAGAGAAGCGGAGCTTACCGTTTGACACTGTTTCGCGGAGCTTATCCCAGTATGCTTCTTGTGAGAAGCGGTAGCCAATAGAACCTGATGGGAAGAATGCCCACTTGTCGCCTGCTGGGAAGCGAGAAGAACCGTCGTAGCGGCCATTGAGTTCGAGCAAGTAGATACCCTTGTAGTCGTAGTTGATACGTCCGAAGTAACCGGCAGAAGCACGGTCGTTGGTTGAAGCGTTGATTTCCCACTTGTTCTTAGCACCATAAGTAAGGTTAAGCTCTGGTTGGTCGAGTGAGTACAATTCTGGACGCTGAGCGTAGAAATAGTCATAAGTCATATTTTCGCCGTTCACACCAGCCATTACGTTGAAGTTGTGCGCATCATTGATGCTCTTAGCATAGTTAACATAGAAGTTTGCAGTCCATGTTTCCATCTTGCTGTTGTCGCGCCAAGTATCGGTGTTAGATTGACCAACGATCCATTGTGGTGAAGTACCACTCCAGTTCATACCGTAAACAGAGTTGTCGGCACTCTTGCTGTTGAAATCGTCAACTTGCCAAGTGAAGTCGGCATTCACGGTAAGGTCCTTAGTTACGTTAGCCTTCAAGAATGCGTTAACCTTGTATTGGTCGTTAACGAGCACCTTGCGAGCTGCTTGCTTTTGCATAGCCACCACGCGGAAGTCTTGACCGTCGATTGTGCCACTTGGGATAAAGAATGAACCCCAACGCCAAATATATTGATACATATTATTCCATGAATCGGCACGGCTGAAGTGACGGCGGGTGTAGTTGATGCGTGCACCAGCTGTCAACCAGTCGGTAATATCGGTCTGGAGATTAACAGTTGCATTGTAGCGTTTGCGTTGACCTGGGTTGATTTTCATCACATCTTCCTTGCTGTTGTAGCCAAAGCTGGTGAAGAAGCGAGTGTTGCCGCTTGAACCAGTGAGCGATACATCGTGGCTTTGTGAAGGAGCTGCGTTGTTGTACCAAATGTCTTGGATGTCGAAGTCGGCATAGTACATTGGTTGGTTGCCAATGAAGCGATAGTCACCCACGTTGTTGTCGTCAACGTATGGACGCATTTCGCCGTAGCCCTTCTTACCGCTGTTCTGCTCTTTCCACTTTTGAGCGTAAGGGAGAAGTTGGTCGAAGTACATACCAAACAATTCTACTGAGCCACTACCTTGGCGAGCCTTTGCTCTAAGCGCTGCTTCAAGCTGAGTAGGCACGTCGGGATAGTCGGGGAGATAAGTTGACTTATCCCATGCGAAGTTGGCGTTGTAGTTCACAGAAATACGGTCGCCCTTCTTAGCTTGCTTGGTGGTGACCAAAATCACACCGAATGCAGCACGCGAACCGTAGATAGAAGAAGATGCAGCATCTTTCAATACAGTGATTGAAGCGATGTCGTTACCATTAATCATAGAGAGGTTATCGGTAGGAACACCATCCACTACGATAAGTGGAGCACTTGCACCATTCAAAGAACCGATACCACGAATCTTCATAGTAGCTTCTTCGTTGATATCACCAGAAGTGGTAAGCACTGTAAGACCAGGAACTGCACCTTGAAGTGCTTTGGTCACATCTTGCTCTGGGCGAGCAGAGAGAGTTTTTTCAAGGTCAACATTTGAAACCGCACCAGTAAGGTTCACCTTCTTCTGTTGGCCATAACCTACTACCACCACTTCGTCGAGAAGTGCATTGTCGGTAGCGAGGGTCACCTTCATACCATCAGCAGCCACAGCATTCACTGTCTTGAAGCCGATGAATGAAACTTGCAGTTTAGCACCTTTACCAGCCTTTAAAGAGAATGCACCATTCACATCTGTGGTAGTGCCTCTGGTAGTGCCTACTTCTTGGATACTTGCGCCAATGACTGGTTCACCCTTGTCATCAACTACAGTACCTTTCACAATCGCTGTTGCGCTTGACGCCACAACTTGTGGTGCGGGAGTTGCATTTACAACTGTTCCCACTGAACCACATGTCAGAAAGAGTGCTCCTAAAAGAGCAAGCTGTCTTTTCATACGCTTGTAGTTTTTGTTAATGATTTTAGTTTATTAAAAAATTGATTCTTTTGAATTATAGTCAGTTTTTCTTCAAGCGGCAGGTAGGATGGTGACCTAACCTACCCACTTTTTGTATTCAACACACAAAGTTTGCAAAAATTTCTTAATGTAGCAACTTTTTCCACACTTTTTTTCAAATCTTTCAAAACGCCCCCCAAATAACACAATTTTTTGTAATTTTGTCACCCGCCCCCACGGAGTCCACCGAGGCCTCACACAGATCCCAATCCCACGGAGGCCTCACACAGATCCCACTCACGGATTATTTTTAAAAATGTCCAATCCGTCCGATTTGTCCGATAGGTCTGATTTGTCCGAAGGGTCCAAAAGATAAGTCCGTGAGAGCGAGCCCCGTGCAGCCCCCAGGAGCCCACACCCACAGAGCCATCTGTGAGATTTCCCACCCACAAAGCAATACCGTGGGATCTGTGAGATCCGTGTGAGCCCAAAAGCAAAGTGGAATCCGCGCGAGCCAGCCCACACACAGAAGCATCTGTGAGATTTCCCACCCACAAAGCAATACCGTGGGATCTGTGAGATCCGTGTGAGCCCAAAAGCAAAGTGGAATCCGCGCGAGCCAGCCCACACGCAGAACCATCTGTGAGATTTCCCACCCACACAGCAATACTGTGGGATCTGTGAGATCCGTGTGAGCCCAAAAACCAAGCGGAATCCGTGTGAGCCCTAAGAAGCCTGTGAGCTCAAGCATTAATTAAGTTATGAATCAAACAGTTTCACCCATATTATTGCTCCAGAAGCAGCGTGCGCTGCTGCAAATGGAGTATGACGCCGAAAAGGAAGAGTTTCGCCGACAGACCGAAACGCTGGGCGTGCGGCGCAAAGTGAAGCGTGGCGACTGCTGGTTGCCGCTCCGCATTGGCCGCTCCTACTACAATTCGCTCAACCAACTGGTGGTGGAGGTGTTTCGCACCGCCGACACCGATGTGGAACACAACTTCGAGTTTGGCCGACAGGTGATGTTTTTCCACATCGACGCGAACGACGAAATCCGCTACTTTTCGTTTTCTGCCACAGTGAGTTATGCCGAGGCAGAGCGCATGGTGGTGGCAATCCCCGACGCCGGGTGCGTGGCGCAACTGCAAGGCGCGAATCAGGTGGGCGTGCAACTGTCGTTCGACGAGACCACCTATCGCCTGATGATGGACGCGCTGGAGCGTGTGATGCGTGCCAAGGGCAACCGTCTGGCGCATCTGCGCGACATCTTCTACAACCCTTCCACGACGGAGAAATTCACCTTCGCCCCGATGCGTTTCCCATGGCTCAACCCCACGCAGGAGCACGCCGTGAACGAGGTGCTGCTGGCTAAAGATGTGGCGATTGTGCACGGCCCGCCAGGCACCGGCAAAACCACCACCCTGGTGGAGGCTATTTTCGAGACGCTGCGCCGTGAAAATCAGGTGATGGTGTGCGCGCAGAGCAATATGGCTGTTGACTGGATTAGCGAGCGGCTGGTGGACCGTGGCGTGGAGGTGCTGCGCATCGGCAACCCCACGAAAGTGAACGACAAGATGCTCTCGTTCACCTACGAGCGCCGCTTTGAGTCGCACCCCGACTACCCCAGCCTGTGGGCGCTCCGCAAGGCCATACGTGAAATGCAGGGCAAAAGAAAGCGTGGCGACCACGGCTATCACGATAAACTCGACCGCCTGAAAAGCCGCGCCACCGAACTTGAGGTGCGCATCAATGCCGCGCTCTTTGGCAATGCGCGCGTGATTGCATGCACTCTGGCAGGAAGCGCCAGCCGTGTGCTGAGCGGCATGAAGTTTGCCACCCTATTTATCGACGAGGCGGCGCAGGCCCTGGAAGCGGCGTGCTGGATAGCCATCAGAAAGGCTAACCGTGTGATTCTCGCCGGCGACCACCAGCAACTTCCACCCACCGTCAAGAGCATCGAGGCGCTGAAGGGCGGACTCGACACCACGCTGATGGAGCGCATTGTGAAAAGCAATCCGCAAGTGGTGACGCTGCTGAAAATGCAATACCGCATGAACGACGAGATTATGCGTTTTTCAAGCGAGTGGTTCTATCACGGGCAAGTGCAGAGCGCGCCCGAAGTGAAGTACCGCAGCATTCTCGACTTCGACACCCCAATGGTGTGGATTGACACCTCCGACAAGGACTTCAAGGAGCAATTCGTGGGCGAGAGTTTCGGACGCATCAACAAAGACGAGGCGATTCTCACCCTGCAAACGCTTCAAGAATATTTCACCAAAATCGGGCGTGAACATGTGCTCAACGAGCGCATCGATGTGGGCATCATTTCGCCCTACCGCGCGCAGGTGCAGTTTTTGCGTAAAATGGTGAGATCAACCGAGTTTTTCAAGCCTTACCGACACCTGATTTCGGTCAACACCGTAGATGGATTTCAGGGGCAGGAGCGCGACGTGATTCTCATCAGCCTCGTGCGCGCCAACGACAACGGCGAAATCGGCTTCTTGCGCGACCTCCGACGCATGAACGTGGCTATCACGCGCGCCCGCATGAAACTCATCATTCTCGGCGACGCCTCCACCCTCACCCGCCACCCCTTCTACGCTCGCCTCCACTCCCACATCCAAGAAATCAGAAATTAGAAATTAGAAATTAGAGGAATTGGTGGGGGGATAAAAAAAGGTGGGGGATTTGTTGGTAAGTGGGGAAAAAGCATTACTTTCGTGGATAATTTAAAAATATGTGTTCAGGAATGGGGAAGGTGTTGGAAATATTGAGGAATTGGACGCTGCCGGTGGCTATTTTGGGCGGTGCGGCGGTGTATTATCTGTTTGCGTTGATACCTGCGTTTGATGGGTTTGCGCGGGCGGCGAGTCCCGTGTTCGACGAGGTGCTGCCGTGGTTCCTTTTCGTGATTCTGTTCACCACTTTTCTGAAGATTGACTATAAAAAACTGCGCCTTGCCAAGTGGCACTTTTGGGTGAGCGCCACGCAACTGTTTGTGGTGCTGATGCTGGTGGGGTGTATTCTGTATTTTAAAATCGATGGCTTCGACCTGGTGCTCATGGAGTGTATTCTGGTGTGTGTGATCGGGCCGTGCGCGGCGGCTTCGAGCGTGGTGACTGCCAAACTGGGCGGCAGCCTTGAGTCGATGACCACCTACACTTTCGTGTCGAATGTGCTCACCGCCATCATGATTCCGCTGTTTTTCCCTCTCGTTGACCAACGAGTGGAAATGAGTTTCGGCGCTGCCTTTCTGATGATTATGTGGAAGGTGTGCGTGATTTTGGTGGTGCCGATGGGGCTGGCATACGTGGTGAAACACCTGCTCCCAAAAGTGCAGCAATGGCTCATTTCCATCACCGACCTCTCGTTCTACTTGTGGGGGTGCTCACTGGCTATCGTTACGGGCATCACGTTCCGCAACATCAGCAACTCGCACGCTCCTTTGTCGCTGCTTGCCGCCATTGCCGTGGTGAGTTTTGTGATATGCGTGATTCAATTTTCGGTGGGGCGCAACATTGGCCGATTTTTCGGCAGCACCGTGGAGAGCGGACAGGCGTTAGGACAGAAAAACACAGCATTTGCCATCTGGGTGTCGAGTGCCTACATCAATCCTCTCGCCGCCGTAGGCCCCGGCTGCTACATCATCTGGCAAAACGCCATCAACAGCCTCGAACTCTACCACCACCGCAAAAATCCAAACAAATAAGGCAAACACCAGTATGTCAATGCTATAGCATTGACATTGAGGGGGAAAATTATGGGAGCATTTTTTGGAGGGTGTAGATGGATTCGCGGCCGGTGTTCATGAGCAGGTCGAGGATGCTGAGGCCCGGTTGGAAGCCGTGGCGCGACGCCCACACTTGGTAGTAAGGCACGTCGGTAATGGGTAGCGTGTCGGGCTTTTTTCCGCCAATCAGGCTGCGCAGGTCGGTGGCCTCCGCTGCTATTTCGGGGGTAATCGGCTTGGTTTCAATCTCGATAGGGAGGTCGAGAAAATCGATAATCAGATTTTGCAAAGCGGTATTAAATTCAAGCAGCGAAGTTTGTTCGCCGCCAATGATGCTGTGCAGGTCGTCGGCAATGTAATCGAAATAGGGCGACTTTCCGTAAGCCGAATAGAGCGCGCCCCAATGCAAATGTCGCCAGTTGCCGTGCTCGGAAATGCGCACGTCGCGCATACGCACAGGCATAGCGTTGGTGGTGCGATCGAGGGCGATGGTGAGGCGTTGCGTGCCGTTGGGACCGTCCACCAAGTAGCGGTGGTGGCTGTGGCGCAGCGGCAAACGTCGCTCATCAGGGTCGATAATCACCTTGCCAGCCTGAAGCATAGCGGCATAGCAGCGCACACTTCCTGCCGCCATACTGCCCATTATGATTGTGGAACTTTGCATTATCATTGTGGGTACATTGCGCCGCTTCTTTGCCTCTTACCTCTTGCATCTTCCTCACACAGATCTCACGGATCTCGCAGAATATTTTTTCATCAGATGAATCAGACAATTTTATAAAAAACCAATTCGTGAGATCTGTGGGATCTGTGTGAGGTAAGAGGCAAAGAGGCGGCGTGGGAATTTACTTCTTATCGGGGTTTGCGGATTTGAAGATGCGGTCCCAGCGAATGCTTTGCAGCAATGGCTTATCGGGGTCGAACGAGATAATCACAAACATTGGAGTGCCGATGATGTGGTCTTCTGGCACGAAGCCCCAGTAGCGCGAGTCGCTCGAATTGTCGCGGTTGTCGCCCATCATCCAGTAGTAGTCCATCTTAAAGGTGTAAGTCTTCGTCTCCTTGCCGTTGATGTAGATTTTTCCGCCCTTCACGTCCACTTCGTTGCCCTCGTAATTCTTGATACAGCGAATGTAGTAAGGCAGTTTTTGCAACGTAAGGTTGAGCGTAGCGCCCTTCTTTGGAATCCACAGTGGGCCGTAGTCGTTGTGTGTCCACGACTTCTTCACGCCAATAGGATAGGTGAGCAGCGAATCCATCGGATTGCTCTCCTCCACATCAAGGAAACGCACTTTCTTCACATAAGGCTGCGCCTTAATCTCCTTCATGGCACTCTTGGTCAGCGGCATCGCATACCACAGTTCATTGCCATAAGGCGACTGTCCTGCACCCAAAGAGCGAGCCTCGTTGCTGATTTTCAACTCATCGAGCAGTGCCTCGGAAATGGGCGTGCCGTCGGTTTCGATAATATAGTTGCGCTGCATATTCTCAGGTTCGGCAAGCGCCTTGCCATTGATATACACGGTGCCGTTTTTCATTGAGAGGGTTTCGCCAGGCAAACCGATGCAACGCTTCACATAGGCATCGCGGCGGTCCACTGGGCGATATTTCACCTTGCCATATTGCGATGGGTTAGCCCACACAGCCTCACGGCCGTAGGTGAAGCACAGAGTGTAGTAGTCGGGGTTAGGCATATTCACTGCCACGGTGTCGCCAGCAGGGAAGTTAAACACCACAATGTCGCCACGCTCCACGCTGCGCACGCCTTTCAAGCGGTGGTATTCCCATTGTGGCGACTCGATATAACTGTCGAAGCCACCGGGAAGCGTGTTTTGCGCCAATGGGAAGTGGAGAGGGGTTTGTGGCACTCGTGGGCCATACACCATCTTGTTCACCCACAGGTAGTCGCCAGTGAGCAGCGTCTTTTCAAGCGACGATGATGGAATTTGATAGTTTTGTCCCACAAAAAGGAAAAGGAAATACACCAGCACAAGGGCATACATAATGGCATCGACCCATCCCATCACCATGCGCACAACGGGGTTTTCGGAGAATTTCCACCAGTTCCAAGGCACGAATTTAGTGATGTAGATGTCGAAAAGCAGGAACCAGAACACCAGCACCCACCAGCTGCCCAGCCAAGCCACCCAGCCAAAGAACAGGGCGGAAACAATGCCGAAGCGAATCCAGCGACTTTTGTTGATACGGTCAAGGCGTTCCTTCAGCGAACCAGTCTGCTTCACAGGCATTTCCTTAACTTCTTCTTTATCTTTGTCTTTACCGAAAAAACTCATACGAATAATAAACTTATGTGTTGATATGATTGATTAATTAAGATGCAAATTTAGCACAAAAAGTTCAGTATATCAGCAACACGCCCCATAATTTTGTTTTGAAGTCAACGGGTCAACAGGTCAACAAGCCTCACACAGGTTCAACGAGATTCAACAAAAAAGCAGATTCACGGAATCCGTAGCAATATAATACTGAATATATTGTGATTCGTGGTAGAAAAGGCGGCCACAAATTCGCACAAATTTTCACGAATTATTTTTGCTTCATTTGAGGCGTTAAAACCAAAAACGCTTAGCGTTAGGAACACACCCTTGCTATTCCCTCGCCAATGCTTATGCACAAAGCATAAGCATTTCACACATTTTGGTTGGTGTTTTTGCGGTAGAATGTTTTTGTGGGGTAGGAGGAAATTAGTCGAAACAGTATTCTACGGAGCAGAGGGGGTAGTTTTGCATCCACGACTGCTCTACGTAGGGTTTCATTGAAAGTCGAACTCCTTTAATTCCTGGGTAGAGCGTGTTGCAGAAGGTGGACAGTGATTTTGAGTGAACGTTGTCCTCTGCCTTAACCTCTACCGGTATCACACGCACTCCGCTTTGTATCAGAAAATCAATCTCACATTTTGAATCACTTTTGCTCCAATAGTAGATGTGCAAATTTTGATTGCATTTCAACTGTTGTGCAACAAACGATTCGGTATAAGCCCCCTTATATTCTTTGAAAATATCATTGCTTGTGAGCACAAGTGCCTGTGGTGCTTCTGCCAAGCACCCCAACAGTCCACAATCACACAAGAAGAGTTTAAACGCACCAAAATCCTCATACACTTTCAACGGAATGGATGGTTTTGATGCCATGTGAATTTTCAGCACAATACCAGCATCGACAAGCCATTGGATAGCCATTTCAAACTCCTTTGCACGAGCTCCTTTCTTAAGGGAACCATACACAAATTTCTTGTTTTCCTTTGCTAATTGCGAGGGAATGGAGTCAAGCACCATGTTGATACGAGGAACATCGTTTTTTGGTGCGTGTTTACTCACGTCGTTGCGATATGCGGAGAGTATGTTTTGCTGGATTTGCCTTATTTTTTTCAGGTTTTTCTCTGCCACAAACGACGAAACCGCTTCAGGCATACCTCCCACAAAATAATATTGGCGTAGCAATTCCTCATAAGAGGGCAAAAGCCCACTCAGCACGTCCCATCGCTTCGATTCCAGCAAAGCCACTTTCTCTTTCTCGCCAAGGGCAAGCAAAAACTCGGAAAAACTCATGGGATAGAGCGTGAGCATATCCACTTTTCCCACAGGGAAAGAAACACCTTCGTGAATTGCAATGCCTAACAGCGAGCCTGCCGCCATCACATGCAGCTGGGGCATATCCTCACAGAAGTATTTCAGCGACTCCAAACCTTTGGGTACTTCCTGTACTTCATCGAAGATAACGAGCGTTTGCCCAACCTCAATTTTCACCTCGGAATGTGCCTGAAGGAAAAGCAATATGCGCTCCACATCATAGTCCATATCAAATAGTGATGAAGCCCATGCGTCTTTCTCAAAATTCACATACACGCACGACTTAAATTCACTTTTTCCAAAGTGCTTCATTAACCAAGTCTTGCCCACTTGTCGGGCACCTTGCAGAATCAATGGTTTGCGTGAATTGCTCGCTTTCCATTGGAGTAAATCGCTGTATAATTTTCGGTACATTTTGTTGGCGTTTTGTT
>OBLI01003181.1_pt1 | contig 12921 bp, 13 predicted proteins | sample 1519701 | NCBI WGS metagenome assembly OBLI01 (sample SAMEA3663005, study PRJEB22513) | pig gut metagenome | biome: pig gut; feature: pig-associated habitat; material: faeces | place: France | collected 2012 | reverse complement strand
ATAAGCCCGGAAGCAATAGGAAGTTTAACTTTAGGAACTAATGATACAGAAGCACAAGGAAATAATGATTTTGAAAAAGCAGTATATTCATACAATCATGCAATAGATAGAATAAATAATTATACAGCAAGTTTGGTAACAAATTTAAATAAAATATCAGTAAGAAGTGTAGGAAGTAATCCAAGTAATCCCAATAGTAGAAATACAGAAAAGTATATGTCAATAATAGAAGAAGCAGATAATAACAGAAATCAAGACTTATTGAAAATGTATAATTTAGGAATATTGTATCCAGAAAGTGGATATTGGCTTGCATCAAGATTTGTTGAAAAAGAAAAAGATGTTTCGAAAATGGGAGTATGTTATACTTGCAATAATAATACATATAATAGTATAGTATGGTATTATTCAAATTCAAATTCATCAACAGGATATTCTTATACTAGGCCAGTGCGCCCAGTTGTCAAGGTTGCAACTTCTTCAGTACAAATTAAGAATTAAAATAGAAAATATAAAAGCAGAAATGTACAATCATTTCTGCTTTTGAATTTAAATAAAACATAAAGTTTACATTTCTTTAAAAATATAGTATAATTCATATATATTATAAATAGGAGAAATTATATGAAGAGATTGAAAACATTTTTATTATATGCATTAGCAATAGCCGCATTTTGGTTCTTATCAGATTTTTTAATATATATGGCTATAAATGGAACATACCAACACATAGATGCACAAGTATTATCAGAAAGCCCTGTTATAAATGTACCAGATAGTAAAGCAACATATGTTAATGGGTATGTTAAAGGAAACATATATAATAACACAGGGACAACAATTAGTAAAAAATACATAAAAATAGATTTATATTCTCCAAGAGATGTAAATTTAGGAACTAAATATGTTGAAATAGAGAATCTAGAAAATGGGCAAACTAAAGATTTTGAAATGTGGTTTAAATATACTGATGTAGAATACTGCAAAATAAGTATTGTAGATGATACAAATGGAGCAACAGAAGAACAATTTATGTCAGATGAAACGAAGTTTTATTTGATTATAGGAACATTAGCATTCTTGTATTTTATATAAAATGAAAAAATCTAATAAATTAATAAAACGTACTTGCTATTTTGATAAATATGTAATATAATTGTAACGAATTTGTAACAACTTAGAAACAATTCGTTACATTTTTTATTTAGAAAGGGAGTTACGAGATTATGTTTTTCTTTGGACAAGATATAGGAATAGATTTAGGAACTGCTACAGTAATAGCATATATAAAAGGAAAAGGGATAGTTTTAAGAGAACCATCAGTAGTTGCAGTTGACAATAACACAGGAGACGTTTTAGCAGTTGGACAAGAAGCTAGAAGAATGTTGGGAAGAACACCTGGAAACATAATTGCAACAAGACCTTTAAAAGATGGAGTAATATCAGATTACACAGTAACAGAAAAAATGTTAAAATATTTCATAAATAAAATAGGTGGAAAATCTATATTTGCACCTAGAATAATGATATGTATACCATCTCAAGTAACAGAAGTAGAAAAAAAAGCTGTAATAGATGCTGCATCACAAGCAGGGGCAAGAAAAGTATATCTAATAGAAGAACCAATAGCAGCAGCTATAGGAGCAGGAATAGATATATCAAAACCATGTGGAAATATGATAGTAGATATTGGTGGAGGAACAACAGATATAGCAGTAATATCATTAGGTGGATCAGTTGTAAGTACATCAATAAAAGTAGCAGGAGATAAATTTGACGAAGCAGTTGTTAAATATATAAAGAAAAAACATAATGTTATTATAGGAGATAGAACAGCAGAAGAATTAAAGGTAAATATAGGATGTGTTTACCCTAAGATTCAAGATGTTGAAATGGATATAAGAGGTAGAGATTTAGGAACAGGACTACCAAAAACACTTACAATATCATCAAGTGAAATGATGGAAGCGTTAATAGAACCAGCAATGATGATAGTTGATGCAGTACATAGTGTGTTAGAGAAAACACCACCAGAACTTGCAGCAGATATCAGTGATAAAGGAATATATATGACAGGTGGAGGAAGCCTACTTGATGGCTTAGACAAACTATTAAAAGAAAAAACAGGAATAAATGTTATGATAGCACAAGACACAGTATCATGTGTGGCATTAGGAACAGGAAAAGCATTAGATAACTTAGATTCATTAGACGGAAAAATGAGAAGATAAATAAAAAGGATGAATAAATTTCATCCTTTTTATAGATTATAAATTATTGATATAGAATAAAAAATATAATATAATTATTACAAAATAAAAATGGAGAATATAAAAATGAAAACAGTAGCATTTTGCACATTAGGGTGTAAAGTAAATCAATATGAAACAAATGCAATGGAACAGCAATTTATAAAAGCGGGTTATAATATATCACAATTTAATGAAAAATCAGATATATACATTATAAATACTTGCACAGTTACAAATATGTCAGATAAAAAATCAAGACAAATGTTAAGAAAAGCAAAACAACTAAATGAAAAATCAATAGTAGTTGCCGTTGGTTGCTATGCACAAGTAGCAAAAGATATACTAGAAGAAATAGATGAAATTGATTTAATATTAGGAAATAATGAGAAAAAAGATATTGTGAAATATGTAGAAGAATACAATAAAGATAAAATTATGCATTTAGAAGATGTTATGCACCAAGATGAATTTGTAGACTTTGGTACAACTGTACACATGGATAAAACAAGAGCAGTTATAAAAGTACAAGATGGATGTGATAGATTTTGCTCATACTGCATAATTCCATATGCTAGAGGAAGAGTAAGAAGTAGAAAAATTAAAAGTGTTGTAGATGAAGTGAAAAGTTTAGCACAAAATGAAGTAAAAGAAATAGTTATTACAGGAATACATATAGCTTCATATGGAAAAGACTTCAAAGACGGTACAACCTTAATTGATTTACTAGAAGAATTGAATAAAATAGAAGGAATTGAAAGAATAAGACTAGGTTCAATAGAACCAACCATAATAAATGATGAGTTTTTAAACAGATTAACTAAACTAAATAAAATATGTCATCATTTTCATTTATCATTACAAAGTGCATGTGATGAAACATTAAAAAGAATGAATAGAAGATACACAATAGAAGAATTTAAAACTGCAGTTTACTTATTAAGAAAAAGATATGATGATGTAGTTCTAACTACAGATATTATAGTAGGATTCCCAGGGGAAACTAAAGAAGAATTTGAAACTACATATAATAATTTAAAAGAAATAAAATTCTATAAAATGCATGTATTTAAATATTCAAGAAGAAAAGGCACAAAGGCAGATAAGATGCCAAACCAAATATCACCAAAAATACAAGAAGAAAGAAGTAAAAAAATAATAGAATTATCAAATAATAATGAACTAAATTACAATAATGAAATGATAGGAAAAACTGTAGAAGTATTATTCGAAGAAAAAGACAAAGACTATATAAAAGGGCATACTCAAAATTATATGGTAGTAAAAGTAAAAAATAATGATATAGATAAACATCATAATAAGATAGAAAAGGTGAATATTATAGGGACAGAAGGTGCAGAATTGCTAGGAAAACTAATGATGTAATATTTATGTAATAATTGTGTAATAAACATTTAATATAAAAACTATTGAAAAAAAACTTGTTTTGTAATATAAATATAGTAAATAATGTATATTATTACTAATGAGGAGGAATAATAATGAGTGATATGTTTAAACCAGTAGATACAACACTACCTACAAAAAGAGGATTTTGGGGAGAGTTTAAAGCATTTTGGTTACAAGATGTTAACATAGAATTAACACCAAAACAACAAAAGGTTGAAAAAGAAATTAATGAATTTTTATATCAAGAAATAACATGGCAAAAAGTACATGATTTCTTATTCCAAGAAGTTACTTTTGGAAAAAAGAAAGAACAAGCACCAGAAACAATAGTTAACGAATAGTGCATATAATTTTTAAAAAATGGGAAAGAATACTTTACAAGTATTCTTTTTTGGTATAAAATAATAAAGTCTTAGAGAGGACGAATATATATGGTACAAAAGAATGTATCAGAATGGAGGAATTTTTATGTCAGTTAAAATAGGAATTAATGGTTTTGGAAGAATAGGAACATTAGCATTCCAAGCAGCATTAAAAAAAGATGAAGTTGAGGTAGTAGCAATAAATGATCCATTTGTTGCAGCAGACTACATGGCTTATATGACAAAATATGATACTGTACATGGAAGATTTGATGGAGAAGTTTCATCAAAAGAAGGAACTTTAATAGTAAATGGAAAAGAAATAAAAGTTTATAACGAAATGGATCCTCATAATATACCATGGGGTGAATTAGGAGTAGACTATGTTTTAGAATGCTCAGGAGTATTCACTACATTAGAAAAAGCACAAGCACATATAGATGCTGGAGCAAAAAAAGTAATAATTAGTGCTCCTTCAAAAGATGCACCAATGTTTGTAATGGGAGTTAATAATGATAAATATGATCCAAGTATGAATATAATATCAAATGCATCTTGTACAACAAACTGTTTAGCACCACTTGCTAAAGTAATTAATGATAACTTTGGAATCAAAGATGGATTAATGACAACAGTTCATTCAACTACTGCAACACAAAAAACAGTAGATGGAGCATCTAAAAAAGATTGGAGAGGTGGTAGAGCAGCAGCAGCTAACATTATACCATCATCTACAGGAGCAGCAAAAGCTGTAGGAAAAGTAATACCAGAATTAAACGGAAAATTAACAGGTATGGCATTCAGAGTACCAACTGTTGATGTGTCAGTTGTAGATTTAACATGTAACCTAGAAAAACCTACAACAATGGAAGAAATTTGCAAAGCAATGAAAAATGCATCAGAAAATGAATTCAAAGGAATAATAGAATATGTTGATGAACCAGTTGTATCATCAGACTTTATAAGTGATGAACATACATCAATATTTGATGCAACAGCAGGAATACAATTAACAGATACATTTGTAAAATTAGTTGCATGGTATGATAATGAATGGGGATATTCAAATAAATTAGTAGATCTTGCTTGCTATATAGCTACAAAATAAGAAATTTATTTGATAAAAGAAGAAGTTAACTTCGTTTAATAAAAATAAGAACAAAAAATAAGGAACGAAGAAATTCGTTCCTTTGTTGTTAGAAGGAGAAAAGATTATGAACAAAAAAACTGTAAGAGATATTGATGTTGAAGGAAAAAAAGTATTAGTAAGATGTGATTTTAATGTTCCTCAAAAAGAAGATGGAACAATAACAGATAATAGAAGAATAGTATCAGCATTAGATACAATCAAATATTTAATAGAACATAATGCAAAAGTAATATTATGCTCACACTTAGGTAGACCAAAGGGAGAATTCAAGAAAGAATTTTCTTTAGCACCAGTTGCAGAAGAATTATCAAAATTATTAGGAAAAGAAGTAAAACTTGCGAAAGATGTTATAGGACCTAGTGCAAAAGAATTAACAGACAACATGAAAGAAGGAGACGTTGTTTTATTAGAAAATGTAAGATTTCATAGAGAAGAAACAGACAATGATCCTGAATTTGCTAAAAAATTAGCATCATTTGCAGATATATATGTAAATGATGCATTTGGAACAGCACACAGAGCACATGCATCAACAGCAGGAGTAGCTGCGTATTTACCAGCTGTGTCAGGATTCCTAATTGAAAAAGAAATTAATTTTATGGGAGATGCATTAGAAAACCCTAAAAGACCATTTATGGCAATATTAGGAGGAAAAAAAGTTTCAGATAAAATAGGTGTTATAGAGGCATTATTAGAAAAAGTAGACACACTTCTAATTGGTGGAGCAATGGCATATACATTCTTTAAATCAATGGGATATGGTGTAGGAGATTCTATATGTGAATTAGATAAATTAGATTTAGCACAAGACATAATGAAAAAAGCAAAAGAAAAAGGCGTTAAACTAATGTTACCAGTAGACACAAAAGTAGGAAAAGAATTTAAACCAGATACAGAAAGCAAAGTAGTAAAATATACAGAAATACCAGATGGATGGGAAGGATTTGATATAGGTCCAGAAACAATAAAAATGTATGTAGAAGAATTAAAATCTGCAAAAACAGTAGTATGGAATGGACCTTTAGGATTATCAGAATTTGAACAATTTTCAGCAGGAACAGATACAATAGCAGAAGCATTGGCAAATTCAGATGCGATAACTATAATAGGTGGAGGAGACTCAGCAGCAGCAATAGAAAGAATGGGATTGTCAGATAAATTCTCACACATTTCAACAGGTGGAGGAGCATCATTAGAATTCCTAGAAGGAAAGAAATTACCTGGTATAGAATGTTTATTGGACAAATAAAAGGAGGCAAAAATGAGAAAAAAAGTAATAGCTGGAAACTGGAAAATGAATATGTTGCCAAATGAAGCAATAGAATATATAGAAAAGTTTGAACCATTAGTAAAAGACACACAAAATGAAGTAATACTTTGTGTGCCATATACAGATTTATTTTATGCACTACTATCAGCACAAAATACAAATATAAAAATAGGCGCTCAAAATATGCACTTTGCAGAATCTGGAGCATACACTGGAGAAGTTTCAGGAAAAATGTTAAAATCTATAGGTGTTGAATATGTAATAATAGGACATTCTGAAAGAAGACAATATTTTAATGAAACAGATGAAACAGTTAATAAAAAAATAAAAACAGCATTTGAGAACGAATTAAAACCTATAGTATGTGTAGGAGAGACATTAGAACAAAAAGAAGAAGGAAAAACACAAGAAATAATAACAACACAAGTAAAACTTGCGTTGGATGGATTGATACCAGAACAAGTAAAAAATACAATAATAGCATATGAACCAATATGGGCTATAGGAACAGGAAAAACAGCAACTTCTGAGGATGCAAATAATAGTATTAAAGAAATAAGAAAAAAAATTGAAGAAATCTATGGAAAAGATATAGCAGAAAGTGTTATAATACAATATGGTGGAAGTGTAAAATCAACAAATGCAAAAGAATTATTTGAAACATCAGATATTGATGGAGGATTAGTTGGTGGAGCAAGCTTAAAACCAGAAGAATTTGCAAAGATTGTAAATTATAATATTTAATTATTAAAGTAGAAGGAGAAGATAAAACAACATGGACAAAAAATTAACAATGCTAATGATATTAGATGGTTTTGGAAAGAATCCTAATAAAGAAGGCAATGCAATAGAATTAGCCAATACACCTAATATTGATGAACTAATGAGAAAAAATCCAACAACAACAATCTATACAAGTGGATTAGCAGTCGGATTACCAGAAGGACAAATGGGAAATTCAGAAGTAGGACACACTAACATAGGAGCAGGAAGAATAGTATATCAAGAACTAACAAAAATAACAAAATCAATAGAAGATGGAGATTTCTTTAGTAATCAAGAATTAGTTGCAGCAATAGAAAACTGTAAGAAAAACAATTCTAAATTACATATACTTGGACTATTATCAGATGGAGGAGTTCATAGTCATATGAGACATCTTTTTGCAGTATTAGAACTTGCAAAAAGAAAAGGATTTGAAGATGTTTATGTACATTGCTTTTTAGATGGTAGAGATACTCCACCAGCATCAGCAGAAGGATATATATTAAAGCTAGAAGAAAAAATGAAAGAAAAAGGTGTTGGAAAAATAGCAAGTATTTCAGGTAGATTTTATGCAATGGACAGAGATAAGAGATGGCAAAGAGTACAAAAAGCATATGATGCAATGGTAAAAGGCGAAGGTGTAAAAGCAACATCAGCAGAAATGGCAATAGAAGCATCATATCAAAAAGAAGTATTTGATGAATTTGTAGAACCAACAGTAATATATAATGGAGAAAATCCAGTAGCAACAATAGAAAATAATGATTCAGTAATATTCTTTAACTTTAGACCAGATAGAGCAAGAGAAATAACAAGAACAATAGTAGATAAAGACTTTAATGAATTTGAAATTAAAAAAATGGATTTATACTTTGTATGTTTTACACAATATGATGAAACAATGCCAAATGTGCATGTTGCATTTAAGCCGACAGAATTGAAAAATACATTTGGAGAATATATAAGTAAACATGGATTAAAACAACTTAGAATTGCAGAAACAGAAAAATACGCACATGTAACATTTTTCTTTAATGGCGGAAATGAAAAACAATATGAAGGAGAAGATAGAATATTAGTACCTTCACCAAAAGTTGAAACATATGATATGAAGCCAGAAATGAGTGCATATGAAGTAACAAAAAATGTAGTAGAACAAATAGAAAATGAAAAATATGATGCAATAATATTAAATTTCGCTAACCCAGATATGGTTGGACATACAGGAAGTTTAGAAGCTGCTATTAAAGCAGTAGAAGCTATAGATGAGTGTGTAGGTAAAATCGTAAAATCAATAGAAAAAGTAAATGGTGTATTATTAATAACTGCAGATCATGGAAATGCAGAACAAATGATAGACTATAAAACAGGGGAACCACACACAGCACATACAACGAATCCTGTGCCATTAATACTAGTTGGAATGGATGATGTAAAATTAAAAGAGGGAAAACTTGCAGACTTAGCACCAACAATGTTAGATATAATGGGATTAGAAAAACCAGAAGAAATGACAGGAGAAAGTTTAATCGAAAGATAAAGGGGATTTAATAAGTGATAACAGATTCTAAAATAAAAGAAATTTACACTCAAATACAGAAACAATTATTTTACATGATTCCTGAAAAGTGGGATAAAGTATATCTTTATTCCTCTGTATTAGAGCGTCCAAATCACTTGGAAACTGGTGAAATGTACTTTTATTATGTGCCAAAAGGAGTATTAAAGAAAAAGCCAGTAAACGTATATGAAATTCCTAATAAATTTAATATAGATGAAGAAGAATATTATAAATTAGCAGATAAATTATATGCAGAAATAAAAAAATTAAGAAATATGCATATAAAATTAGGAGAGGAAAAATGGTATAGTATAGTAATATCAATAGCCAATTTTAAGTTTGATGTTGAATATAATTATGAAGACATAAATGACTCAAGATTTAATAGTTATGAAAGGCATATAATATTTAGATATAAATACTTAGGATTTCCGATTACAAGTTATACAAAAAAAGAAAAAAGAGTAATACAAGAATACTTACAAGAATGTAAGTACAATAAAGAAAAAACAAAACTCTATACAGAACCAATGTATGAAGCACCATTTCAAACAATAAAAGCTAATAGTAGAGATAGTAATATAAGATATGTAAAAGAAGATGAAATGAAAGCTTTAGAAGACAAAAGAGATATAAAAAATCAGATATTAAAATATTAATTAATATATAAACAAATTGAAAGGAGCAATTAAAATGATTTATTCAAAAGAAGTAGAAAATATGTGCCCAGTTGCAAAGGGAGTTGATCATGGACCAGCACCAATACCAGAAGAAGGAAAATGGGTAAAAGCAAAAGAAATTAAAGATATTTCTGGATTCACACATGGTATAGGATGGTGTGCACCACAACAAGGAGCATGTAAATTAACATTAAATATTAAAGAAGGAATTATCCAAGAAGCATTAGTTGAAACAATAGGATGTAGCGGAATGACACATTCAGCTGCAATGGCAGGAGAAATTTTAGTAGGAAAAACAATATTAGAAGCATTAAATACAGATTTAGTTTGTGATGCTATAAATACTGCTATGAGAGAATTATTCTTACAAATAGTATATGGTAGAAGTCAATCAGCTTTCTCAGAAGGTGGATTATCAATAGGAGCAGGACTAGAAGATTTAGGAAAAGGACATAGAAGTCAAGTTGGTACAATATATAGTACATCACTAAAAGGTCCTAGATACTTAGAATTAGCAGAAGGTTATATAACAGATATAGGTCTAGATAAAGATAATCAAATAATCGGTTACAAATATGTTAATCTAGGAAAAATGATGGATAACATCAAAGCTGGAATAGAACCAATGGAAGCAATAGAAAAAGCTTCAGGAAAATATGGAAGATTTGATGAAGCAGTTAAAGTTATTGATCCACGTCAAGAATAAAAATAAAAATTAAGGAGGAATAATAATGGCAGTAACATTTGAAAGTTATGAAAGAAGAATTGATCAAATAAAACCAGTAATGGAAAAATACGGAATAAAAGATTTTGAAGATGCATTAAAAATATGTACAGATAAAGGGTTTAACCCATATGAAATAGTAAAAGGAGTTCAACCAATATGTTTTGAAAATGCGGCTTGGGCATATACATTAGGTGCAGCAATAGCAATAAAAAAAGGATGTACAAAAGCTCATGAAGCAGCAAAAGCAATAGGAGAAGGTTTACAATCATTCTGTATACCAGGATCTGTTGCAGATGATAGAAAAGTTGGTTTAGGCCATGGTAACTTAGCTTCAATGCTATTATCAGAAGATACAAAATGTTTTGCATTCTTAGCAGGACACGAATCTTTTGCAGCAGCAGAAGGTGCTATAGGAATTGCTAAATCTGCAAATAAAGTAAGAAAAGAACCTTTAAAAGTTATTTTAAATGGTTTAGGAAAAGATGCAGCACAAGTAATATCAAGAATAAATGGATTTACATATGTAAAAACAGATTTTGATTTCTTTACAGGAAAAGTAAATGTAGTAGAAGAAATTGCTTATTCAGATGGTGAAAGAAGCAAAGTAAGATGCTATGGTGCAAATGATGTTAGAGAAGGTGTGGCAATAATGTGGTTAGAAGATGTTGATGTTTCTATAACAGGTAACTCAACAAACCCAACAAGATTCCAACATCCAGTAGCAGGAACATACAAAAAAGAAAGACTAGAAGCAGGTAAAAAATACTTCTCAGTAGCATCAGGTGGTGGAACAGGTAGAACACTACACCCAGACAATATGGCAGCAGGACCAGCATCATATGGAATGACAGATACAATGGGAAGAATGCACTCAGATGCACAATTTGCAGGAAGTTCTTCAGTACCAGCACACGTAGAAATGATGGGATTAATAGGAATGGGTAACAACCCAATGGTAGGTGCAACAGTTGCTGTTGCAGTTGCAGTAGAAGAAGCAATGAAATAGAATAAACAAAAAAAAGATGACAATTCAAAAATGGATTGTCATCTTTTTTATATGTGATTGTATAACAAAATGATTGACAATTATAAATACTAATATTACAATATAAAAAACAAAAGAACATGGAGAAAAAATGAAAGAAAAGTGGGATATCTATGATAAATATATGAAAAAAACAGGAAAAACTTGTATAAGAGGAGAATATAAACTAAAAGAAGACGAATATCATTTAGTTGTGCATATTTGGATAATAACAAAGCAAGGAAAAATACTATTAACACAAAGATCAGAAAGAAAACAAATAGATCCACTAAAATGGGAATGTACAGGAGGATCTGTACTAAAGGATGAAGAACCAATAGATGCAGCATTAAGAGAAACAGCAGAAGAAATAGGAATAAAACTAAAAAAAGAAGAATTAAAATTAATAAAAAAAGAAAGAAGAGACAAAAACTTTCAAGACTTCTTATTTGCATACTATGTAATAAAAGATGAAGGAATAATAAACAAAATAAAATTTACAGATGGAGAAGTAAAAGACAAAAAATGGGTAAGTAAAAAAGAATTTGAAGAAATGTACAACAAAGGTGAAGCATTATCAAATCTAAAATATATATTAGAAGAAAACATTATTTAAAATATCTTTGAATTATACCACTTTATTGTTGAATTAAATACAATAAAGTGATATAATTTTTTATTGTAAAAATAAAGAAAAAGAAAGGTGATTTTTATGATAGAAAAAAGAAAAGTAGTTTTAGTAGGAACAGGATTTGTTGGAATGAGTATGGCATATGCTATAGTAAACCAAGGAATAGGAGTAAATGAATTAGTATTAATAGATGTATTAAAAGACAAGGCAATAGGCGAAGCAATGGATTTATCAGATGGTATACCATGTTCACCAAGTCATATGGTAGTAAAATCAGGAGAATATTCAGAATGTAAAGATGCAGATATAGTTGTTATAACAGCAGGATTAAATCAAAAACCAGGACAAACAAGATTAGAATTATCACAAGCAAATGCTAAAATAATGAAAGATATAACAACACAAATAGTAAATAGTGGATTTAAAGGAATATTCCTAATAGCATCAAATCCAGTAGATATAATGACTAAAGTAGTTCAAGAAGTATCAGGATTTCCAACAAATAGAGTAATAGGTTCAGGAACAGCGCTAGATACATCAAGATTAAGATATCAAATAGGAAAGTATTTAGATGTATCAAGTAAAAATATACATGCATATGTAATGGGAGAACACGGTGACTCATCATTTGTTCCATGGGAACATGCATATGTAGGATGTAAAAAAATGATAGATATTATGAAAGACACTAATAGAGACTTAAAAGACTTAGATAAAATATATGTAGATGTTAGAGATTCAGCATATGAAATAATAAACAGAAAAAAGGCAACATATTACGGAATAGGTTTAGGTTTAGCTAAAATAGTTAAAAATATATTAAATGATACAAATGAAATACTAACGGTGTCATCATATTTAAATGGAGAATACGGACATAAAGACATATATATAGGAATGCCAACAATAATAAATAGTAATGGAGCAAGAGAATTATTAGAATTAAAATTATCAGAAGAAAATCAGAAAAAATTAGATGAAAGCTGTGAAATACTAACTGGATATATGAAAGAAATAAGAGAGCAAATAAAATAATAAGTAAAACATAGAAAGGTTAAAACTTTCTATGTTTTATTTTTCTAAAAAACCGAA
>OBLI01003177.1_pt1 | contig 12927 bp, 13 predicted proteins | sample 1519701 | NCBI WGS metagenome assembly OBLI01 (sample SAMEA3663005, study PRJEB22513) | pig gut metagenome | biome: pig gut; feature: pig-associated habitat; material: faeces | place: France | collected 2012 | reverse complement strand
AGGGATTCATAGTATAGGGTGCGTGGGCCAACAGCGGGGCAAAATTATGCTCAGTACACAGATTTCGCAAGGCTAAGGCATCCTCAGGGTCCACAGCCTTGGCTTTGCCACCACGAGGATTGCGAGTAAAAAATTGAAAGGTATCCGCACCAATGGACAAGGCCGTTTTGCCCATGGCTTCAAAGCCCTTAGAAGATGATAAATGACAGCCTATATGTAACATAAAAACACTCCTATATATAAAGAATGCCCCACCTAATGGCAGGGCAGTTTTATTTTACTCTTCTTCCTCTTCAGCAGCTACTGCATGATTACCGCCAGCAACATTAGCCATTTCCTTGCTAATATTCTGTCTATTGCCAGCCAAGCCATCCAGTGCACTTTGCAAGTTATCGCCTAAAAAGGCCAGCATATCATCAGCATATTGCAAGGATTCCTGTTTTACCCGCAGTGCATATTCGTCAGCTGCCAGCTTAGTATCCTCTTGATAGCGCAACGCATTGGCCTTAATCTCTTCAGCCACTGCATTAGCCTGCTTTACAACCTCTTCCTGCTGAATTTTAGCATCTGCCTCAGCCTGAGCCACACCCAAAATGCGCTCAGCCTCATTCTTAGCCTGCTGCACAATACGGTCAGCATCAGCATAGGCCTTATTTACTATATTCTTTTGCTCCTCCAAAACCTGAGTAGCACTCTTAATTTCACGAGGAATGGCATTCTTCAAATCCTCTATTAAATTTACCAAATCATCCTCGTCCAGCATAATCTTCTCGGTGAAGGGTACATTTCTAGCACCGGCAATCATATTATAAAACTCTTCGAAAAGTTTTTCTAAAGCTACATTAATATTGTTATTACGTTCAATCATGCTCATTCCCCCAGATTCTATTCAAACTTTTCGTAAACATGCTTGCGGACTCTTTCTTCGATGCATTCCGGCACCAAATCCTTCAATTGACCACCAAATGTTGCCAATTCGCGAACACCGGACGAGCTTACGAAAGAATACTTAGCATTGGTCATGATAAAAACAGTCTCCAACTGATTATCTATTTTCTTTAACAGCAAAGCTCTTTGGAACTCATACTCAAAATCAGTAAAAGCACGTAGACCTCTTACAATAAAGGGTGCATTTTCTTTTTTACAAAATTCATTTAACAAGCCTGAAAAACAGGTAACCCGCACATTGGGGATATGCTTCGTAGCCTCCCGCAGCATTTCTACCCTCTCTTCCATGCTAAACATGGCCTTATCCTTTCCCGGATTATGAAAAACGCTGATAATCAGCTCGTCAAACATTCCACTTGCTCTCTCAAAAATATCTATATGACCCTTGGTTACCGGATCAAAGCTTCCTGGGCATACTGCTCTACGCATAGCCGGACCTCCTAAACTCCCTGAATTCCCATCCCAAAAGACAAGAACCCCTATTTCATCTTTTATCTATTCGACACAAAACAGTAATATCCTTTTTATTTTAACTCATTTTTCTAGATTATTCCACAAAATAAAATCAATAATTGTTTCGCCATAATGCTGTGTGCGCACTAGCTCACACCCTTCCGGCAAGGGCGGTAATTCATCGTGAGCTGACCGCTCCACAACTAAATAACCACCATTTTCTAAAAAAGGATTTTTCCCTAAAACCATAATAATTTGCTGCACCCAGCCCTTATTATAGGGTGGGTCACAAAAAGCAAAATCAAAGCGCTGTCCCTGCTGTGCCAAGCGCTCTGCCACCTGGGGCGCACTGCCCTTCAGCACAGTACAGTCGTTTTCTGCGCGACATTTGGCAATATTGCTTTTTACTAAGCGCAAGGACTCCTTGCTTTCGTCGATGAAGGTGATGGACTTAGCTCCACGACTCCAGCTTTCTAAGCCTAAGTTACCTGTACCGGCAAACAAATCCAATACAGTAGCATTAATTATTTTGCTACCGATAATATTAAATACAGATTCCTTAACTCTATCAGCAGTAGGGCGCACATCATAATTTTTAGGTACTGTAAGCTGTAGGCCCCGTGCCTTGCCAGTTATTATTCTCATCTATAAACTCCTGTGGTATAATGGTTACTATAATAACCAAGCCCAAAAAACAGTAAAGTGGTATTAAATATGCTTAAGTATATTATTCTTCCCATTATTTTTATTTTGCTTTATATGGGTGACCTTTGGCACAGCATTTCAGCTATTAGCTTGCCTGCCCTACCAGCTCAAGAAGAGCTCCTGCTGGTCCCCTTGGATAGTCGCCCTGTGTGCAGCACCATGGTGCAAAAGCTAGGCAAACTAGCTGGTATTAATGTAATTGTACCCCCAAAAGAGCTTCTTGACAACTATCAAGAGCCTGCCAAGAGCAAAAAACTTTGGCAATGGCTGCAAAACAAGTCTGCCAATTATAATACCAGTATTATCTCCACAGATATCCTGCTCCACGGCAGCCTTTTACAAACACGCCAACACATTGCCAGCGCACAAGAACAGGACTATTTCTTTAGTGAATTAAATAAGCTACAAAAAAACATCACAGCTTCCCCGCCAAGGCAAAGCAACTATACCGACAGCACTGACAGCGATAAACATCAGCTGCAGCTATTTTCCGTCATTCCCCGCCTTTTAGTTAGCGATGAGATTTATCCCGATTGTTGGTACCAATGGCATCTTATGCGCTACTCGCAGCTCTTAGATATGGTACAAATTAATGGTGATTACGCCATGACCAAGGAGCTAATGGAGTACAAGGAGGAAATTCCGGCAGATATTTTGAGCAAATATACCAGTATTTTCACCCAGAGCCAAGGCTTTAACGAACGGCTCCTAGCGCACCTTCTACCGAAGGCTAAGAACAGCAAAAACATAGCAAACACTCAAGTAAATGCTACAATCGCTACAAACGCTCCTCTTTTTATCATCGGTCAGGATGACTCTTCACCCTTTGGCCTGCCCCATATGACTGCGACCAAGCTTGCGCGCCAAATCGAAGAGCACACTTGGCAAACACAGGCCCAGCTTACCAACGGAGCTGACGAAATTGCTGCTCTCTTGCTAACGCGTCATTTTTTGCAGCAAAGCCACTGGCAGCCCAAGCTTTTTCTAGCCTATGGCTCGCCCAAAACCGAGTTCAAGCACATGCCCTACATGGCGTCAAGCGTAGGTGCCACCTTGCGCAACCAAGCCCAGCTAGTGAACGCGCAGCTCGTTGAAGAGCCTAACGCAGCGGATATCATCCTGTTTGTGCATTGCGGTGATGCTGACGCCAAACCGACTGCAGCCGAAGCAGAGCAGCTTGCTAGCTATCTTAAGCACGATAAACATGATAAGCACGTGGCCCTTATCGACTTAAGCGCCAATTTTGAAGCAGAGGAAATGCTGCTACCCCTGCTGCTCGAACAAAATATAAGTGTCAACAGGCTCGCAGCCTACGCCGGCTGGAACACCTTTAGCAACTCCAGCGGCACCGCTTTAGCGCAAAGCATTATTTTTGCTGGACGCTTGCGCCAGCTGCAGGCCCAGCAAAGCGCTACCGATAACCCACTGCTCATCCCTGCCCTTTACGCTGATAATTTAAACTTTACTATTGAGCGCATGCTAGAGGATTACTACTACCAAAAGCGCATTCATCCCCAGCTGCGTCCTTATTTGGAAAGCTTTGGTGCCACGCCCACGGACCTGGAGCCGGAGGAAAAGCAGCAGACGGAATACCGCATTCAGGAGCGTCTGAGCCTCTATGCTACTTGGCTTTACTGGCGCAGCCTCAGCCGTACACCATTCTACGCCGACACGCACAAAGCTTACTATCTCACTGACCTTACGGTTGGCGCTAAGCTACCCTGGAACAGAATCTTTGAAGTGGACTTAAACGTGCACACAAAAGTTAGCACCAAGCCTAATCCCTAACCGCAACGCGCGAAATATTAAATCCAAAGCAACAACATAAGAAAAGGACTTAAGCGAAGCAATTACTGCTATGCTTAAGTCCTTTATTTTTTAATCTACAAATAATCCACTATAAATACAAAGCTAACTATGAAGCCCGTTAAGGCTCAATTGTGGTCTTATACACCTGTCTGCCGTCCTTGTATTCAATAATAGCCACGCTCTTCACAGCATCGTGGTTCTTATCCAAGGCCAGCTGACCAGTTACTGCCTTAAAGCTCTTGGTTGCAGCCAGTGCCTCTACCACCTTAGCACCGTCCGTGCTACCAGCCCTAGTAATAGCATCAGCCAGCAGCTTCACGCTATCGTAGCCTAATACAGCACAAGCCAATGGCTTTTGCTTATACTCCTTAAGATAATTAATTACAAAGCTCTTTACCTCTGCCGATTCTGCATCCGGCGAGAAGTGATTGGTAAAATAGGTATTATTCAACGCTCTAACGCTAGCAATTTCCGGCAGCTTGGGGCTATCCCAGCCGTCGCCACCCACGATGGCGCAGTTCAAATCCATAGCGCGAGCCTGCTTAATAATGCGGCCTACCTCCTCATAATAGCCAGGCACGTAGAGCACATCGGGCTGAGTAGCTTTAATTTTGGTCAAAGCAACCTGAAAATTAGTTTCATTTTGGGCATAGCTATATTCTGCTACAATCTTGCCATCGCGCTTAGAGAAGGACTCTTTAAAATGCTCGGCCAAGCCCTTCGCATATTCACTGGAGCTATCCACATAAATGGCAGCCTTTTTCGCCTTCAGTGTATCCGTAGCAAAGCGAGCACCAATATCACCCTGGAACGGATCGATAAAGCAGGCGCGGAAGGTGTAGGGCTTAACATTGCCATCCTTGCCAACAGTTACAGCAGGATTGGTAGCACCGGTTGCCAAATAAGGCACCTTAGCAGCCTCGCTCACCTCGCTAGCTGCAATAGCACTGGCCGAAGCAAAAATACCGCTGGCTACATCAACTTTATCATCATTAACCAGCTTGGCCATGCCCTTGGCTGCACCATCAGCCGAGGATTTGGTATCCACAGCCACCAGCTCCAGCTTTTTGCCCAGCACACCCTTTTCGTTGACCTCCTTTACCGCCAGCCGCATACCGTTCAAAATAGCGGTGCCGTAGGAGCCATTGCTGCCGGTGCTTTCAGCCAAAGCACCAATTTTTATAACCTTGCTATCCTTTTTATTACTACTACAGCCGCCCACCAACAGGCCCACAGCCATGGCTAAGGCAGCACATTTAAATAAAAATTTCCCTTGCATATTTTTTAACTCCTTCCCATATTCAGAGCTTGCAGCTGCTTACACAGCTTACTTTCCATCGCAAGACCTTAGATTAAAATACATGGTCAGTATATCACTATTTCCTAAAAACAGTCAACTAATTATTTTATGTATACACAGCCACTAGCTTTACAGCATTTGTCCATCCCATGAATTCATGTATACATTACAAACCCCTTGCATTTTTATACAAATAGGTTTATGATATGTACATGGTCAGGCACATAAATAGCTTGACCAGTGGATGAAGCCGCGCGGGAGAAGGCGAACGCCTACCGAAGGAGCAAAACTCTCAGGTTAAACAGACCGCAGGTGGACACAACTCTGGAGAGTTCCTTAAATGGACGCCGAAGGTGCAAGGGCAGCGTTGCCTTAATCTCTCAGGCCAATGGACAGAGATGCTTATCACCCTATAGGTATAGCTTCCTATATCGTGTTATCCGCACCAGGTAAATGACAAGCCAGAGTTGGTAAAACTCTGGCTTTTTTATTTCCAAGTAATGTATTTAGTGGGAGGAATGTGATTATGAAATTGAAAAAAGCTGTTTCTTGCGCTGTAGCAGCAGCAATGTGCATGGCCTTTATCAGCGGCTGTGGCGGTTCTAAAAAACAAGAGGTTGTAAAGATTGGTCTTTTGGCCCCCTTGACCGGCGGTAACGCTGCTTTGGGCGTGGGCATGAAAAACTCCGGCCAGCTGGCTGTTGACCAAGCTAACAAATCCGGCAAATATCCCTTCAAATTTGAGCTTATTACTGTGGATGACGCTGGTGACCCCTCCACCGCAGTAGCAGCTATGAATAAACTAATTGCTGACAAGGGCATCAGCGCTATCACCGGCCACTTCAACAGCGGCTGCGCTTTGGCCACTGCTCCTGTTGCGCACAAGGCTGGTGTTCCCTTCCTGGTAACCGGTGCTATTCACCCCGGCATCACCGCTAAGGGCTATAAAGAAATCACCCGTATCATTACCGCTGCCGATATCCAAAATAAATATGCCGGCAAGCTTGCTGCTACCGAATGGGGCATCAAAACCATCGCTCTCATTAACGACCGTACCGACTACGGCAAAACCAATGCCGAGCAATTTGGCAAAGCTGCAGAAGCTAACGGAGCCAAGGTTATCTCCATGGATGGCATTACTGTAGGCCAACAAGACTTTGCAGCACTGCTGACCAAGATTAAAGCTACCAATCCTGATTGCATCTATTTCGGCGGCGTTGCTACCGAAGCAGGCCTTCTGAAACGCCAAATGGCTGATTTGCAAATGACCTCCCTCTTCCTGAGCGACTCTGGCATCATTTCCGATACCTTCAATAAAATCGCTGGTCCTGCTGCTGCAGGCATGATCGCCTTCAACATCGGCAAACCCTTGGAGGATTTGGCCGGCGGCAAAAAATTCTTAGAGGATTACGAGGCTGCTAAGTTTAAAGAGCCGGCCGATAACATCGGACCCTTCACCTACGATTCTGTAGGCCTACTGATTAAGGTTATTGGCGAAAGCAAGGAAACCAAGCGCGATAAACTGGTTCCTCTGATTCGCAAGGCTACCTACGAGGGCGTTTTGGGCACCACCTCCTTTGATGAAAAGGGCGATACCAAGAACGATTTGATCACCACCTATATTTCCGAAGGCGGCAAATGGGTTCCTTATAACAAAGCTAAGGTTATGGTTAAGGACAAGAAAATAGTTAAAAAATAAGTCTTTTTCGCAAGGACGGGCGCCTGATTATCAGACGCCCGTATTGCTAATTTTTTAGGGAGGGGAAATTTCATGGATGTTTTTATTCAACAATTCATTAATGCCATGAGCTTAGGTGTTATGTATGCCTTGATTGCTGTCGGCTTCACCCTGTTCTTTGGCGTTATTGAAGTTGTAAACTTTGCTCATGGCGAGGTTTTCATGCTGGGCGCCTTCGCCGCTATGATTGCCAGCGCCATTTTTGCCAGCTGTGGCCTAACCCAAGGCACGGTACTTTTCGTTTTATTAGTGCTTGCGGTGGTTGTGGCCGTGGGTGCTCTCTTTGGTGCAGCACTGGAGCATTTAATCGTGCGCCCTATGCGTAACGCACCTTCAATTATGACTCTTTTGATCACCGTAGGTGCTTCCATCGTAGTTCGTGAAGCCATCCAGCTTTTCGTGCCCGATGGTCGTAATCCCCAGCCCTTTCCCAACCTGCTGGATTTGCCCAGCGTCAGCGTTGGCGGCGCTTTGATTAAACCCGAAACACTGGTCTGCATCGTGGTTTCCGCTCTGTTAATCGGCGGTATGTATCATTTAATTGAAAAAACCACTTTTGGTCGTTACATTCGTGCTACCGCGCAGGACCGTGAAGCTGCTATGATGATGGGTGTTAACGTAACCCAGGTTTTCATTATGACCTTGGTGCTTGGTTCCATTTTGGGTGCCATCGCCGGCATGATGAACGGCATGAGCTACGGCATCATCAAGTTCAACATGGGCTTTGCCGCAGGCATTAAGGGCTTTGCAGCGGCAGTTGTAGGTGGCTTAGGCAATATTTATGGCGCCATCGTCGGCGGTATGCTGCTTGGCTGCCTGGAAATCTTCACCGTTAGCTGCATTCCCGGCGGCTCCACTTATCAGGAGCTGATCGGTTTCGTTATCGTAATCCTATGCCTAGTGTTCCGTCCCACCGGTCTCTTTGGCGAAAAGGTTTACGAAAAGGTTTAAGGAGGCAGGCATATGAAAATCGTTATTTTAACAGAAATCATCATTTATCTGCTTCTTTTGGCCTTCGTCCTCATTGAAGATCCCTTGATCGTTACGGGCTTTTTGGTAGCCGTCGCTGCGGGCGTTTTTTTTGCCCACAAGCATCTGCCAGCTAAGGTCGCTAGTATTAATGAAGCCTTTATACAAAACATTCCCAAGGTTGGTATGGTAGCCTTTGTGCTAGCGTTAACCTTTCCCTTTGCTATCGATGGTGACCCCTATTGGCTGCAGATTATCGACTTCGCCATTTTAAACGCTATTATGGCACTGGGGCTGAACTTTATGACCGGTCGTGCCGGCCTTATCTGCTTGGGTTACGCAGCCTTCGAAGCTATTGGTGCTTACACTGTGGGCATTATGTGCCTCAAAATGGGTCTGAGCTTTTGGATTGCCTTCCCCTTGGGCGGCATTTTAGCCTGCATTTTTGGCGTTGTCCTTGGCCTACCAGCATTGCGGGTTAAGGGTCACTATTTAGCCCTCGTTACCATTGCCTTTGGCCTTATCGTGCAGGAAATCCTGCTGAACTGGGAAAGCGTTACCGGCGGCACCAACGGTCTCATCGATATTCCCTCTCCCAGTCTTTTTGGCTTTGACTTTGGTACGCCTACTGATTTGGGCTTTACCAGCCTGCCCTATTTAGGTAATTTCTTCTATCTGGGCCTGGTGGTTTTAGCCCTTGCTACGATGATCGTCTATAAATTCAGCAATTCCTTCTTTGGTCTTCTGCTCAACGCTATGCGCGAGGATGAGTTGGCCGCTCAATGCTATGGCCTGAACTTGACTAATTATAAGCTCTATGCCTTTGGCATCGGTGCCTTCTTCGGTGGTTTGGCCGGTGGTATTTACGCTGGCATGATTAACTTCATCGCCCCGGAAAACTTTGGCTACGGCCTTTCCGTCATCGTCATCAGTATGATTATTCTCGGTGGCCTCGATTCCATTCCTGGTGCCATCGTGGGTGCCTTCTTCCTAACTATTTTCCCCGAAAAATTCCGTGCCTTCGAGGATTATCGCATCATGTTTTATGGCTTGATCATCGTCTTCTGCCTGCTCTTCATGCGCGAAGGCGTGCTGCCCTACAAGCTGCGTATTTTTAAAGCTTTAGGCCTAGATACTAAAGAAGCTGAAGCTAGTAAGGAGGCGGCATAATGAGTCTATTAGAGGTCAAGGATTTAACCATCAAATTCGGCGGCGTTATTGCTGTCAATAACGTCAGCTTCGATTTAGAGGCCGGTCAGGTCTTGGGCGTTATCGGCCCCAACGGTTCCGGCAAAACTACTCTTTTCAATCTTTTATCCGGTATTTACAAGCCCACCAGCGGCAGCATCAAGCTGAACGGCGAATCCATCGACGGTATGCGCTCTGATTTAGTCTTCGCTAAGGGTATTTCCCGTACCTTCCAAAACGGTCGCCTGTTTTGGAACTTAAGCGTGCTGGAAAACATCATGGTCGGCTTGAGCGAGGTACGCCACTCCTCTCCCTTTGCTACCCTGCTCCCTAGCAAGGCGGAGAAGGAAAAGGAACAGCAGGCCATTAATAAAGCTGTAGATATTATGAAAATTTTTGGCACCCTGCTTACCAGCCAGGCCAATAAGCTGTCCAAGGATTTGCCCTATGCGGACCGCCGTCGTCTGGAGATTTGCCGTGCCATCGCCTCCGACCCCAAGGTCATTTTACTAGACGAGCCATCCGCCGGCATGGACAGCATGGAAACCATGAAGCTAATGAACGACCTTTTAAAGGTTAAGGACGCCCTGCCCCATCTGACCATCATCGTGGTTGAGCACGATATGGACTTCATCAAGGGCTTGGTTGATAAAGTAATGGTATTAAACTATGGTCAAAACATCGCCTTGGGCAGCTTTGACGAGGTAGCCCAAAACGAAGCCGTTATTAAAGCATATTTAGGACAGGAGGAGGAAGACTGATGTTAAAGCTAGAAAATGTCTCTACTTTTTATGGTAGTGTTCCTGTACTCCGTAATGTGAATATCGAGGTCCCCAAGGGTAGCATCACCTGCCTGTTGGGCAGCAATGGCGCTGGCAAAACCACTACCATCAAAACCATTTTAGGTATCGTGGTTCCCACTAGCGGCCAGGTAATCTTCAATGGTCAATGCATTAATAATCTGTCTACAGAAAAGATTGTACATATGGGCGTAGGCGTTTCCCCCGAGGGTCGCCGTGTTTTCCCCAAAATGACTGTGGAGGATAATCTTCTGGTAGGTGCTTGCTGCAACCCGGACAAAGCATCTGTTAAGCGTAATATTGAAAGAGCTTATACACTCTTCCCCCGCCTGGCTGAACGTCGCTGGCAAATGGCTGGTACCATGAGCGGCGGTGAACAGCAAATGCTAGCTATCTCCAGAGCTCTCATGAGTAACCCGGAAATAGTTCTCTTAGATGAGCCCTCCCTTGGCCTAGCACCTTTAGTTGTAAATGATATTTTCTCCACTATCAAGGAGATTAATAAAGAAGGCACTACCGTGCTGCTTATTGAACAAAACGGCTTTAAGGCTCTAGCCATGGCCGACAAGGCTTATCTTTTGCAGAAGGGCGAAATTATTGCCACCTGCTCCAATGATGACCCTGGCTCCAAGGAACGTTTAAAGAATTCCTATCTCATGAGCCATGGCGAAAAATAAATAACGAGGAACATCCTCTAAAATTCAATCTATCATTAGTGATTATTCTTAAAGGAAGCGAGCACATGGAAAAAATTAGCTTTGATCATGCTGAAGCTCTTGAGCTTTTAAAAATGATGATCAGCACTAATACTGTTAATGGTAATGAAATTGTTTTGGAACGCAAGCTGAAGGAGCTTCTAGAAAAGGAAGGCCTGGAGTGTGAAATTGACGAGTTCGGCCCCAATGGTCGGGCTAATATGCTAGTTAAATACCCCGGTGCAGACCATACTAAGCCTGTTTTAGCCATGACCGGACATATGGATACTGTTCCCGTAGGTCAGGTAAAATGGGAGCACGGGCCCTTCGCCTGCGAGATAGAGGACGGCATGCTTTATGGTCGCGGCGTAGCAGATATGAAGGGCGGCGACGCCGCCTGCCTTTATGCTATGATTTTAATGAAGCGTGCTGGCATTATCCCCAAGCAGGATGTGGTGTTTATTGCCACTGCCGGGGAGGAAACGCTATCTTTAGGAGCTAATCGCTTCATAGAGCAGGACGGCATGAAGGATGTAGGTGCTCTTATTGTCTGTGAGCCTAGCGGTCTGAAGCAGACCATTGCTCACAAGGGCGCTATTTGGGTTAAGGTAGAGTTTTTCGGCAAAACCGCGCATGGCTCCATGCCCCATTTAGGTGTGAACGCTCTGCTCATGATGACTCGTTTTGTGGAAGCTTTGCGTGACCTGCCCTTCGCAGTAGAGGCTAATCCCACGCTTGGCATGCCCACCGTCAGCGTCAATAAATGCTGCGCCGGTGCCGCTACCAATGTAGTGCCTGACCACGCAGAGGTGGAGCTGGATTTTCGTACCATTCCCGGCCAAACCTGGGAGGATATTAAGAGTCATATCGAGCGTGCTCTGGCCATTGCCGCTGAAAGCGACAAAGATTTTAATGCTCGCTATGCCTATATGGGCAAGGTACTTGCTCCTGTAGCCTGCCCTGCTAATCATCATATTATGGATGATCTTGATGCTGCCGCTGGTCGCAAGTTAGAGCGTAAGAGCGTTAACTTCTTTACCGATGCCTCCACACTGGTAACGCCCGGGTTACCGGTGGTTATCTTCGGCCCCGGTGAGGACAGCCAAGCACACCAGCCCAACGAGCATATCCCCCTAGAGCAATTTTACGAAGCTATCAATATTTACTATAATTTTATGAAGGATTATCAAATTTAAACTAGTTTAGGTTTATTAGGTATAAGGCCATCCAACGGCTTATATATTTCTCCTTCCACTCCTACTAAAGAACAAGGCCTGATCGCTGTTTTATGCGCGGTCAGGCCTTGTTCTTTGTGCACTACAATAGAATGCAAGAATGCTATATAAACATAATCCACCAAGCAAGAGGTATCCCTAAATGCATAATCAAAGGTTCTGCCTGCTCTGATATCATCTAACCCCTTTGTTATCTCAGCTTTTCTTAATCATACTGTGTTTTTGCTTGCAAATGCAATCAATTTATTGTAGAATTATCATACAAGGAGTGTGATTATCATGGCTAATACATCTGTTTTGTATGCACGTATCGATACTGATTTAAAAACAAATGCAGAAGCAATACTCCAAAAATTAGGAATTACTCCCACCAGCGCCATTCAAATGCTGTATAGCCAAATAGTATTAACTCAAAGCATGCCATTAAGTCTAAGGCTTCCTCCAAACCCACCAATTGCTATGGGAAGCTTAACTCGTGAAGAGTTAGACAAAGAAATTGCCAAAGGTATGGAATCTGTAAAGAACGGCAAAGGATATACTACCGATGAAGTTGACCGTATGTTAAACGAGGAGTTTGGCATATGAAGTCAAAATACAAGGTCATCTATACTCCTGAAGCAAGCGAAGATTTAAGGAGCATATACTACCACATTGCAAAAAGGCTATTTGCCCCTATTGCAGCTCGCAATCAGGTAAACCGAATCCGTAAAGAGATTAAGAATTTGGATATTTTCCCCTCCAGATATGCATTTATTGAGTGGGAGCCGTGGCATAGTATAGGAGTGCATTGTTTTCCCGTTGATAACTATTCTGTTTTATATACCATTAACGAAGAACAGTTAAGAGTAGATATTGTTCGTATTTTTTATAGTGGACAGAACATAGAAGCTATTGGACATAGGCAAATGATAGAAGATGACAATAGCGATTAAGAGGTTGGAAAGCATTCTTTGCTTAAAGAAGAAGATTTTTTGTTTCATAGCTAAAAGCTCTTTTATAGCACCCACATAGCGGGTGCTTTCTTTTTACACAACAAAAACTCCGCACCTTGCGATGCGGAGTATATTGTGCGATATTTGTGATTGAG
>OBLI01003176.1_pt1 | contig 12927 bp, 8 predicted proteins | sample 1519701 | NCBI WGS metagenome assembly OBLI01 (sample SAMEA3663005, study PRJEB22513) | pig gut metagenome | biome: pig gut; feature: pig-associated habitat; material: faeces | place: France | collected 2012 | reverse complement strand
CAGCGATTACGCCAATTATAATAGCGGCGACAGCCGCGAGGATGATGCGCAGTCCAAGCCGGGCGCGCCTACGCATTGCATGAAGTAACTTAGTAGCGTTGGCATATCTGTTGCGCGAGGAAGACTTACACCGGCGGGCTATCGATCCATACTCCGGATAAAGCGAACTCATTATCACCCCCAGACTGTAAACGTCATCAGACGTATCGGGCGTATCGGCCCGGTGCTGCCGTTCGGACGCATAGCCCTCGGTTCCGGCCGGATATTTCAACACCGTGAAGGCATCAGTGTCGGCCAGCCCGAAATCTATGACAACGGCAGAGAGCCCGTTCTGACGCACCATGATGTTGGACGGCTTCAAATCGCGGTGCACCACCCCCTTGGAGTGTAGATAGGCAACGGCCTCTACTATTTCAAACATCAGCCGACGACGGTCATCACGCGAGAGGCTACCCTGCATAAGGGATTCCTCAAGTGTGGGCCCTTCAATCCATTCCATTATAACGCAAAGTCCGAGGCCGTCAACTTCTTCGATGCCGGAAAACCGGACTATTCCCGGATGTGAAAGCGCCGAGAGAATCTCAAACTCCTTAAGAATCTGCTGACGCGCAAGCACATCTTCGGCCGCTTCCGGATTTATCCCCTTGAGAATCCATCTGCGGCCATAGCGGGAGGCCCGGGCTATAAAAAATGAAGAACCCCTTGAAATGACCTCAGCATCAGCGAATGTCGAAGTCATTTCGGCTATAACGTCCGTATCACTCAGAAATCCGGAATTCATGATGCAAAGATAAACATTATTCTGAATTAGAGCCTAAAGGCAGCTATATTAGCTATGGTAGCTATAATAGCTATCTTAGCTATTTAGCAATAGCTTTCCCTTTAATTCACTCTCACATATCTCACGGGACGCACCATAAGTCCTGTGGGGCGACCGGCTCTGTTTGCGAGACTGCCTCCTGAACTGTTTATTAATAAGGCGTAGAGAGTACGTTTTGAACTTGCTATTCCGATAGTGCTGCTTTGCAAATATGCGTCAGAACCCCATACTTCCTTTTTTTCTTTGTCTTTGTTATCATCAATGTATGAGGTACCGGGAATCAAGATATAGTTATCATTGTTTTTGCTTGTAAGTCTATACCAGGTGTGGTTGTCTATCGTTTCAGAAGTAACGGTGGTGTTTGCTATGAGTAGTTCAAAGTCTCTTGCTGTGGGAATGTTCCATCCGTCGGGCCAATTCAGTTGTGCTATATCGTCTTCCGGTTTAAGGTCTCTGGTGTCTTTGTCTGTGTTTGCCGTGTTATCGTAGGCGTATTTTGCTGCTATGGCACTGTTTTTGTATTCGTTAGTATCAAAATATTCCGGTTCTTCCGTAGCGCCCCAGCTAAGACGCATACCCTGGCTTTTGAGGCATTTTGCGATAAATGCATCTTCATTGATAGGTGCACCGTTGTATGTCCTGAGGAATGTTTTTGCCTCCACACCATAGTTAAACGGACTCCATAGCAACTTATATGTTACTGTTTCCCCGCCTTCCGTCACTGTTTTTGTGATGCCGAGATCCACAGCGAGGTCATTAATATTTCTCACTATAATATCTTTTTTATTTACGTCTGTATAGGTGTATTGTTCTTTCAGCACCGGACGGATGTTGAAACCGGAATAGCGGTTGGAGGAAATTGTTCTCATTGAGGGGTTGTTGTGCAAAACGGCGCAGGAAGCGTATGTGTTGAGACTGGAAGACATATAGTATAGATAGTCGGTATATACCACACCTCCGTTGTTGGCATAGCCGTTTGAGAGCATAGTGATTTCTTTGCCGTTAATCTTGCTTCTAAACGTCACCTTGTTTACGTTCTTTCCTATTTCGTCGCAATACACTGTTTCCGTGCTCACAATCTCCGTATTGTCTATAAATTCCTGAATATCATCTTTATTTGGCAGTGTCCAGTGTCCTCCCCAGTATTGTCTGGCTGGGTCATAGACTGTTCCCGCTATGTCTGTCGGGAGAATGGAAGTGGAAGTGCTCAGGTATGGGTCATTGATGTATGTATCATAGTTGTAAGTATCTTTGGGGTACAGTTCTCCCCATGCAAGACGTTTGCCGAGAACATTGCCGAGGGCGGCGATAGCGGCTTCGTCCATATATGACGATGTTTCCGTGCCCAGGTTGATTGGGCTCCAACGTATTCCGGAGGGTAAGCCCAAATCCACGGCACATCGCTCGTCCATACGGTAAGTATAAACTATTGCGTGGTGACCGTTTTCAATTATTACGTCATCGCAGTTGTATGATAGTTCTTTGATTCCTGTGAGGTAGTTTCCTATGGAATATGTTCCGCTGACAGACATCGTCTGCGGTGTGATAGCATCAAGGATATAGCGGTAATGCTCCACGTTATTTTCATCCACTGTTTTAGTGTATTGGAATTTTGTGTCCCAATTGTTTGAGTGTTCTTGAGTGTATGAGTTAAAGATGTCTATTTTGGCGTATTTGTGAATGAATTTCAGCACTGTCACGGCATTTGTTTGCGGTTCTGTTGCTTCTGTAAACATCCAGTCTGTAGCCTCTTGTGTACTTTGGTCTTCCGCGGGTGGTGTGAGAAGAGCGAGGATATCGTCTGTGCTTGTGCAGGAGTTAAAATCTTCAGAGTAGGGGTAATAAGCCACGTACTTGTAGCCGAGTTTGTGCACCACTTCTTTTATGTCTGAGTTCAGGTTCCAAGCCTTGCCGTCCGGAGTGGTGAGTTTTATGTTTTTGGCGTTATTGCCGTCGATGAGCGTCACAAAGTTGTTGCTGCCGTCAAGAATGAAAAGTCCGAAGGAGTCGCCGGCTTTGAAATCGCGAGTAATATCATTGTTGTAAACGTCAAGCACTTGTCCTCGGGATTGCGGTGCATCTATCACCACGGCTTCAAATTTCATTGGCGTGCCTTTGTCCTCGGAAAGCGGTGAATTGAGGTCGTCGCGGCATGCCGTGAGTAAAAGAATGAATAATATATATATCAATTTCTTCATGGCTGTTCTACGTATATTCGGATGCTACTTTGGCTCTCCGTGTTTGTGTTCCAGTTTTTACCTCCATACACCGGTCTGATGAGCATACCCGTGTAGCGGTGTCCGTTTTGTGTAAGTCCCGCCAAATTTATGGTGTTACCGTCTTTGTCTACGTATGATGAGTATTTTGTGACGGGTTTAACATTCGTGATTTTGCCGGTGTTTTCGTCACGGGTTATTGCTGTTTCAAATTCCATGTAGCTGGCGCAGTCTTTTAGGCTGTGTGAAGCGGAAGATGCGAAATAATACATTCCGCCGTAGTCGGAAGTGTACGTTTCCGTGTTTTTTACTCCTTCGTGGTTACGCGAGTTGCAGCAGAGCATATCAATACTCCAGTCGCTCCACGTTCCGCCTGGGAAATATATCACTTCGCCGTTTATCTTGCTTGTGAATTTGAATATGGTGACAAGGTAGCGATACGGTCTTACTTCCGCAGTACCGAAAAATTCGGAGTTATCATAGTGGAGGTTGAGATAAGCACCTGTTTCAGGGTCTGTTGCACCTATCCACGGTGCATAGCGGGTATTGTCTTCGTAGTACCAATCCACTATTTCCACGTTGCTGTTTCGCACCAATTCATCAACCTCATTTTCGTTTGGTATTCGCCATTCGCCTTTCCAGAGTTTGTTTCTCACCACATCGTATTCCGTTCCGGCGATGTTGCCGTCGATAGCGGCGTATGAGTATTGTCTATCTACGTATGTCTCAGGGTAATATCCTTTTTCCGAACCGGAAATAAGCGATGTGACGGATGTTATTACTCCGCTACTGTTTGTGATGTATGAATCACCGGTTTTGCTTATTCTGCCTGTTTCTTCGTTAAACATCACTGCAGGCTGGTCGTATTTTGTTTCCAGTTCACCCCAGGAGTAATAGTCGCCGCGGTCAAAGCAGGAGTGAAGTTCACTGTTCATAAGGTCTTCTTTCAGATTGCCGTCTGCGTCATACCATTTGCCGCCTCTTGCATTTAAGTCTGATGCCGTTTCCGCACCTAAGTTATGGTTTGCCCAAATGCACCCTGATGGCAGCCCCATATCCACGCCTGCGGTTTTGTAAGACACTGCGGGTTGTGAAAAAATGGAAATGTAAATGAGTCCGTTTTCTTTCAGGTTCACGTTTGTCTGCCAGTAAGAGATGTTTGTGATTTCGCCTTCGTTTTCAATCTCTTGTTTTGAGGTTGCCGTGCCATACACTTCCACGTTTTCTCCGGGAATATAGATATAATTGTATGTTTCGGAATCATCTGCTTTGTACATTAGTGTGTTTTTAACGGGGTGTTCCACCGTCAGCATATCGGAAGCCTCTCCGTTGTAGTAAATCTTCATCAGGCTCATAGCGTGAGTAAATTCCAACCTGAGTGTTGTGCCTGTTATTGTGTGATTTCTGCTCACCAGGAGGTCTGCTGCGTTGTATTTCGCTTGTGTGGATTGATCCGAGTATAGACTTGAAAAATCCGCTATGTGTTTGGCGATTACGTCGTCTATCGAGGTGTAATTATTGTATTTGCTGTCGTAAGGCGCGTATGCGTAGTATTTATAGTTTTCGTTGTAATACACATCGGAAGGAATTATGTTTCCGGCATTATCTACACGGTACGCAAGACCTGTTTTTTGCAACACAAATTTGTAGTTGTTTTTAATCAATGTGCCGTTTTGGTCCACCACTATCAGTCCGAAGTCATCGCCGGGGGCAAAAGAAGTGATGACACCGTTGTTTATGGAAGCTCTGGAAGATACATCGTTTACGTTGCGATTGTATGCAACCACATCAACCATGATTTCAAGTGCCGTCTCCGGCTCTTTCATTATGTTTTCCGAGGCGCAGGATGCCAGGAGCAATAATATTATTAGTGGTATAAACTTTTTCATTTGCTAATTTTTTCTTTTAAGCAGAACAGGTCTGATTGAAAAACCGTTGTATCTGTCGCACTGATTCAGTGCCTGTCTGGTCATGTGACCGTTGCCGCTACCGGACTCGGTAACGTATGTTGTTTCAAAAGCCCATGCCTTTTCAGTTCCTCCGGCAGTGCTGCTGCATGGAGTGGAGGTCCAGTATTGGCATCTTGCTTTTTTCACTTTTCCGTAAGTGCCGGTGTTGTCATCATAGCCGGAATAGCCGGTGATAGGGAGGTAAATCAGTCCTATGAGTTTGTTGTCTGCATCTCTTTTTGTCACTTCCCATACGGAGGCGTCAAAGTCCAGATTTTCTTCGGAAGTATCGCCTTCCGCCACTTTTTTCACGGTGCTCCATTTCCAGTTGCATTGGTCTATTATGTTTTGCCACATTTGCTGTGACGGTGTTCTCCAGAGCCAATAGCCGTCACCGAGGTATGCTTTTACGGCATCGAAATCCGTTCCCATAATGTCTGAAGCGGCTGTGCCGGTGTAGCCGTCAGGTGAGTAGAGATTGGCATCTTTTGTTGTTGTTTCGCCCCAGGCGTAATGGTTTCCCGTTTCAATAGGTTCCATAGCACCGATGTTGCAAGTAGCCCAGAGCACTTCATAGTCCGTGTTGTCAATGGTGATGGACATACCCAGGCTTACAAACACCATTTGTGCCGTGCTGTAGCCCGTTTGGTCCCATATTGCGTCAGGTGAAATAATTATGTTGAGTGATTCCGTGTTGTTTATATTGTATGTGGTGCACCTTTCTATTTCTATCATATTCAGGCGTATTTCTTTCTCACTCAGGGTAAAGTTGAAAGTATATATTTTTCCTGCCTCGAATTTGTGATTTTCAATCACGTTGGAGTCAAGTTTCAGGCGGTATGTGAGGTAATTTGTGTCTATTGTGAACACAAGCGGCACACTGCTGAAATCGCCGTCAAGAGGGAAACACATATCGTAAAACACCCCTTTTTGTGAGCGAGGTATTGTCACGTTGTCCTCAATGCTTGTGGTGAGGCGGCTGTAGTATTCCGTTTTGTTTTCTTGTTCCGCTATGCTGCCGTTTGCGAATCGCATTGCGTTCGGAAATAATTTAGTGCCGTCTTCCGCTTCCATTTTTATTCCGTAGATGATAATGTCGGAAGATATATTGTTCGTAATATTAAATCGGATTATGGCACAGGCGGAGTTAAAGTGCGAGGTGTTGGCAATAACGTTATTGTCGTTAACGGACTGTATTGTGGTGGAAGTATAGACGTATGAGTAATCTCTGAACGATGTGAGGTCGTTTTTAAGTTGATTGCAGGTGAAAGTGGAGGGCAGATGCATATCCACGGTTACTGCATCGCTACCGCTTGTCACGACGGTATGCTCGTTTATAGGGTGGCAGCAGTACATTTCGTCGCCGGCAGCCACGGGATAAACGTAGGCATTGTCTGCCACATCGTATTTCACGCCGTATAAGGTTTCTAACTTGATTTTGGAGTTTTCCGAGTCAACGGTTTCGAATTTGGTTTGTGAATGGTACTGTGCGGCGGAAGAGAGGTCTCCGTAAAACGGCACATAACTGCTGCCGTGCTTGATTGCAGTGAGCATATTCGTGCTGTTTTCCCAGATATATACCACTTTGTCTTCCGTGTCTGTTTTGTCGCTCCAGACGCTCCTGGACTGCGGTTCCGCAAAGGTTATTTCAAGTTTTTTCACGGAGTCGCGGAGCGCTTGCTCTACCGTGCAGGAGGAGAGCAGAAGTAACGCAAACAGTATTTGACAGGTGTGTTTCATCCTTTTGCAGTTTTTATTCGGTCATATCTTCGTTTGAGAAACTGCCTCCCGGAATGATGTCGTTACAGTCAAAGTATTTCAATTCTTCCGAGATTACTTTTACGAGTTTGGGCGATTTTTCTTCCAGAGTGAAGATATAGATGTAGTTTTTGCCGCTTTCCCATGTGTAAGTGTTTATGAAAGGGGCTGTTTTCAGTTCTCCGTCGCAGCTGAGTGACACTGTCCAGCCGGTGGTGTTTGCGGCATCCGGCACGCAGTAGTAGCGAGTGGCGGATGCTATCGCGTCTGCCGTGTTTGCAGGGATAGTCACGTTTTCAAAACTGAAACTGTCGCTGCTTTTTGCGGTGGAATTTACGCCGGATGTGGCTGTAGGAGTGGCTGTGCTCCAATCGTAGGAGTAGGTCAATTCTGCTTCTGTGGTGATTTCAGCATCGGGTGTGAGCGTGATACCTGTAACCGATGTTTCTGCCGCTGCATTTTTTTTGAAAGCCACGCACACTCTGCAGTGAGCATAGCCGAAGCTGAGATTTACCGTTTTGCCGAATTTTGGCGAACTTTTCTCTATTTTCAGCGGCTCGGCAGCCATAGCACTCTCTGCATTGTTTTGTTTGAGTTTGAGTGTCATTGCGGATGTGCTGATAGCGGAAACGGCACTGATGGGTGCTCCTGCAGTGAAGAGATAACTATCTGCTTTGCTGTCCCAGAACATCAGCGGCTGCGTGTCTGTGACGTAAGTCCAGTCGTCTGTGATGAATTTCACGTCATAGCCGTTCATCACCACTGTCTGTGTGCCGCCTTTTTCGGAAGCGGTGAAAACTTTGAAATTATCATACATTCCCGTGGGGATATAACCTCTGGAGAATGGTTCTGCCGGTTCGGCTGATATTAAAATGGGTGATTCCCCGGAGGTTTTTCCCCCGGAGAATTCATCCACATTATTGCAACTGTGCAGAAGCAAAATAATGGACAATAAAATTGCCGTATTATGCAACTTCACGTTATTTTTTCTCTTTGATTAGAGTGTGATAGTAACTGTTACGTCGCTCCAATCGTCAACGCTGTTAACGCTGAAGAGGATAGGAGTGAGGATTGGGTCACCTGCATCTGTGAAACCTACGTTGTCTTTCATGACAATCTTGTAAATGTAGCGTTTGCCGGCATCAAATGTTGATACTTCATTTGAATCTGAATATGTGCCTTTGAGAGGAATATAAACTTCACCGTATGTGTCGGCACTACCAACGTAGTAATGGCTTGTTCCATTCCATACTTTGCAAGTAAGTTTGAGGCATACAAGACCGCTGGTGGAAAGTTTGCTTGTTCCTCCAATATTTGCCTTTACACCGTCCCACATAAGTGCTCCGGTTCCTGTTACTTCGTTTACTTTTGTTGCAGATGTTGCAAAGAAATAGCCTTTTGAACTTGTGCCGTAGTCAATAATGTTGGTAGAGGTATTTGTGCTATTGATTGTAACAGCACTTGCTAATGTTTCTTTAAGAGTAAGGTTGGATTCTGCAACATTATAGGAAGCAGCTCCATCTTTATCCACATTGACATCACCTTTAGTTCTTGTATATATGAATTCGGCACTTGATATTTCTACCTGGCAACCGCTCTTATAAACAATACCCTCTGCAGGCATTTCAATCTGCAAAGTTTTGATTTTTGAGAAAGCGTGGTGGAATGTGAGAAGAACACGAGTTTGTTTGCTCTGGTTGCCTGCAAATGCAAAGAGAACATCGTGTGAGCAATCCACGTTTGGAATAGTCATAACAGTGCTGTTCTCTGCATCGTTGTTTGTAGCAGCAAATGTTGCATTGTCTGTGTATGGGAAATAAGCATAGAAATCCATGTTGTTTTCAGGCCAGAATTTCAAATCTGCCAAGTTTGCATATTCCCAAGTGCTGCTTGTAGCATCCCATTTTTGTTCTACGCCATTTGTGCCTTTGTTCAAGTAGATGGCATTGTTTGAATAACCAGCAACACCAAAGTTGTCTCCTTTCATGTTGTCTGATGTAATATCGGCACCAACAGCACGAGATTTTGTTGGGTACGCTGCAAAAGAGATTGCACCTGTCTTGTCAAGGATGCCGTTTTCATTTGCTTCATTTGAGCAGCTGCTCAGTGCGAGCAGTGCCGGGCATACCAATAAATAAAACTTCTTCACCATAATAAAATTTTGGTTTTTTAATTGTTATTAATTTTTATAGTGTTATTTCTTGTTTTATATCGTTCCAGGGTAATGTTTCGGGTGCAAATCCCTCAACGTCAGACGAGGAGGGGTCTGTGGGCGGCAATGTCAACTCCAAGTATATGTCTATATCGTCGTAAATATTGCCGTCTATGTCTCTGTTTTTGAGCCACAGAACAAATTGCTCCGTTACGTCTGCCTTCACGGTGTGGACTTCGTTGTTCACAAGCACAAAGTTCAGCGTCACTTCAAATTTCTGTCCGGCAAGGAGATTTTCTTTGTTGAAACTGTAGGTGTTAAACGTCTGTGTGAGCAGAGCCTCGGTGTAGTCGCTGCTGCGGTACTCACGGTTTACCAGGTTGTAAGCAAAGACTGCCGTCTGCTTGCCGGGTATTTCCGTGGCAAGGTTCACAGACTTGGCAAGTCCGGTGATATACGACGGCTGCATACCTCTGCAGTAGTTTACACCTTTCACATACACGTTTATGTTTACTTTCTTTGTCACGGGATGCTGAACGGTGGGTATTTCCATCGTCACTATGTCGTGAATGTATTCTTCCGGTTGGTCATAGAAATAGTCGTTGTATGGTGGTTCGAATAACACGTTAAGTACGCTTGAAACCGTCAGATAGTCCGGGTATTCATTGTTAAACACCGTGTCTGCAGCGATGTAAGCACTGAAATCTTCAAAATTTTGCTCCGTGTTGAGGTTGATATTCGGCAGTTCTACGCGGCTGTCGTTTATCACTATCAAATTGTATGTTCCGGGGTCAAGATTTATCCTTGGTGAATGCCAGTTTGCGTCAGGCGGCAGCTCTTTCGCAAATTGGTGCGTCTCGGAGTCAAAAGCAAACACTGTCACGCCGTTTATAGGATTATCTCTGTTGTATTTAGCATTTTCCTCCCAGAAAGCCGTCTGACTCCAGTCTATATTCAGCTGCACGAGATTGCGACTTTTTGCGTCATAATAGAGGTGGTCGCGTGCACACGAACAGAGCATCATCACAACGCCGAAAAACATAATATGCGTGATATTTCTAGCGTTCATGATGCTTTATGCGTTTTGTATGGTTAAACGTATAAACTATTGACACATTGAGAGATACGGGAAAGACGGTTTTCAAAGTATGCGACACCCAAGGATAGTCTTTAACCTTAATAGTACCATATTTTTGTGTGTCATAAACCTGAGTGTATTTCCAGTATTCCGTCTGCAAATAGCCCACGGAGGCGGAGTATTCCATTTTCCACCTTTTGGCAATGTAGTGAGAATAGCCGAAAGTAGGGGATACGTTCCACATTGTGCCTTGAACTCCGCGACGTGTCCACTGCAAGTCGTATTTACCTGTGCCTACAGTCAGTCCTGCAAAGAAAGAGGTGTATGGCTCATCGGTGTTCATAAAGTAATACCTCGGAGTGATTGCACCATAGCGAATTTGCAGAGTTTTGTGGTTTGAAGTATCTCTCCACCAGGGGTTTACGTATGTGCCCTCTATTGTGAACCTGTCTGTGATAGGCACTTCCACGGAAGCGTTAACCACTGTCAGTAAATCGTAGAGAAGGTTTGTTTTCATGAAGAGGATAGGGCGACAGACAAGAGAATCCGGCAGTTCAACAATCACCGACGGCTCGGTTGCCACGGTGTCGCTCGGCACAATTATAGGTATTATCTCCGTTTCTTCCGGTATGCTGTCGCAGGTTTCCGACTCAACATCCACCACTACAGGCTCTTTTGACTCGCCTGTGATGTGAAGTGTCACTTTGGCATAACGCATCTTCGGATACTTTGTCCGTTTTGTATTGCTCCTCAAGTGATTTGTGGTGAGTTCGTCGGTCTGACATTCTATTGCCGAAGAAATTTCCCTGAATGTTTCGGAATGATTGATAAGATAGTCTAAAGCAGCCTGACCTCTGCGGCGAGAAATCTTGCGGTTGATGTTAAGTCCGCCTTCCGGGGAGGTTGATGAGGTGAGGGAGAGGCTTACGGGTTTGATTACGTAAATCTGTCCCACAGAGTCCAACTGCAGGATAAAGTCTTCTAAGGATTTAATATTGGCGGGGTATTTTGCAATATTGCTGCTGCCGCAAGGAAAATACACCGTCACGCTCAAAGTGTCTGTGTATGCCTGTGCTTTTGCTCCTAAACAAAGACACGCAAAAATCATAGCAATGAATAATTTCTTCCATTGTAGGGTGTTTATTCGCTTGTCTGTGTTCCGTTTCATCGCAAAAACTTTCCTTCTGGCAACGCAAATATAAACATATTTTGCCTAATACGAAAGAAATTCTACTTCTATACGTACAAATATATTTACAAAAAATAATAAAATTTAACTATTCTCACGCAAAATTGCACAAAATAGCCCGTATGTGCCTGCAAAACAGTGCTTTCGGCACTTTGTTTTGTTACATCAAGAATGTTAATGAATCCTTTGCTCTAAGAAGAGATGCCAATTCTTGCTGCCTTTTGTTCTCATCAGGAATACTTCTATCTACAAAAACCGGCAATATTTCCACTTTTTTGACGTAAAAAAAGTAAGAGCCTTTCATCACTGTCAAACCGCCGCTACAACAACCGTCAGGGGCGACACTTCATCACAGTCCAGTCCCTGAAAGACAATAAGATAGCGCAGCATCTCCAGCAATGGGCCCTTGACCCGGAAGGATGGCACGTCAGCGGACAGGACAACACCGTGACACTTTTTACCGAAGAGTTCGACAAGGTGCGCAACAGAGTACTCTATAAAGAGCGCTGGATAAACGAGAAGAAACTGGAACAACGGCTCATCGTCACATACTCGGAGAAATACGCCCAATATCAGCGCACACTGCGCCAGCAACAGATTGACCGTGCACTCAAATCAATCAAAAACGGCACAGCCCGCCGAAAGAAAAAATCGCCCAACGACGCATCACGGTTCATCGTCGAGACACACTACACCGACAACGCCGAAGTCGCCGACAACACCAGATACACACTTGATATTGAAGCAATACAGAAAGAGGCCCGCTTTGACGGATTCTATGCGATATGCTCCAATCTTGAAGAAGAAACTGCCGTAGAAATAATACGCGCCAACGCACAGCGCTGGGAAATAGAAGACATGTTCCGATGCCTCAAGACCGAGTTCGAGAGCCGTCCGGTGTATCTGCGCCGCAACGACCGCATAATCGCCCACTTCATAACATGCTTTCTGGCACTGCTCATCTTCAAAACCCTCAAACTCAAACTCGAAAAGCCCGACCTCACCACATCCGCATTACGTAAAACCCTCATCGGCATGGACTACCTCAAAATCTGGGGCGAAGGATATATGCCCGTCTTCAAAGGCGATGACACAACAACAGCCATAGCCTCCTTTGTCAGCCCCACAATGCAAAACCAGGTTATCACCATGCGAAACATGAAATCCATAGTAAAGTCCTGCGTTAAAGTGAGTTAAAAACAATACCGGCAAAATATTAGCACATTACCGCAAGGGCTAACGCCCTATAGGACAACTATATACCTATAACCACTGTCAAACTTGAGAATTTAGCAATAATATTTGAATCTCATATCATGTTGTGCTGTAAAACATAAAGACTTTTCAACAAATAATTAACCACTCGTTATCCATTCCGCTACCCCACGATTGTATGGGTTGGGATTTTGCAGTTGATTTTGAGGGATGTTGTTGAATAACAATGAGTTAACCGCTTGCTATCCCAAAACGTGATTTGCAGTTGTTAAGGAGTGTAAAATTTGAAGATTTTGAGGTCTGAAATCTTGTTATACAATTTCGATGTAAGTGTTTTGTTATCAAAATGTTCTGCGAAAAATTTTCGCAGGTTTTGACAACACTTACTATTCCTTTTTCTTGGAAGATTTTTTGAAGTCTTGGGGTAGCGAATGGGTAGCGTGTATCACTTTATAAAAGGTTATTTTGATACTTTTGGGGGTAAATAGACAAGAAAAAGGGGCTGTGTCAAAATAGGCGCAGCCTCTTTTCATAACATGCTGTAAAACAT
>OBLI01003174.1_pt1 | contig 12930 bp, 11 predicted proteins | sample 1519701 | NCBI WGS metagenome assembly OBLI01 (sample SAMEA3663005, study PRJEB22513) | pig gut metagenome | biome: pig gut; feature: pig-associated habitat; material: faeces | place: France | collected 2012 | reverse complement strand
CCCGCTAAAATCTAGAATTCTCCCTTACAATGACGGAATTCTCGCAATGGCGGAATTTTAGACGGAATTTTAGACGGAATTTTAGACGAGATTGCTTCGCTTCGCTCGCAATGACGAAATTTCCGCAATGACGGAATTCCATAAACTAGAATTCCCTAGATTTTTAAGTTTATTTTAATTGTTTAATTTTTTTTCTACTCAATTTTCTCAAAAAAGCCGGAGTTTTGTAGGGTTTTGGCGATTTGCTTTGTGTAATTTAGCATAAAATCATAGTCTTTTCTAAGCCCAAAAAGTCCTGTTTGCTCGTCTTTTAAGTCTATATTATTTTTCTCTAAATAGCTTATAAAATCATCACAAAGCCCCTTTATATCACGCTTACCATCAAAAAGCAAGGCTAAATGCGCCTCATAAGGCTCAAGGCTTAAAATCTCGCCCATGTAGCCAGCAAGGCTGATTTTTGGCTTAGAAGTAGTGGCAAAATACTCTAAATATCCCCTTAAACTCTCTTTTAGCCTAGTTTTGCCCTTTTCATAAGCTGGGAATTCTAGTTTTTTTGCGCTGATTTCAACAGCACCTATAAAAACAAGCTGGAGCAATAAAGCGCAAATACTTTTAGGCTCAGTATTTATAGCGTCTGCTAGCTCGCTAATGCTAGCAAAGCTTGGATAAAAATTATTTAGAGCCTGTGCTAGGGCTTTTGCGCTAGTATTTAGCACTACGCTACCGTTTTTGGCTGTTATTTCATGACGAGCTATATCAAAATCCCCTCTGTAATAAACGCTTTTAAGCTCTAAGCTCTCTAATCTGCCAAGCAGTGCGCTCTCACGTGCTTTTGCTAGCTTTGAGTGCGATAAAATAGCAGCTCTAAAACAGCGCATACTAAGAAAATCGCTGTATTGCTCAGCTTTTATCCGCTCAGTTAAGCTAGGGCGAAGTAAGACCTGATTTCTTGCGTCAAAAAAGCTAGCAGAGAGCGAGCTATCAAGCAAATAAGCAAGATCAAACTTGCTAGCGTGAGCGACAAACTGGCTTAAATATTTTGGGTCGTTTGAGAGCTCAAAATGCTCGTGCATAAGGTAAAAATCATCATAAAGCTCGCAGATGTCTTTTGCATGCTCTAAAAAAGCCTTGCTAAAAACTGCTCTTTGCTCGCTATTTTCATCAAAGCTGTTTGCGTAGGCTAAAAGTGCCTTTAGGACGCTTTTTGCGCGACTTAGTCTCTCATCATCACGCTCTAAATGTGAAGTGCTAAAAAGCATGAGATCACGCAAGATATCGCGCTGTTTCCAGCCTGGATAGGCATTAAAACTAACATAGGCTAAGCCATTTTGGCTAAGAGTTTTGCTAATAAGCATAAAAAGAGCGTCCTTTACTCTATCATCTACCCAGCTATAAAGCCCATGAGCGATGATATAATCAAACTTTCCTAGGCTTTTTAATGCTTTTTCATCAGCTATGATTTCACAAATATCAGCCTCAAGGAATTCTAGATTTTTCGCGCCTATATCCTTGGCGATTTTTTGGGCTTTTTGGATGTGGACTGGACTGATATCAATGCCTACAAACTCCGCACTAGGCGCATTTAATGCAGCATAAATAATATTTGCTCCAAAGCTACAACCTAGCTCTAAAACTCTAGAGCTCCCTAGCTCCTTACTTTTAAAGCCAAAAAGCGCACTAATAGCCTCTAAGCGCAGCGGCGAACTAGCCTTAAAAGCCCTGCTAGTATATGGCGTGCTCTCATAAGTGGCTATTACTTTTTGCTTCATTTTTTGCCTTTTGTCTTAGGAATTCTAGATTTTTGCGTAATTTTAGCTTACAAAAGCTAAAACTTAGAGAAAATGCGCTAGAATTAAGGCTTTATTTTTGGGGGATTGTTTATGAAAAAAGTCCATTTTATCGGCATCGGTGGCATTGGAATTTCAGCTATTGCTAGATTTTTGTTTGAGCAAGGCTTTGTAGTAAGTGGCAGTGATATAAAAGAAAGCGAAGTTACAAAAGAGCTTAGTGAGGCTGGTATGAAAATAAGCGTGCCACATAGCAAACAAGCCGTGCTAGATGCTAGTCCTGATTTTGTCGTATACTCAGCTGCTATAAAGTCAAATAATATAGAGCTACAAGCTGCTAGAAATGCTGGTATAGAGTGTCTTTCACGCAAAGAAGCCCTGCCTTTGGTGCTAAAAGATAAAAAGGTCTTTGCCGTAGCTGGTGCGCATGGCAAAAGCACCACAAGCGCAATGCTAGCAAGCCTGCTTGATGGTAGCGTGATAATAGGCGCAGTCTCAAAGCAGTTTGGCTCAAATATGAAATACGAACAAAGCGAAAATGTGATTTTTGAAGCTGATGAGAGTGATTCAAGCTTTCTTAACTCAAATCCCTATCTAGCAATAGTTACAAACGCAGAACCTGAGCATATGGAGCATTATGATTATGATTTAGCTAAGTTTCATGCGGCATATAGGGGCTTTTTGGAGCGTGCGAAGGTGCGTGTGATAAATACTGATGATGAGTTTTTAGGCACGCTTAAGATGGATAGCATTCGGCTAAATGAAGGCGATATTAGCGATATAAAGGTGATTTTGCGTGATAATGAGCCCTTTACTAGCTTTAATCTAAAAGGTCTTGGGCGTTTTGAGGCGTATGGGGCTGGTAAGCATATCGCTGTGGATGCCTCACTAGCAGTGCTTGGGGCAAACTGCGAGGTGGGATTAGAGCTTATAAGAGAGCGGCTAAAAAATTATAGAGGCATAAAAAAACGCTTTGATATACTTGTAGCTAGCCCAAACTATGCTTTAATCGACGACTACGGACATCACCCAACAGAAATCGCAGCCACGCTAAAATCAGCTAGGCTTTATGCTGATTTGCTAGGGCTTAGCAAGATTACAGCGATATTTCAGCCACATCGCTATACTAGGCTAAAGGCAAATCTAGATGGCTTTAAGCAGTGTTTTAGCGGAGCTGATGAGCTAGTCGTGCTACCAGTTTTTGCGGCTGGTGAGGAGCCAAATGATGTGGATTTAAAAGCAGAGTTTAGCACAGCGACCTTTGCTGAAAGAATAGAGCGTAAGGGCGATTTTATCGCTTTTAAAGACAGCTTTGGCGTGGCTCATATACTAAATGACGGACTTGTAATAGGCTTTGGGGCTGGGGATATCTCAGCTCAGCTTAGAGGCAAATAAAATAAGGTAAAAAAAATGCTAAAAAAACTTATAATATTTTTTGGAGTTTTGATGATACTAGGCTGTGGATACAAGCCTGTTAGCGTGCTAACAAAAGAAATAATTGCTGATAAAGTCTATGTAGATGTGGTGATAAAAAAGAGCGACCCAGCAAACTCTGTGGCTATAAAAGATGGTATTAGAGAAGCTGTAATAAAGCGCCTTAATAGAGACCTCTCTAGCCAAAGCGACGCTGATACAGTGATAATAGCAAATATCGCAAATGTAGTTTTTGTGCCTACTTCTTTTGATAGATTTGGCTTTGTAAATGCCTATGAAGCGCAAGTAAGTATAGACTATAAAGTAAAGCTAAGCAGCGGCGAGCCACTAAGTATCATAGCTACTGGCAAAAGCTACTTTCGTATGAACCGTCAAGTGCTAGATACAATCTACACAGATAGCGTAATCACAAACCAAGACCGCTATAATGCTATCTTTGAGGCTAGCAAAGAGAGCTTTGATGAACTAATCGCAAAACTAGCCCTAAAAGGCTATAAGCTAAAAAAGGACTAAGATGGCAACTTTACTTGGCGAAGTCATCAAAGATACTATAAAAGAAGCAGCTCTAAATAAAATCACACTAACCCCAGAAAACTACGCTCAGCTCTTTTGTAAAGTAGCTGCTAGCAAGGGTGTAAGCAGCCCAGAGTGCCAAAAGCTACAAGGCTATATATCTCGCCTTAATGAGCATTTGCAAAATGAAATTTCTAGAATGCCGATGAGAACAGAATCTGAGTTTATCGCCTATCTCATCTCTAGACTAAATAGAGCTAGCAGCGAGAGTGGCGGCAAAATCACCCCTGATCTAATCTCTCTAAATAAAAGCATACTAAATAGCATAAAACTACTAAGAAACAAAGACGCAACCGATCTAGCAAGTCGCACAATGAGCACTTTAGAGAGTAATCCTAGCGATACAAACCTAAAAATACTGCGTGAAAAATGGCAAAGCTTCATCGCAAACTACGATGATAGCTATATTGATGATCTTAAAAAATACGGCGTAAATAAAAGCGATGATCTAAAAGGCATAATTGATGCTTTAATGAGCTCAAATATTGAAATATCAGGCTCAAAGGATTATTATTTAATAGCTGAGCTGATTTTACACTCGCTTTTGCCAAGCATTACTCCAAAGATGGATGATGAGCTAGAAAGCCTTAGCAAACGCCTTCGTGAGATGCCTGAGCTAATAGAAAATGCAAATATGCAAGACGATATCAAAAATCTCATAAATAAGCGCATAGGGCTTGATAGAAATGAGTTTGAAAGTAAAATCTCGGGCCTAGATAAAATTCTAGTAGATATAGAAAACGAGCTTGAAGCCTACTCAAAAAAGCTAGGCTTAGAGCAAAATAACAAACTAGGTGATATACGCAAAGAGCTAGAGGATCTAGGTGGCAGCAGCGAGTATAAAAATGTAAAAAACAAACTAGAAAATGTCGCAAACTCGATTAGCACAAATCTAAGAGACTTTGAAGTAAAGCTAAATGACTCAAAGCGTGCGATAAAATCGCTTAAAGATCAAATAAGAGAGCTTCAAGAACAGCTAGAAAAATCAGCCAAAGAAGCGCAAAATGACTTTTTAACCGGACTTTATACCAAGCGAGCCTTAGAAGCACAGCTTGAGAGAGTTGAAGAAGATTATATAAATAAAGATATAGAATATTGTATATGCTTTTTTGATATTGATCACTTTAAGCATATAAATGACACTTACGGACACAGCGCAGGTGATGTAATACTAGCAAAAATAGGTGGTATCCTACACAAAATGTCGCGCCAAATCGATGTGGTAGCAAGATATGGCGGAGAGGAGTTTGTGGCGATTTTGCCACTTTGTGATATAAAGCAGGCGCAAAAATACGCAAACGAAATACTACATAATGTGCACTCATATGAGTTTGTCTACAAGCAAAGTAAGTTTAATGTAACTATAAGCTGCGGTATAGCCTCACGCACACAAACAAAAAGCCGTATAAGCTGTATGGAAAAAGCTGATGAAATGCTCTACGCTGCTAAAAAAGCTGGGCGAAACTGCGTAAAGGTTTTAGAAAGCTAGGGAATTCTAGATTTTATTTAAGGAATTCTAGAATTCCCTAAGGGAATTTAAAAAAATTTATCTAGGAATTCTAGATTTTATTTAAGGAATTCTAGATTTTATTTAGAGAATTCTAGAATTTATTTATGGAATTCTAGAATTTATTTTAGGGAATTCTAGAATTCCCTGGACTTTTATCTAGAATTCCCTAGAGAGTTTAATTTACTTTTTTTATAAATTTTACATCGATTTCATTTTTGCGATAAATCTCGCTATCAACCTCGCCGTAGATTTCTACTACATCATTTGGGCCTACTGAAAGACCATACCATTTATCATCATCGATCTCTACTATAATGACGCCGGTGCTGTCTTTAAACTCGTATTTTTCGTGTGCTACTTGGCGGATGATATTGCCTTTTAGCGTTACCATTGTATCATCCCAAGCTTTTAGTGCGCCTGCTACTGTGTTTGCGCCTTGCGCTTGTGGACCTGTAAAGCCGCCATAGTTGCCGCCATAGTTTCCTTGATTAGCTGGGGTTTTAGCATCTTGGAAACCTGCTCCAAAAAGACTCAAAACTAAAACTGAACTCAAAAGAACTTTTTTCATTCTTACTCCTTTTAAAAAATTTATGGAATTCTAGATTTTTTTTGTTAATTTGGTGTTAAAGAAGAGTTTTTAGAAATTCTTTTGCCTCATTATCAAAAACTTTGCCTTTTAAATGCGCTTTACAAAACTCAGTTGTAAGTGCGTGAAAATGCGCACACAGCAGTGCCTCGCTTAGCTCCTCACCTGCGCCGTCTTTTGCGCCAGTCTCGCTTAAAACCCCTTCTAAAAACTCCCTACCCTCTTCATAGCTCTCAAACTCATAGCCAAGCTCATTTAAAAGCCTTGCGCTATAGCTATCATATACCATATAAGCACGCTCGCAAGCAAAGCAAAGCACGCTATACACGCTCTCGCTGCCAAGTCCTTTTTGAGAAAAAAGCCACTGCTTGCTAACACTCTCTTTAAAACTCTCAAAATCACCAAAATCAGCGCAAATTGCCTTAGCAAGAGAGTTTAGGCGTTTTGCTTTGGTGTTATAAAAGCCAGCTGGTTTAATAAGCTCTGCTAATTTTGTGGTAGGAATTCTAGCTAAACTCTCCAAGCTATCCACGCCATCATTTCGCAGATTATTTAGGGCTTTTAGGGCGTTTTCAAACTTCGTATTTTGCCCCAAAATTGCGCTTATTACTACCCAAAACGAGCCATAATCAGGCCACCACTGCCTAGCACTTAGGCTGATTTTGCCAGCTAAGGCGGTATATAGCTCATTAGCACTCATAGCTGTCCGCCATACATCGTAAAAAACTGCTGCGCAGCACGAGGCGAGCGAAGGGCTTTGCTATCACTAAAAGTGCGAGCTAGTTTGTGCATATTTTCTCTTCTATTCTCATCCCAGCTCTGCGCCTCAAAAAGCTCATCGCAAAAGCCGATATAATCGCTAAAATCCATCTCATAAAAACTAATGTTAAGCCCAAATCTATCAGCCAAAGAGAGATTTTCTCTCATTCTTTCTTTATTTATAAGAAAATTCTCGCTATTTTCTTCGGTTTTTAGAAAATGCCTGCGGTTTGAAGTAGCGTAAAATAGCGCATTTTGCGGCACTTTTTCAATACTTCCTTCTAAAAGCCTTTTTAGCTCGCTTACATCACTACCGCTACTCTCAAAGCTCATATCATCACAAAAGATAATAAACTTAAAGCTTTTTGCTTCTCTAATCACGCACAACACATCATAAAGCGAGCCTAGTTCAAACTTACCAAGCTCTATTAATCGTAAATTTTTATCCATGTATTTACAAAACACAGCTCGCACCAAGCTAGACTTGCCACATCCCATCTCGCCCCAAAGTAGCGCATTATTTGCACCCTTGCCTTCTATGAAGCGTTTTGTGTTTTCTTTTAGTAGTCTTTTTTGCTCCTCTATTCCATAAAGGCTTTTTAGCTCTGTGATTTGGATATCATGCACAGCACAAATCCTGCCAGAGCGCACGATTGCAGCTTTTATTTTATGCCAGTTCATTTTTTATCCTATTAAAGCAGCTAGGTCTACACCAGCGCTGATTACGCTTTTTTGGTTATTACTGGCAATTTGCGAGTTTATAGCTGCGTAGTAACCACCTGTGCTACTAGGCTGATTTATACTAGGAATTCTAGAATTCCCCACGGAATTTGTATTAGAATTCCCTGTGGAATTCACAGCAGAATTCCCAGCGGAATTTATATCAGAATTCTCTGTGGAATTCTCTGCGCTAGTCTCATTGCTATTATTTGGGTTTTGTGAGTTTTGCGCCATTTTTTCTTGCATTATTTGAGCCCTTGCGCTCATCTCCATACTAGCAGCCTGAGCGGCTACTTTTAGATCTTGTGGGCTAGGATCAGCCGGAGCTAGGGCTGCTCTGCGTATAGTCTGGGCTTTATTTAGGCTCTCTTGTGGGGTGTTACCCTCGCCTGTGCTTATACCTACCTCGCCAGCTACGGCATACATTTTGTTATCTGGGCCTCGCTCGTAGGTGTAGCTAGCAGGACTTGTAAGCCCACCGCCTGCTGCCATATGCGCTGCCTCGTGGGCACGGACATTAGTATCAGCAGCTTGGAGCTCGGTTACCATTCTTTGCTCTTCTAGGCTTAGTTCGCCTATATTTTTTTGCCCTGCGTTTTTATCATTATTTTGTGTGTTATTTTCAGCATTAACAGTTTTATCTCCGCTTGAGACTGAGTTGTCTGCGTTATTTTCTGCGCCTTTGTTATTCGCTGGAGTGTTATAGTAGTTCATAGCATAGCTAGTATCAGTTATTTGCATTTTTACTCCTTAGGTGATTTAAAATCGCTTCTATTATATCATCTTCGTCTTTGCTTTTTGCTTTTATTATGGTTTTTTCTCCATTTATAGGCGTAAAGCTGATGTTTTGCTCAAAATTGCTAATAGCTTTTATACCAAGGCCTTTGGCTAGGATTTTTATTATAATTACATCTAAAAACTGCTTTGTAAAGGTATCAAGCCTGCCAAAGCGGTCTTCTATTTCTGCGCCTATTTCGTATACTTCATCCACGCTAGCACATTTACTAAGCCTGCGATAAAGCTCTAAGCGCACTCTATTAGAATCAATTAGCTCGCTATTTATAAAAGCATTTATGCTTAGGCGGATATCAACATTTTGGCTTTCTTTTTGAGTGTTTTGCTCATCATTTTTTAGAGCTAAACAGCGATTTATCTCACTTTCTAGCATTTTTAGATAAAGACTATAGCCGATTGCCTCTATATGACCGCTTTGAGCATCGCCTAGGATATTTCCACCACCTCTGATCTCTAAGTCATGATGAGCAAGCACCGCCCCTGAGCCCAAAAATGAATTCGCTTCTAGGGCTAATAGTCTTTTGCTAGCCTCAGCTGAGATTTGCGCATCTTCACCCACAAGAAAATAGCAAAAGCCCTGAGCTTTGCTACGCCCTACTCTGCCACGAAGCTGGTGTAAATCAGCTATGCCAAATTTATTTGAATTATCTATAAAAATCGTATTTGCATTTGGCAAGTGAATTCCACTTTCTACAATGCTAGTACAAAGTAGTAAATCATATTTTTTATCAGCGAAGTTTAAAATCTCTTCTTCGCTAGTTTTGGCATCCATTTTGCCATGAAGTACTAAAATACGCAAGGTAGGCACAATAGCCTTGATCTCTCTTTGCAAGCGAGGCAAATCAGCAATTAGGTTATGAACATAAAATATCTGCCCACCACGGCGCAACTCACGCATGATGGCTTCTTTTATCGCAGTTTCATTCCACTTTAGCACAAAGGTTCTTACATCTTGGCGATCAAGTGGAGGTGTAGTAAGGCTAGAATATGTTTTTACCGAGCTTAGAGCCATGTTTAGCGAACGAGGTATTGGCGTAGCACTCATTGAGAGTATGTGAGAGTTTTGGCTGATTTGTTTTAGTTTTTCTTTTTGTTTGACGCCAAATTTATGCTCTTCATCTATGATGATGACGCCTATGTTTTTTGCCTCTAGGCTAAGTAGGGAGTGAGTGCCGATAACCACTACGGGCTCGCCATCTGCTAGGGCTTTTTTGGCTTCGTTTTTGTGCTTTGTGCTAGAAAATCTATCTATGCGGTATACTTTTATACCAAAAGGTTCAAAGCGAGCTTTTAGCGTGGCGTAGTGCTGTGAACAAAGCAAAGTAGTAGGCACAAAAAATAATGCTGCTGCCTTGCTAGAAATACTAGCAAAAATCGCATTCATCGCAACCTCAGTCTTGCCAAAACCTACATCGCCGCTAAGTAGTCTATCCATAACCTTGCCACTTTTAAGGTCGCTAAAAATCGCATCTACTGCGTTTTGCTGATCTGTGGTGTAAAGAAAGCCAGCCATTTTTTTAAACTCGGCGTAATTACTACCAACCTCAAGTACCTTAGCATCTATTAGCTCACGCTTTGCAGCTAGTTCGATGATAGCATTTGCTATGGCAAAGAGTTTTTCTTTTACCTTTTCTTTTATCTTAGCAAAGCCACCTTTGCCAAGCTTGTCTATTTGTGGGACTGAGCCTGAGTTTGCGATGTATTTATCTATTAGATTTAGATTGCCAGCTGGCAAAAGTAGTCTATCGCCACCTTGATAGGTGATTACTACAAACTCTTGCGTAACGCCTAGCACTCTGGCTTGCTCTAAGCCTACAAAACGCCCTATGCCATAATCTTCGTGAACTACAAAATCACCTGCGTTTAACTCGCCTATTACTACGCTTGCTTTTTTCTCTCTTCGTTTGGTATTTGGACGATTTAAAGAGACGATTATTTCATCATCGCTTATGATATTTATCCACGCTGGGCTTTGTTTTGTTTCTAGATTTTTATTTTCATTAAGGCTTAGTGCTCTTATAGCACTATCAGTAGCGCTTAGCAAGGTGATTTTTTTGCTGCTGTGAAAGTCAAAAAAGCCAGCATTTAACTTTGGCTCAAAATCTTTAAATCTCTTTGGCTCTGGTATAAAAGGAATTCTAGAATTCCCTAACTCTGCGTTATTTTTAGCTATATCCTCGCTAGCAAAAATACAGCAAAACTCACTAGTAAAATCAACTAAATCATCAATATACCATAGTCCGTAAGAATTCAAGTTTTGCTCTATAAAATCAGTTTGTAAGTGAGAGATTTGCTCGCTAAGTCTCTCAAACTGCTCACTACTAAAACTAGCCACAAAAGGCGTTATACTAAACTCTTTTAGCTCATTATCGCTTTTTTGCGTAGCTTCATCAAAGCTTTTAATACTCTCAATCTCATCAAAATCAAGCAAAATTCTCACAGGCTTAGAGCTAGCTACATCAAAAATATCTATTATCTCACCTCTAAAACTAGCCTCAGCCTTATCTTGGACGATATCAACTAGGCTATATCCACAGCGCAGCAGTCTCTCTCTTAGCTCCTTTGTATCAAGCTTATCCCCTAGTTTTAGCTTGATTTGTTCTAAGTGTTTTTTAGCTGGTAAAGGATGGCTGATTGTATTTGCTGGGCTTAAAATCAGCTTTTTTTTCTTTTCTAGGTTATAAAAATGACTTAGAGTTTCGCTGATTTTAAGCAGTTCTGCGCAAAATGCCCTTAAATCATCGCCTTTTTTTGCCACAAACTCAGGCAAAACAAAGCACTCATAGCCTAGATACTGCCCTACATGAGCGGCTAAAAGTGCTTGCGCATAAGAATCATATATAATCACATCAGCACAGCTTTTTTTCTCTTTTAGATACTCAAAAAGCGCTGATTGTATATTTGTCATTTTTTTACTCTTTATCTGGTTCTATTGTTTGGTAACTAGAGCTTAGCTCTTGTTCTATATACTTACAATGCCCGATAAAACGGCCACTAGGCTCACAGCTAAGTTCGTAAACTTCCATATCACCCATCAAAGTAGCCCCAGCAAGGATTTCTATGCTATCAGCTACTACATTACCTCTAATCTCTCCGTTTATAACGATTTTTTTAGCCTTTACATCGCCTTTTAAAATACCATTTTTGCCTACTACTACGCTATCAGTTGAGACTACATCGCCTTCTATGGTGCCATCTACATATATCATAGAATTTAGAGTTAAATTTCCTTTAAAAATCGCCCCCATGCCGATTATTGTGCTTTGTTTGTTATTTGAGGCGATAGCAGTTTTACCAAAGATTGCCATTGTATTTGTCCTTCCTTTTGGAATATATCTTTATAGTTTTCTTGTTTCCAATTTACAAAGTTTATAGGATTTAACGCTTTTGAGATAAAGCGAATCTCATAGTGTAGATGTGGCCCTGTGCTAAGTCCGCTGTTTCCACTATAAGCTATTATATCACCTTTTTTTACAAAATCACCTTGTTTTACAACATATTTTCCATTTAAATGTCCATATCTAGCACCAAAGCCAAAGTTATGCCTGATTTCTACCATGTGTCCATATCCTGGCTGAATACCAGCACTTAGTACCACGCCATTTGCCGTAGCATAAATCGGAGTGCCTACAGGCATGGCAAAATCAAGCCCTGCGTGCAGTTGCCTATAATGTAAAACAGGATGTGTTCTATATCCATAATGATCGCTTATGCGGCCTTGCCCGCCTGTTGGGTCGCCATTTGGAATTCCATCAAAAAGCGCCTTTGTCTCAGCCACTGAGAGCATGATTTTTTCAATATCTTGCACAAAGGTAGCATTTTCTAAGCTAGTGTTTAGATCCACGCCGTATTGCTCGCCTAGTTCGCTGATTTTACCTTCAAGTCTTTCTAGTTCTAGCTGGCTAGCTTGTTTGGCTTCATTTATCATGCTATTTTGGCGCTGTAAATCGCTCATTAGCTCTTTGGCTTCATTTGTAGTTTCTAGCAAATAGCGAACATAAAAAGTAGTAAGTACGCCAATTAGCACAAAAACAAGCACGATATAAAGCGCAATTCGTTTTATTACATCGCCTAAAACAAAGTTTCTAGACCCATTTAGATCTGTTATGGTGATCATAAATTTATTTTTTCTTAAACCCATTAAAATCCTTTAAAAACTCGCCTACTAGCATAAAAGAACCAAAGACTAAAAAGTTATTTTTCCTTGATTTTAACTCTTTTAAAAACTCTGTTTTATTAAAATCACAGCAAGGAATTCCTAATTCATTTGCTATTTTATGAGCATTTTGCGTGCCAAGTTTGCGCCAGCAGCTCTCATAAGTGTAGAGCAAAATGTGCTTTAAGCACGGAGCTAAAATGCTTAGCACGGCTTTTATATCCTTATCATCAAAGCTGTTAAACACTAGCGTAGTAGCCCTTTTACCAAAAGTAGAGAGCAAATGCGTTTTTATAGCCTTTGCGGCGTGTTCGTTGTGCCCTGCATCAATTAGCAAGTTTGGATAGATTTTTTGCGCTCTAGCTTGTAGGTCAAACTCGCTCATTTTTGCTAGCACTCTTTTATCCCACTTTGCACCAAGGCTTTTTGCGCTAAAAAGCGCAAGGGCGAAGTTTTGGCGCAAAAAAAGGCTTTTGTGTTTTAGATAAATCTTGCTAGCATTGCTAGTAGCGCATTTAGGCGCGATTTTTAGGCTTGCGCCTTTTTGCTTTGCTATATTTTTTGCTATATCAAGCCTAGCAAAAAATGCAGATATTATAGCATTTTTGCT
>OBLI01003173.1_pt1 | contig 12934 bp, 11 predicted proteins | sample 1519701 | NCBI WGS metagenome assembly OBLI01 (sample SAMEA3663005, study PRJEB22513) | pig gut metagenome | biome: pig gut; feature: pig-associated habitat; material: faeces | place: France | collected 2012 | reverse complement strand
CAGCGGCGGCTGCGTGCATTTCACGCACCCCGGCAACTGCCCCACCGCCAGTCTGCTGGCCCAAGCCGAACTGCCCTTGTGGGGCGCACGCCTCTCGCTGGGCTACCAGGCCGACGTGCGGCAGCACACATTGGGAGGACTGAAACGGCACGCCTGGCGCCACACGCTGCTCATTGGCTATGTGCGCCGCCTCACCCTGTTACGTCGCTGACATGAAAACGCATTTTTCCCTCATCCTTTGCCTGCTGCTGGCGCTCTCGGCAGCCTCGTGCGTCACGGAGGACGTGGAGCGCAACACCAGGGCCGGCAACTTCGACGCACTGTGGCGCACCCTCGACGAGCGCTACTGCTTTTTTGTGGAAAAAGGCGAAGCCTACGGCCTTGACTGGAACGAGGTGTACGCACGCTACCGCCCGGCCGTGACGGAGCAGATGAACGCCTACCAGCTCTTCGACGTGATGGGCCGCATGCTGGCCGAACTGCGCGACGGGCACGTCAACCTCTACGCGCCGCACGATGTGGCACGCTACGGCGCGTGGTTCGACGATTTTCCAGCCAACTTCAACGACTCGCTGGCGCGCCGCTACCTGGGGCGCACCGAGGACTACCGCACCACCGCAGGCATGCAGTATCGCGTGCTCGACGACCACACGGGCTACCTGCGCGTCAGCACCTTCGAATACCCCATTGGCGACGGCAACCTGCACGAGGTGATGGCCTATCTGGGCACCTGCCAACGCCTCATTGTAGACGTGCGCAGCAACGGCGGCGGACTGCTCACGGCGGCCGAGAAACTGGCCTCGGCCTTCATCAACGAACCGCTCACGGGCGGCTACATGTGCCACAAAACGGGGCCCGCACACACGGCCTTCTCGCAGCGCGAACCCATCAGCATAGAGCCCTTTGTGGGACTGCGTTGGCAAAAACCCGTGTACGTGCTCACCAACCGCCGCACCTACTCGGCCGCCAACAGCTTTGTCATGTTCCTCAAGGGCCTGCCCCACGTCACCGTGGTGGGCGACCGCACGGGCGGCGGTGCGGGCATGCCGCTGCACTACGAGTTGCCCAACGGCTGGTCGGTGCGCTTCTCGGCCTGCCCCATGTTCAACCGCGAAGGCCGCCTCACCGAAATGGGCATCGACCCCGACCTGCACGTCGACCTCAGCGAAGCCGACGCCGCCCGCGGCCTCGACACCCTCATCGAGACGGCCCGCCACCTACCCTGAGGGCAATAAAGCCGGCCGCCCCGCGTTATACACGTAACGGCCCTCTGCCTGCCGGCACGCCGCAGCCCGTTTCACCCCATTCACCCGAATTTCCACCCCACTGCCCATGCGCCGCACCCTCAGCCTGCTTGTACTGTGCTTCAGCCCCCTGCTCGCCCTCGTGGCGCAGGAACGTAAGATTCAGAACAAGCCGTTCATCGACGAACGGCGCTTTCACTATGGCTTTTTCGTGGGTGTGCACGACCAGTCGCTGCGCCTCGAAAACAACGGCTACACCGACCCCTCCACGGGGCAGCAATGGGTGGCCTCCACCGACCAGACGAACTTCGGTTTCTCAGTAGGCGTGCTGGGTGAATGGAAGTTGCACAAACACCTGGCACTGCGGGCCACCCCGTCGCTCCACTTCGGGTCGAAGCACATCACCTTCCGCGAACTCGGCACAGGCAAGCAAGACTATCAGGACATGAAGTCGTGCTACGTGGCTCTGCCCATCGACCTGAAAGTGCCCGCCCCGCGCTTCAACAACTTCCGCCCCTACGTGCTGGCCGGCATCAGCCCCATGTACGACCTCACCACGGGCAAACACTCTAAAATCAAGGCGAAACCCTTCACGCTGATGCTCGAGGCGGGTATGGGCTGCGACCTCTACATGCCTTTCTTCAAGTTTATTCCTGAAATCAAGTTCTGCTTCGGCCTGACCAACGTGCTACAGAAGAAGCGCACCGACCTCACCGACCCCACCCAACTCATTTACACCCAAAGCCTGGAACGGGCCGTTCCCGGCATGGTGGTCCTCACCTTCTACTTTGAGTGAGGTGCTTGCCGCCCCACCCCTTGCCCCTCCTTATTTATATAGAGGGCTGGCCCGCCGCTCCACCCACATGCCGTGAAGAAAAACCCGCACTACGCAAAGGTTTTTCTTCACGGCATCTGTTTTTGGCGGAGCTGCGAGCCGTCACAACAGGCCGCCGTGGGAAAATGTTCCCACGCCGTGGGAACTTTCGTCCACGCCGTGGGAAGTTTTTCCCACGGCATCTATTTTTGGCGGGGCGGCGGGCCGAAAAAAGGAGCAGCTACGTAAAAAATTTTACGTCGTTCGTAAAAAAAATCACGTCGTTCGTAAAATTTTTTACGTAGCATCTATTTTGCACAGCGGGGCATGCCCGTCGGACGGCACGGCGTAGTGGTAAGTTTGGACGCAGAAACGGCGGCACGTGGCGCGGCCATACACCAGCAACAAAGCGGCGAACGGACCCAAAAAAGCAGAGTAGTGTAACAAAATTGTAACATGTGGCTTGCATGCCCAAGCATTAAACACTACCTTTGCCCTCACTATGAACGCACAAGCCGATGAGATAGCGCGCTTGCTGGCTCAGATGCCACGCATCACGCTGGATGAGATGAAGTCCATCCGCCTCATGAAGCGCACGGACTGCAAATTCCTCACCAACCTACCCACCCTGCTGCGCCTGCTGGCCCTCACGCAGCACGACTATTACGTGCAGGAGGTCAACGGCTGCCGCATCAGCCCCTACACCACGCTCTACTTCGACACGCCAGGGCAGCCGGCCATGTTTCGCCAGCATCAGACGGGCCGCCGCCCACGCCGCAAAGTGAGGGTGCGGTCGTACGTCAACGCCCAACTGAGTTTTCTGGAAATCAAGACCAAGGACAACCATGGCAAGACAGGCAAAAAACGCATTGCCGTGCCCTCGGCCGACGACGTGGTGGCCAACCACACGGGCGAGGACTTTCTGCGCGAACAGACGGGCCTCACCTTTGCCGACCTCACCCCGGCGGTGGGCAACGCCTTCGACCGCATCACACTGGTGAACCGCGACAAAACGGAGCGACTCACCATTGACCTACACCTGCACTTCAGCAACTACCAGACGGGCGAAACGGCCGACATGGAGCAGACGGTCATCATCGAACTCAAACGCGACGGACGCTGCCCCTCGCCCATACTGCCCATGCTGAGGCAGTTGCGCATCAAGCCGGCGGGCTTCAGCAAATACTGCATCGGAGCCTGCGTAACCAACCCCCATTTGCGCCTGAACAAATTCAAGAAACGCCTGGTCAAGATACACAAGGTGACGCAGCACACGCTGTCAGCCTCGTAGGCACGCGGCAAGCCACGGCATCCACTGCTGGGTTTTATACATTACCACCACGTGTGATTAAATCATTGAGCTTTTACGTTTTGTCACATCCCCGTTTCCTGACAATACGAACCTTTTCGTCAAGCCAAATGAGCAGCGCCAAAGCCGAGAGGATTTGAGCGATGCCATGGCGAGAAAAGGTCGGATGAAATCCAAGGAATAGCATTCACCTCTAACCTTCACCCACTCACCCCTATTCTAACCTTACCATGAACGAACTTTTGAAATCGATTTTCTCGGCAAGCAACTTCACCGTCACACCGCTGCTGGGAAGCCTCTTTCTCAGCCTCCTCATCAACCTCATCACGGTGTGGGTAGTCGTTCACTTCTTCTACTACCCCAAAGGCCGCCGGCGCGACTACTACTTCACGTTCATCATGCTCAGCGTGAGCATCTTCATGCTCATAGCCCTGCTGCTGCAGGATAGCGCCGACATGGGCATTGGGGCTGCGCTGGGCCTGTTTGCCATCTTCGGCATCATACGCTACCGCACCGAGAGCGTGCCCATCCGCGAAATGACGTACCTCTTCTTCCTCGTGGCGCTGAGCGTACTCAACGGCAAAAGCGACAGCCTCACGCTGCTCGAACAGATCATTGTGAACGCGGCCTTTGTGGTGTGCGTGTGGATATGCGAAAACTTCCTGACACACAGCAACGAAGGGTGCAAGTTTGTGAAATATGACAACATTGAACTCATTAAGCCCGAACGCTACGACGAACTGAAAGCGGACCTGGAGGAACGCTTGGGACTGAAAATCATACGCGTGGAGGTGGGTGCCGTGGACTTCCTGACCGACATGACCATGCTGCGCGTGTTCTACCTCGACTCGGAGAAACGCATCAAGAGCGTGGACCGACAACTCAAAATAACGCCCGACCAGGCTTTCATCAATCCCTAAAAACATCTTCACCATGCGACGACTTGCCCTCACACTGCTGGCCGCCACAGCCTTATGCGCCCATGCCGGCGACGACTTCGGACTCTGGACCGAACTGTCGGCAACGAAAGATTTCAAGAAGAAATTCAGCCTCGACGGGGGTTTTGAATTCCGACAGGAGAACAATCTGCGCACCCCCACACGCTGGGCAGCCTCGGTGGGTGGCAGCTACAAGCCTTGCAGCTTTCTGAAACTGGGAGCGGGCTACAACTTTCTGTACGACCGCTCGCTGCAGGAGGCCGAAGTGGACTACAAAACGAACAGCACGACGAGCGAGAGCACGATGAACGGCTACAACGTAGACCACGGCTACTGGCGCCGCAAGCACCGCCTCACGTTCGACGTGACGGGCAAGGTGTCGGCAGGTCGCTTCACCTTTGCGCTGCGCGAACGCTACCAATACACGCACAGCATGCCGGCCACCACGCTGCGCACACGCTACCGCGGCTTGCTGCCGGCGGAGATGGAGGAGGGCTACACGGGCGACAAGTACTACTACAACGGATCCTGCTTTACCCGCTACGAGGTGGCCTCCAAGGACAAGCGCGCCAAGGACAAGCACTACCTGCGCTCACGACTCAGCATCGAATATAACATCAAGCACTGCCCCTTCACACCCTTCGTTTCGGCCGAAGTGAGCAACGACTTGGGTCACGAACTGACGGCCGACAAGTGGCGCTACAGCGTGGGAGGCGAATGGAAAATCAGCAAGCAGCACCGACTGGAGGTGGCCTACCTCTACGAAGACGGGACTGATGACGACACGGGCGGCAACGCCCACATCCTCACACTGGGCTACAAGTTCAAGTTTTAGTATCGTTTTTCCCCCAATATTATAGAAACCATGCGCAGACTCTTCTTCCTCCTCTTGGTCGCTTTGGCTCTGCCGCTGCAGGCGCAGACGTGCCGCTACATAACGGTGCAGACGACCGACGGCGCGCAGCACAGCATGACGCTGAGCGGCCTGAAAATTACCTTCGCACAGGAGCAAATGACGATGCAGGGCACCGAAGGCACGCTGACCTTTGCCCTGCACACGCTCAGCGAACTCTTCTTTGCCACAGCGCCCACAGGCATCGCGGCGGCCCACACTGACCACGCGGCCTGCCGGCCTGCCATTGTGCACGGCAAACTGACGGGCGTAGGGCCTGAGGATGCCAGCATCAGCATCTTCACCCCCGACGGACGCCGCGTGGCCAACGGCACACTCACCCACGGCACTTACTTGGTGCGCATCGACGGTATTACCTACAAAATTCTTGCACAATGAAGCACCTTTACGCTCTCCTTATGGCCGCAGCCGCCCTCACTGGGCAGGCACAGGCTCAGTGCCTCATGGTGTATGAGGGACAGGTGGCTACGGCCATTCCCGCCACCGAGGCTTATCGCATAGCCTACGCCGACGACGGCAAGACGCTGACGGTGGGCAGTGCCACCTTTGCCACCGCAGGCATCGACAGCATTGTGGGCCGCGACAACGAAGTGACGGCTAACCTGGTGCAGGTGGATTACACCGACCAACGCGCCACGGTGACGCTGCCCGTGGACCTGAGGCCGCTGCTGCAGGTGACGGCCTCGGCGGCCGACGTGAGCATCGTGGCATCGGCAGCGCTGACCGACGAGGTGACCTACACGCTCGCGGGCTCGGCAGCCGACGGCTCCTTCTTCATGGACGGCGAATACAAAGCCACGCTCACCTTGAACAACCTGACTCTGACGAACCTGCGCGGCGCAGCCATCGACATAGCCTGCGGCAAACGCATCGACGTAAAACTGCCCGAGGGCACGCACACCACACTGACTGACGCTGTGGGAGGCACGCACAGCGCCTGCTTCTTCATCAACGGCCACGCTGAATTTTCAGGCGGCGGCAAACTCACGCTGACGGGCCGCACGAAGCATGCGTACGCCTCAGATGAATACACCCTGCTCAAGGCCTCGACGGGCACCATCGAGGTGCTCAGCGCCGTGAGCGACGGGCTACACATCGACCAGTACTTTGAAATGCGCGGCGGCCAGGTGACCATCGACGGCGTGGGCGGCGACTGCATCGACGTGTCGTGCACAAAGGACGCTACCGACGAACTGAACGGCCAAGCCTTTATGAGCGGCGGCACGCTGGTGATGAACGTGGCGGCCGACGACGTGAAAGGCATCAAGACGGAAAACGCCTTCCACCTGTCGGGCGGCACGCTGCAAGCCACCGTGAGCGGACTCGGCACGAAGGGCATCAGCACAGGCACCGACCTCACCATCGACAGCACCTCGGGCTCCGCGCCCCAACTGCGCATGACGGTGAGCGGAACTACCTACATGCCCGGCGACGCCACGCTGGAGTCGAAATGCCGCGGCATCAAGGTGAAAGGCAACTTCACCTTCGACGGCGGCGACATCTACATGGAAGTGACGGGCAGCAAGGCCAAAGGCATCTCTGTGGACGGGCTGTTCAACTACAAGAGCGGCACGTCGAACGTATTCCCTGAATAACACGCCTCCCGTCTTCCCTCCTTTTCCAAGCATGCACCCCCGCCACCACAGCAGCAGGGGTGCATGCTTGGCGTTCTGCCGGGGGCTATTTCCTGCCAAACCCACGATCGAAGGCATCCAAACTTGCTCGCTTTTGCTCATTGAACTTGACGAAATAGCCGTTTTCACCACTAAACCTATTGATTTGTTTGTCATTCTGCGTAGAATGCAGTAACTTTGCCGCACTAAACGCCCACGTGCCATGTCCTTCGCGGTAAGCACCGGGCTGAAGGCGCGATGCTGCAGCCGCAGTGCGTGCCTTAAAGAGATGCTCGCCGCACACCTCGCAACAGAACACAAGGCGGGCACCGGCTCGGCCGGACGAAAAAACTACATTCACACACACAGCATTTACTCACACACCATGCGGAAGTCAATCACTTTCTTTGCTACTGCCATACTCCTGCTGGCCGCCTTCGTCACCCCCCGCACGCTTTGTGCCGAGGAGGTGGTATTGTCGGGCGCCCCCACAGCGGCAGGGTGGGCCGACAACACGGTTTGGTACACCATTCAGAGCCTGCAGAACGACGCTTACCTCGGTACGGAGGGCGACTACCTGAACACCAACGGCAACCTCACCTTCAAGCACACCGAGAAGCCGGCGGCCACCGATGCGGCCGCCATGTGGTGCGTGGTGGACAACGGCGACGGCAGCGTGACGCTGTATAACGCCGCCGGCACGCGCTGCCAGATGCTCGCCGTCAACGGTTTGAACACCCAGGCCAGCGCCGAACTCTATTTTTCAGACTACCATCCCGAAGGCATTACCTACAAGTTCTACCTGAAGCCCTCGACGATGTATCCCACTGAAAACGTGCGCATCATCGGTACACAGCCAGGCACGGCAGGCAGCCATTGGTATAATCCTGGTCAGGGCTTCACCATGAACGCATCGAACGCAGCCGCCGGCCGAAAGGGTTATGCTTTCCGTTTCACCCGTGTCAGCTTCACGCCCGACAACGCCATCAAGGCGCAATACATTCTCCGCGACGAGGCTCACAACGCCGAGCGTACACAAGTGGAGGACGTGACGGTAGGCGCAGCCATCTCACCCGCACTGCCCGACTTCTACACCCTCGGAACCTGCCAGAAGTACACCACCTCCGAGGTCATCACCACCGTGCCCCAAGGCGGCGGCACCATCTTGGTCAACGTCAGCCCGGCCTATCCCTTCAGCGAGGGCAAGTTCTATCCCCTTGCAGGCGGTGTGGGTAGCCAGACAAAGTGCGCCACATATGTGAACAACAGTCTGATAAAAGCGGGCTCGAAAACCACCAGCGAGGAACAGCTCTGGGGCTTCGAGCAAGTGCAGGGCTCATTCAACCAATTCTACATCCGCAACGTGAACGCCGGACCGAGCATGTACCTCAACATGGCCAAGGGCTCGGAAACGCAGGGCGGCGCCATCTCAGCCACTGCCACCAGCACGAAGCAGGCTTTCAGCATCGTGAAATACAACGGCGGCGGCCAGACCCAGGCTTTCTACATCTTGGGACAAGGCAGCACCGACTACCTCTGCACTTACAACAGCCAGCTCACTTGCACTGGGAAGAACATGGGTGATGACGGCGTGTTCAAGGTACTCGGCGAAGGCACGCCCTACGAAACCCGTACCTACACTTACAGCAATACGCAGGACGGCACGCAGTACAGGGACAAAGTGTATGCCGTGCAGGGTAGCGAAAACCCTGACCTCGACGTCTTCCACCAAAACTGGCAGAAATCAAGCACTACAGGCGACTGCGTTTACACCTACAACGGCATCCGCTATCCTTTCGAACTCAGCACCGACGCCACGAAGCACTACTACGCCCTCTTCATGAACACGGCAGACGACCCCTACTACGTCACCGTGTATTCGCCCTACTGGATAACCTCGGGCTCCATGGGCAACGACGTGGTCACGATGGACGACGTCAGCGAGAGCCGCGACTTTGACTATTTCAAAAAGAGCATCTGGTACTTCAAGCGCGACGAGAAATCGGGACTGGTGTACGTCTACAACGCCTACGACAACACGGCCCTCACCGTCAACACCAACAGCGACGAAATGCCCGTGCAACTTGCGGCCGAAGGCTCGGGCTTCAAAATTGGCGAGAACAGCACCTCGCCGCACGGCCCCGACGGCTTCCCCACCTCGTTCAACCTCCTCGTGCCGGGCAACAAGGGCTGCATCGGCGACTACCATCCCTACTTCCCTCTCATCTACCACAGCGACACCTACGCCAACTGTGCCAGAAGCGAGTACGCCCGCTTCACCGTGCAGAGCGTGGACGAAGCCGTGGTGCTCAACGCCGCCAAGGCCTGCATCGTGAGTGAAGTGCCCATCACCAGCGACATTGTCAACGACACCTATTACAGCGAAGAAGAGGTTGCCTCGCTGGCTCAGGCAAGAACGTACAACGAGTTACTGGAGGCTGCACACAACTTCAGCGGCACGCGGGTAGAAGTCAGCACCAACAAGGTGTACAGCCTCAAGTTCATGAACGCCGACCGCTTCACGGCCTGCACCGCGCTGGCCGACAAGGACGGCAACCTGCTCATTGAGGGCGAAGCAGCACGTATGCGCACCCTGCCTAACGCCTCGTCGGAGGTAGGCACGATGAGCACCCTCTTCCGCTTCACCGAGAGCGACGACCACGATGACACCAACCAGCACTACCTGTTGCGCCACCTGAACAGCGGCATGTACTTGGGCGGACTCGATGCCGAGGGCTGCGCCATCTTCGTGACGGACCGCGCCGATGCCCACACCTACGCCGTGGAATGGTCGCAGGAGAAACCGGGCGAAACGCTCTTGCGCGACGTCACCGAAGGCGCAGCGAAGTACCTGTGCAACATGGCCAATGCCAGCGCAGAGCAGGCCGACGTGAACAGCGCAGCTCGCAACGAGGGTAGCGGCGCCGTGGCCGAAGGCAACAAACTGCAAGTGAAAGAAACGCCCACCTACAAGGTCAGCATCAACGGCGACGCCAAGCACGCCACACTGTGCCTGCCCTTCCCCGTGGAACTGCCCAGCGGCGTGAATGCCTACTACATCAGCGGCTGCGACAACAAGACGTTCGAACTCACCTCGTTCAACGACTGGGTGGCCGACGGACCCGTGGTCATAGCCGCCAACACCCCCGCCATTCTGAACGCCGACATCACCACCACCACCACCTTCGAATTGCCCATCCGCCTCGGCACGGCCGGCGTACATCCCACCGATGCCATACTCCTCAAGGGAACGGGCGTCAAACGTACAGGTATGGTGGAGCGCTCCTACTACGTGCTGGCCAACAAGAGCCAGGGCTTGGGCTTCTACATCTCCGTATCGCCCACCTTCAAGGCTAACAGCGCTTTCATCCCCGCTGATGCGCTCAGCAGCTACGGCACCACGCTCTCGCAGGGCTACACTTTCAGATGGAAGGACCAAAGCACGGGCATCGACGCCATCGATGCTGATGCCGCCGACCAGGAAGTGCGCTACTTCGACCTGCAGGGCCGCCCCGTGCTCTACCCCACGCACGGCATTTTCATCAACTCCAAGGGTCAGAAAGTGCTGATTCCCTAACCCCCTCACAACGCTCCGTACATGAAGAAGAACTATATCATCCCCAACTCTCACATCGTGGCTTTCGCACTCACACGCTCCGTGGTGCAGTTTATAGCCATCTCGAACGAAGAAGCGGAGGAGGGCGAGGAACTCTCCAACCGCGCTGACCCGCCCATCGACAACGGCAACCTCAAAACCAGTCCTTGGGAGGAATAAGCCGCCGCAACCCTTCGCCGCAACCCTCTCACGCCTCCCTCAGCATGCCACCGTTTCCCCCTGACGTCTGCCAAGGAGGCAAGGCGCAGCAACGGCATGCTTCCACGCAGCGGCGGCATGAGGCTTAGAGCAAACCGCATCCTGCTTAGCATAAAAGGAAGCTGATGCCAGGCGAAAGGCATCCTGCATAGAACAAGCAGCATCCTGCATAGCATAAAAGGAAGCCGATGCCAGGCGAAAGACATCTTGCATAGAGCAAGCAGCATCCTGCATAGCATAAAAGGAAGCTGACGCCAGGCGAAAGGCATCCTGCTTAGAGCAAACAGCATCCTGCATTATATAAAATGCCTCCGCCTTAAAGCAAAAAGCAAACTTGCGTACAGCGCAAAGCATACAGCACGCGCCCACAAGCCAAGCCACATGATGGCAACTTGTGGGCGCGTGCTGTGACCCTATATATAAAAGGTATGCGTGTGTAGGGGTTTACCGCAGGTTGGCCAGCAGGGCACTGAGGTTGGCGGTGAACAGGCGCACTGAGATGGCGAGCAGAATGATGCCGAAGAATTTGCGCAGCAAGTAGATGGCGGCCTTACTGATGACGCGCTCCACGCGCTCCGTAGCCTTGAGGACCACGTAGACGAAGGCCATGTTCAGCAGCAAACCGATGAGAATGTTGACCTGCGCATACTCGGCACGGAGCGAGAGCAACGTGGTAAACGAGCCCGGACCAGCTATCAGCGGGAAAACCACAGGGATGAGCGTTGCCTCCTTGATGGGGCCGTTGTTCCTGAAAATCTCCACGTCGAGCAGCATTTCGAGCGACATGAGGAAGATGACCAGCGAACCTGCCACCGCAAAGCTCTCTACGTCCACGCTGAACAGGCGCAGCATGGCATCGCCGGCGAAGAAGAAGGCGATGAGCAACGTGGTGGAGATGAGCGTGGCCTGACAGGCATTCACGGCGCGGCCGCGGTTTTTCAAACTGAGAAAGATGGGCGTAGAGCCCAGCACATCGATCACGGCAAAAAGCACAATGAAGGCGCTGGCTATCTGCAGCGGGTCGATGCGTGAGAAAATGTAGTCAGATGAAAACATAGTTGATGCAGAATAAGAGGGTAATGTGTTCGCAATAGGATGAGCTGAGAGCGGGCCGTGCCGCCCCTCCGCCCAGTAGCATAACTTGCCACGCCAGCCTCCAACAGGGCGTCAGAAGCAGGAGTGTTATCTCCTGTCAGTAGCATACCTTGCCACGCCAGCCTCCAAAAGGGGCCTATGTGGCACAACCGCCTTGCGCGATGCCTTGCCGCCCCTCCGCCCAGTAGCGTACCTTGCCGCGCCAGCCTCCAACAGGGGCCTATGTGGCACAACCGCCTTGCGCGATGCCTTGCCGTGCAGGCATCCTGCGCCTCGCGTCTCGCAGCCACGCTCGTCAGTCAGTCGGCGTTAGCATGATGCCTACATCGGTGATGCCCGGCAGCATATCGCGCCGCATGAGGTGGAAAATGCTGACGTCGGCCCTTGCGCCGCGGGGCAGCACGTGGGAATGCAGCGTAAATACGTATTGAAAGCGGCTGATGCCCTCTCCCACCACGTCGCCCTCGGCATCCGTCAGCTGCAGTTGCACGGTGTCGGTATGCTCAAAGTGCCACGCGGTGCTGTCGGCAGCCCGCACGGCATGCAGCCGCATAAGCAGTGCACTGTCGGCCATCTGGTCATACAGCGCGGGCACCGTCCACCGTTCACGCACCACGAGCCACAGGCTGCGGTAGGGAAACGGCTGAGCGGCCGACGTGCGCAAGCCCACTGCCACATTATAGGGCGCGGTGCGCGGCAAACTGTCGACCGTGAAGTGCAGCGTGTCACCCGTTTCCCAGCCATCGACAGGCGTAGGCACATAAGCATAGGCCACGGGCCGCGCCTTGTCGTGCAGGCAGGCGCCGCCAAGGGCCAAGAGCAGAACCAAGAGGGCAAGAGGGTAAAAACGCATGGGTGTGTTGAAAGGATACTTATCCACGAAAGACGGCTTACGCACGAAAGGGCGCTTACGCACGAAAACGCTGATATTCAAACAGGGCTTTTGCTCAAAAGTGAACTGACGATTAAAAAGGGCTTTTCCGCACTGGGGGCTTACGCTCAACAGCCCACTTCAGCCAAAGGGCCTTTTGCACACAAGGTCTTCATGCCGTGAGATGCTTCTACACCAACGAGGGCAAAGGTGTATGACGGCAGTTCAGCCGCCACCCCTTCACGCTTACTGTTGCTTCGGTCGGCGCGGCTGTCGCTGGCGCGGCTGTGGTGCGCCGCCGTTGTCGCCCCGCTCGCGTCGCT
>OBLI01003172.1_pt1 | contig 12935 bp, 8 predicted proteins | sample 1519701 | NCBI WGS metagenome assembly OBLI01 (sample SAMEA3663005, study PRJEB22513) | pig gut metagenome | biome: pig gut; feature: pig-associated habitat; material: faeces | place: France | collected 2012 | reverse complement strand
GATAATACCCAGGGTGTCGCTTCGCTTGCCCTGGGCTATGCGCTTGTTGGGCTTTACCTTTCCGCTTCGCGCCGGTGACGGTAAGTTCAGCCCACTCTGCCTAAATCAGAAACTCCAATAAATTAACTATTCGTTGTGAAAGCCGTCTGAGGCCAGAGCTATTAGATGTGATGCGCACTTCAAATCACTCCAAATGTCGGATGAGCCAGTTTTAATCGCAAAAGGCCATTAGATAATAAAGGGACACAAAAAAAGACAAACCAAGCGGGCTGAAAGCCCAACGATCTCCTTAGCCCAGGGCAAACCAAGCGGGCTGAAAGCCCAATGATCTCCATAGCATAGCGACACGCTACGCCCTGCAAGGGCAAAAGTAAATATAATTCTCTCTGTTTCAATACTTTTGCCCTTTACAGGTCGCTTGCTTATTTATCGCCATCCACCGCAGGGCAGAGAAAATCGCCCCCTCGTGGCGTGCCGCTTTGATTGATGCCCCCACGCTGTCCTTTCCGCACTTGGCGCAACACGTTTTGTATGATATTTTGGTACAAAAGTTGTGCAGCGTTTTTCGTTGAACCAGACAGCGGAACCATTGTTTTTCCGCACTCACCGTCCCTCATCTGCGTTGCGCGCTCACCATTAGGCGTCTTTCAAGTTGCGATACCTACCTAACCGCACCTCGAAAGACCACGTTTCGCATCTCAAAAGACCATGTATCGACGCCCGATTAGGCATGTTTCGCAACGTGGAAAGATAAAACAGGAGCGCAAAATCCGCTCGTTTTTCAGTAACTTCTTGGCATCCAATAGGTTACACAACATCGCTAAGAATCGCGCATTTCCGCCCAATCGTTTCGTCGTCACCGCCAACGATGTAGATTCCAATATAGATTGTTGCCAAAATTCACATCGCGCCCCAACCTCCCCACCTTATTTTCCCCAATCGGCCATTAGACCGAGACCAAAGCCCACCGCATGGCCCGAGACCCCGAAATAGCATGGAATGGCTGGGCACCGGATAAATTATCGAAGAGGGCGATTGTAGTCTAAATAATATTTTGTACTTTTGTAACTAATCATTATATACTTTGTTTATGACAAAGAGAGAAGCCCTTCAGTTATTTGAAGAAAAGAAGATACGCTCCGTATGGGACGACAAAGAAGAGAATTGGTATTTCTCTATAGTGGATGTTTGTGCGGTATTGACCGAAAGCAAAGATCCTGCAGCATATTGGAGAAAGTTAAAACAAAGACTGAAACAAGAAGGAAATGAAACCGTGACAAATTGTCACGGTTTGAAATTGCGTGCAGCCGACGGCAAGCTCCGCTTGACGGATGTGGCTGATACAGAGCAACTGTTCCGTCTTATACAGTCCATTCCTTCTCCCAAGGCAGAGCCTTTCAAGTTGTGGATGGCACAAGTGGCAAGCACACGGTTGGAGCAGATGCAAGACCCGGAGAAAAGCATCGACCAGGCTGTGATGGATTATAAGCGATTGGGATATTCAGACACATGGATAAACCAGCGCATCAAGTCTATTGAGATAAGAAAGGAACTTACAGACGAATGGGCAAGAACAGGCGTTCAGCAGGGCATGCAGTATGCATCTCTTACAGACATCATCACTCGTGAATGGAGCGGAATGAGCACCAAGCAATACAAGCAATTCAAGGGTCTGAAGAAAGAAAGTCTACGCGACAACATGACCAATATGGAGATTGCGCTCAATATGCTCGCCGAGGCTTCTGCCACAGAATTGTCTAAACAGCGAAATCCTCAGGGCTTTAACCAACAGAAGCGTGTGGCTAAGGATGGCGGAAGCGTAGCTAAGGCCGCCCGCACTCAATTGGAATCAAAACTCGGCCACAAGGTTATTTCGCCAGCCAAGGCAAGCGATTATTTGCCCCCTGTTGAAAATGATAATATAATAGAGGAGCAATGATAGTATTTCCCAAGAGTACCCTTGTGGGCAAGCCTGTGCCCAAGACGGCGTTCTACCGCAACCTGGAGGTAAATGCCAAAATGAAGCAGCGGTTTGTGGACAGCGTAGAGAGCATCACGTGGACGGCGAAGCTGGCACCCTCCACGCTCAGTGTGGCAGACGGCAAGACGGTGCACGAGATCGCCGTGTTCCGCATCGAACTGAAAGGTGAGGTCGTACCGACGGATGTGTTAGTCTTTATCGACCGCAAGATGCCTCGCCACACGCTCTTCTTGCTTCAGCACGATGACGACTTCTGTCTGCTGGTGAACTACAAGGAATGGCATGATGCCGCTAACAACCGGTTTGATATAGTCAAGACTTTCCAAACTGGTTGGACTTCAGCCGATAAGCTGTCTTTATCGCTCGACGGGCAAGACATGGATGCAGTGTATTCAGCCATAGTAAAACAGGTGGCTGGTGCTGACATCACTTCCGAGGCAAAAGACATACATACTGCTGTGGCGCAGACGAAGGAGCAAGAGGCGTTGCGGCAAAAAATAGCTGCCCTCGAAGCTAAAATAGCTAAAGAGCGACAGCCAAAGAAGAAGTTTGAGTTGCACCAGCAACTTGTGAAACTGAAAGAAAACAATGAATAAATGACGACAATCATAAATATGAATGACGACATCGTTAAGCAATGATGAAGATAATGGGAATTCTTAAAAACGACAATAGAGACAATAGAGACAACAGGCTTCGCCTTCAAACAAAGACATTGTCACTAAAGTTGTCTCTATTGTCTCTATTGTCGTTAAAAAAAACAAGTCTATTGTCGTTAAAAGACAATAATTTATAATGTAAAACCGAAACATAATGGAGAAACTAAAAATGCAGACCGCTGATGGTGTGCAGGACAATATCAGCCGAATAGCCGAATTGTTCCCTGAATGTATCACAGAGGTTAAAACCCAACGGGGGGGGATAAAAAAATCCGTTGACTTCGACAAGCTGCGCCAGCTGCTGTCTTCCGATATTGTAGAAGGCAACGAAGAGCGCTACCAGTTTACTTGGCCCGACAAGCGCAAGGCTATCCTTGCTGCCAATGCCCCCATCAACGCCACGCTGCGCCCCTGCCCGGAGGAGAGCGTGAACTTCGACACCACACAGAACCTGTACATCGAGGGCGACAACCTCGATGTGCTGAAATGCCTTAAGGAGACCTATCTCCATAAGGTGAAGATGATCTACATCGACCCACCTTACAACACCGGCAACGACTTTGTTTATGAAGACGACTTTGCGGAGTCGGCTGCAGAATATCTCGCCAACTCAGGACAATTTGACGAGCAGGGCAACCGTCTGGTGACGAACACCGAAAGCAACGGACGCTTCCACACCGATTGGCTGAATATGATTTATCCACGACTGAAAGTGGCAAGGGACTTGCTGACGGAGGATGGTGTGATATTTATCTCGATTGATGACCATGAGGTTGAGAATTTGAGGAAGGTGTGTGATGAACTGTTTGGAGAAAACAACTTTATTGATTGTCTTCACTGGAAAAAAAAGAAACAGCCTTCCTTTCTTGCTAAGCATACAGCTAAGGTAATGGAATACGTCCTTGTCTACGCACGTAATTCCCAAAAACTTGAAAAGTTGTCTATAGACAAAGTTAGCGATTCCAACAAGAAGGTTATTAACATTAACAATAAAGTTTCGTCTAGAGTATTCAAAGCTGGCGTCAGAGTAAAATCTGATAATACTAATGGAATAATAAAAGCTGGTGTTTATTCAGGACGCAGCATGGATGTTGAATACAAAAATGACATCATTTTCGAGAATGGCAGAACTATAAATGAGGTCGAAGTCATAAGTAAATTTTCAGATTCTCAAGATAACATCAATTCCTTTATCGAAAAGGACTTACTCTTCATTACCAAGAACAATTTACTTAGAAGAGATGTTGGAGAAGAAGCAGCTGATAAGAGAAAGTCCATTACAGACTTATTGCTCAGTGATTTTGGAGATAATCAAGAAAGTGATAAAGAATTCCAAGAGTTGTTCGAAAAGAAATATTTCGATTACACAAAACCGATAAAATTAGTATACAATCTTGTCAAATCGAATTTTACAGAAGAAGAAATTATCCTCGACTTCTTCTCCGGTTCCGCCACAACCGCTCACGCCGTCATGCAGCTCAACGCAGAAGACGGAGGCAACCGCAAGTTCATCATGGTTCAGCTTCCTGAGCTGACCGATGAGAAAAGCGAAGCCTATAAAGCTGGTTACAAGAACATCTGCGAAATCGGCAAAGAGCGAATCCGTCGTGCTGGTGCCAAGATTAAGGCAGACTCTCCACTCACTACACAAAACCTCGACACAGGTTTCCGTGTCTTGAAGCTCGACAGCAGCAACATGAAAGACGTGTTCTATTCACCGAAGGAGACGTCACAACTGGAATTGTTCAAGATGGTAGACAACGTGAAGGACGACCGCACAAGCGAAGATCTTCTGTTCCAAGTGATGTTGGAGCTCGGTGCAACGCTCGACAGCAAGATAGAAGAGAGCAAAGTGGATGGCAAGACCATATATAATGTAGGCGACGGCTATCTTGTGGCTTGCTTCGATCAGGACGTTTCCGATGATGTGGTGAAAGCCATTGCGAAGATGCAACCAACGTATGCCGTTCTGCGTGATACTGGCATGGCAGATGATGCCACGGCAACCAACTTCGAGCAGATCTTCAAGACCTATTCGCCTAACACGACGGCAAGAATTTTGTGAGATGATTAAAACGACAATAGAGACAATAGAGACAACAGGCTTCGCCTTGAAACAAGAAACTTATTGTAACAAAGTTGTCTCTATTGTCTCTATTGTCGTTAAAAAATAATGATGATAATACGGCTATATTATTCGTAATAAAATCGTATCTTTGTTCTTGACATATGTCAAAGTTAATAAAACAAGTGATATGGTAGGCATAAAAGAAAGCAAGGCTTACATGTATGACGTTGTGGGCGCTATATATGAAGTGCGTAAAGAAATGGGAGTTGGGCTTAATGAGAGTTGTTATCAAGAGGCGTTGGAAATGCAACTGCAAGAAATAGGCGTGAGTTATAAACGCGAGATGGCGTTTAATCCCTACTTTCATGGAAAGAAGATGAAAGCTTCTTTTCGATTGGATTTCCTGTGCAAGAATAACATCATTGTTGAATGCAAAGCTGTTTCCGAACTCAATGAAAATCACAGGGCACAACTATTCAATTATATGCACCTTCTGAAATACCGTTACGGCATACTTGTGAATTTTGCGCCAAAATACTTTGAGATAGAACGCTACCTGTATGATAAAGATACGGATGAGATATTGAATATGTATGGAAATCCAATAAGCGCAGATGAGTGATAAAGAACGACAAGAAATAATTATGATAGCATGAAGATGTAATGGTCATTGAAAGGACATAGGAAACTATGTTTTTTAAAGACGACAATAGAGACAACAGGCTTCGCCTTGAAACAAATACATTTTCACAAAAGTTGTCTCTATTGTCTCTATTGTCGTTAAAAATTTTACAGTCGTTTAAAAACAATTGTAGTAAGAATAATGAAGTTAAAATTCAAGATACAACAATATCAGACCGATGCCGTAGAAAGCACCGTCGACATCTTTAACGGGCAGCCTAACCAAGGTCTCTTGGAGTACAAGATGGACCAAGGAAAGGTGTACGTCATTGACAACGGCAAGCGCATAGAGCAAAAAGGCATCGGTTTCAGCGGGCATGACACAGGCTACAAGAACGGCGAGATAGTGCTTTCGGAGGGTGAGTTGCTCAAGAACATCCATCAGATACAGACACAGAACAACATCCACCTTAGCAATGAGGTGATAAAGCGCCTTGGAGCCTGCCAGCTCGATATAGAAATGGAGACAGGTACGGGTAAGACCTACGTCTACGTGAAGACAATGTTTGAGCTGAACAAGCGTTATGGCTGGACAAAGTTTATCGTCGTTGTGCCCAGTATCGCCATTCGAGAAGGAGTGAAGAAGAGTTTCGACATCACCCAAGACCACTTCATGGAGCTTTATGGCAAGAAGGCACGCTACTTCGTTTATAATTCGGACAACCTCAATCAGATAGACACCTACTCGCAGAGTGCCGACATCTCCGTGATGATCATCAATACGCAGGCGTTTAACACCTCGATGAAAGAAGGTGGTAAAAACAAGTATGCCCGCATCATTTACGACAAGCGCGACGAGTTTGGCTCACGCCGACCCATCGACGTGATAGCAGCCAACCGCCCAATCATCATATTGGACGAACCGCAGAAGATGGGCGGCGCAGCCACACAGACAGCGTTGGCACGCTTCAACCCATTGTTCACGCTCAACTATTCGGCCACACATCGAGAGACCCACAACCCCGTGTATGTGCTCGATGCGCTGGATGCCTACAACCAGAAGTTGGTGAAGAAGATAGAGGTGGTGGGCTTCGAACTTCGCAACCTCAAAGGCACGGAAAGCTACATCTATTTCGACAGTGTCGTCCTGTCGAAGAACGAGCCACCGATGGTGCGCCTGGAGATAGACGTGCAGAGCAAGAGCGGCAACATCAAGCGAGCCTACAAGAATGTAGGCGAAGGCGACGACCTCTTTTATCTCTCAGGAGAAATGGAGCAGTATCGTGGCTATATGTTAACAGAGATTGACCCTTTGCGTGGCAAGGCTATATTTAGTAATGGCGTAACGCTAAACGTGAAAGATATCCAAGGAAATGTTACAGCCGACCATAAGGCACGCATACAGATACGCGAAACCATCAAGGCGCACTTCCGTAAGGAGTCGGCCTTGTTCAAGCGTGGTATAAAGTGCCTATCGCTATTCTTCGTCGACGAAGTGGCAAACTACCGCCAGTATGACGACGACGGCAACCAGAAGTTGGGACGCTATGGCGAGATATTCGAGCAGGAGTATATGGATGAGCTGAATAACAATCAGAATATGTACGACCCTGACTATATGGCATACCTTGGAAGCATATCAGCCCACGCCACCCATGCCGGATATTTCTCGATTGACAAGAAAGGCCGTTCTATAAACAGCTCTGTAAAGCGTGGCAGCGACCAGAGCGATGACACCTCGGCTTACGACCTTATCTTGAAGAACAAGGAGCGACTGCTCAGCCTCGACGAGCCTGTGCGCTTCATCTTCTCCCACTCAGCGCTCCGTGAGGGTTGGGACAATCCCAACGTGTTCCAGATATGTTCGCTTCGTCAGTCGAACAGCGTTTCGCAGAAGCGTCAGGAGGTGGGCCGTGGCTTGCGTTTGTGCGTAGACAGATATGGTGTGCGCCAGGACAACGACGCACTTCCGGAAGAGGTGCATAAGGCAAACCGGCTTACCGTCATAGCCAGCGAAGGATATGCAACCTTTGTGGCTGACTTGCAGCGCGACATCAAGCAAGACCTCTACGACCGTCCGACAAAGGCCGACGTTGACTTCTTCACTGGTAAAATCGTGACCTGCGATGATGGATCTAAGTACACCATCACGAAGAATGACGCACAGGATATCTACTATCAGTTGCGCACGAAGAACTATATCACCAAGCAAGGAGAGGTAACGGAAATATTCCGCAAGGCTTGTGCAGATGAAAAACTGGAACCGTTAGCAGATGAGTTGCAGCCCATGAGCAAATCGGTAATGAGGCTTGTTCAGAGCATCTACGACGCGAGCGTATTGAAGGATATGATTGATGATGGCAGCAAGACGACAACGCCCGACAACAAGCTCAACGACAACTTCATGAAGAAGGAGTTTCAGGAACTTTGGCGACGCATCAATCACAAGTATGCCTACACGGTCAGCTTCGACAGCGAGGAACTTATTGAAAAAGCGGTTGCCGCAATAAACAAAGAACTGGAGGTAACCCAGTTGAGCTATGTTGTGACACGAGGCGAGCAAAAGGACAAGGCATCGCTCGACGACATGAAGCACGGCGAAATGATGCGCCAGCAGGAAAGTGCAACAGAGAAACTGAAAACGGATATTGTAAGCAATGTGCGCTATGACCTGTTGGGCAAGATAAGCAGTGCTACTCGTCTGACCCGAAAGACGGTGGCAGCAATACTTTCCAAGATACGTCCGTTAAAGTTCTGCATGTATAAGATGAACCCTGAAGAGTTTATTCGCAAGGTAACACGCTTGATCCTAGAGCAGAAAGCCACAATCATCGTTGAGCATATCAGCTACAACAGGATAGACGGAAAGTTTGACAGCGACATCTTCACGCAAGAAAAACACGGAACAATAGACCGTGCCTTCGAGGGCAAGAAAAGCATTGTTGACTATGTGTTTACGGATAGCGAGGGAGAACGCAAGTTTGTTGGTCAGATTGATACGGCAAAGGAAGTGGCGGTATATGCCAAGTTGCCCAAAGGATTCCATATCCCGACACCAGTGGGCAACTATTCTCCCGACTGGGCAATTGCGTTCCAAGAAGGCGAGGTGAAGCACATCTATTTTGTAGCAGAGACAAAAGGCTCCATGTCGAGCATGGACCTGCGCGAAATAGAGAAGGGCAAGATAGCTTGTGCTGAAAAACTCTTTGATCAAATATCTACGTCCAATGTGAAGTATGGTAAAGTGGATAGCTTTGAGACACTGATGGATATCGTGAAATAAATCTCAAATCGATCATTAGATTTCAATCCCATTCACCACAAATATGCACACATCGCGGAGCTGCCGGATTTCGTTGGAGTCCAGCAGCTTCATTCGTCTTGCGCCTTCGCTCCCACGGTCCTACAGGCGCACGCCGACCCTTCCGTCCCACCGCCTTGCACACCTTTTCCCACTTGTTTATAAAAAAAATACTGCAAAGCGATGAGTTCTCTGCAAAAAATAGTTTATCTTTGCAGAAGATAGGCCGCATCTCAGCATAATGTTCAAGCAAGCTTGATATTCTGCCTTCGATTTGCACTATCCTTGCAGAAGATAGGCTGCACTATCTTTGCAACATGCAAGCCGCATCGCATCATCAGGGCGGCAACTTAAACCCTTAACTTAAACACTTACGTACTATCATGAACGAACAGAACGCAATGAAACCATACGTCATTGGTCTCGACCTCGGCGGCACCAACTCGGTGTTCGGCATCGTCGACGCGCGTGGTGAAATCAAGGCTACGACAGCCATCAAGACAAAGGCCTACGACAACGAAGAGGATTATGTGAACGCATCGATCGATGCGCTCCACATCATCATCGACCAGGTGGGCGGCATCGAGAAGATCAAGGCGATGGGTATCGGCGCACCCAACGGCAACTTCTATACGGGCAGCATCGACTTCGCCCCCAACCTTCCTTGGGCACACGACCACTCTGTGCCATTGGCCAAGATGTTCTCGGAGCGTCTGGGCGGCATCCCTGTGGGCCTCACCAACGACGCCAACGCGGCAGCCATCGGCGAGATGATCTACGGTGTGGCTCGCGGCATGAAAAACTTCATCATGATCACCCTCGGCACAGGTGTGGGATCGGGCATCATCTGCAACGGCCAGATGGTGTACGGCAGCGACGGTCTGGCCGGTGAGCTGGGCCACGTCATCGTGCGCCCGGAGAACGGTCGTCTCTGTGGTTGCGGGCGTAGAGGATGCCTGGAAACCTACTGTTCAGCAACGGGTGTGGCTCGCACGGCACGCGAGTTCCTGGAGAAGAGCGACACGCCGTCGCTGTTGCGCGACATGAATCCGGAGGACATCACATCGCTTGATGTGTCGATCGCCGCCCAGAAGGGCGACAAGCTGGCCCTGGAGATCTACGAGTTCACTGGCGAATTGCTGGGTGAGGCTTGCGCCAACTTCGCCACTTTCTCTTCGCCCGAGGCCTTCGTGTTCTTCGGCGGTCTGACCAAGGCTGGCGACCTGCTCATGAAGCCCCTGGTGAGAAGCTACAACGAGCACGTGCTCAAGATCTACAAGGGCAAAGCCCAGTTCCTGCTGAGCGCGCTCGACGGCAGCTCGGCCGCTGTGCTCGGAGCCAGCGCCGTGGGATGGGACCTGTAACCCGCCACACACCAGGAGCGTAGGCGCACCCCAAGAATCCACGGGCGAGAATGTGCCTGAGCGCTCCACCATTCATACACCAATAGCATCGGCAACGCCTGCAAAAGGAGGCGTTGCAGGTGCTATTTTACGTTTTGGCGGATATTCATGGGGCAAAAAGGCCGATGCGCTGAGGATTTTTCGTACCTTTGCCGCGCAAAACAAACAAAGCAAACAGCAAATAAAAGATTATCAGATGCAGAAGAAAGAACTCTGTTACATAGCGATCGTCGCCGTGTTGGGCCTGTCGTTGTTGATGGGCTTTGTGGTCGAAGTGTTTCATGTCGACTTAGGTCCCTGGGCATGGGTGGCCCAATGGGTGTCGTCGCCCATCGCCCTGGCCATCGGTTTCGCCTTCGCCCTGCTCTTTGGCAAGGCGTTCCCCACGTTCAACAAGACCATGTCGAAGAAGCTCCTACAATACTCGGTCATCGGCCTGGGCTTCGGCATGAACGTCAACCAAGCGCTTGCCTCGGGCTCCGAGGGCATGCTGTTCACCATCGTCAGCGTGTTTGGCACGTTGGGATTGGGTTGGCTGTTTGGCCGCAAGCTGCTGGGGGTCGACTCGCAAACCAGCTACCTACTGTCGTCGGGCACCGCCATCTGTGGCGGATCGGCCATTGCCGCCGTCGGCCCGGTGCTGAAAGCCAAAGCCGAGAGCATGTCGGTGGCGTTGGGTGTGGTGTTTGTGCTCAACGCCGTGGCCCTCTTCATCTTCCCCACCATTGGCGACGCCTTGGGCATGACGATGAAGCAGTTTGGCATGTGGGCGGCCATCGCCATCCACGACACGTCGTCGGTGGTGGGCGCAGGTGCCGCCTACGACCAGATGCACCCGGAGCTGATTGCCCAGCAGGGAGTGAGCGCCTTGGAGGTGGCCACCACCATCAAGCTGACGCGCGCCCTGTGGATCGTGGTGCTGGCCTTGATTACGCCGTTCTTCTTCCGCCAGACACTGGCCGCCTCGACCGACGGCCCCACGAAGCGTTGGTACCAGTGTGTGCCGCCCTTCATCGTGTGGTTTGTGGTGGCCATCGTCTTCAACACCTACGTGCTGAGCAACACCTCGCTCCTGGGCGACACCGCCGCCACGATGGGTGGGCAGATGAGTGGCGCGGTGAACAAGTTGGCCAAGCACCTCATCACTCTCTCGCTGTTCTTCATCGGCGCGTCGCTCACGCGCGAAACGCTCCGCAGCGTGGGTCTGCGCCCGCTCATCCAGGGTGTGCTACTGTGGCTCAGCATCAGCCTCATCACCCTCGGCTACATCTACTGGGTGGCCTAACCGGCACAGGAGAATAGCATCATCCACTTCGCACAAGCATACCTACAAAAAGGGAGGCAAGCACATCCATCTGCGCTTGCCTCCCTTTTATTTTAGAATCACCCATGCGGATCACTTCGTCCGCACACGGCGGAATGGGCTATTTCACAATGCGGAGCGACTGCGATGCCTTGACGCGCACCTTGCCGTTGGCCACCTTCATGCCCTTGGCGGGCGTGGCAGCGGCAACCATGGCAGCCGAAGCCACGGGGTAGGTGTGGCTCAGGGTGGTAGGCTCGGCATTCTCGATCTGCGAATGGAACGCCGTGCGAGTGATCGACGTGCCATTGGCGTCGGTCACGGCAAACACCAACACATACCAATCGCGCTCAGCGCTGGTGAAGGTCTTGGTGTAAGTGAACGTGCCGTCCTGCAACTGCGACGTCACATCGGTGGCCTTGTCGGAAGCCATCAGCACCGGCCAGGCGTCCGACGGATTCTCATAGCCCTGGGTGCCCTGCAGGTCGTTGAGCGCATTGTCCCAATCGTTCTCGCTCATCAAAAGCAGGGTGGCCTTGGTGATGGGAGCCGAGGTCTTCGAGGCGAAACTGTAATGGGCGTAGAGCGCGCGATTCTCGACGCTGAAGCTGTCGGTGTTGAGCTTCGGACAGTTGTCGTTGCTCACCGGCTTGATGTAGATGTCGTCTATTTGTCGCTTCACCTGGTCGCCATTGGCATCCACGCCAAGCACAAGGAACGAGTAGTGGCTCTCTGCCGACACATTCCACTTGTTCTCGCCTTGGGCCTGGAACTCGTTCCAACTGCTGGCGGTGAAATCGGTGGCCTCGGTGGCCATGATGTAGTCGTAACCCTTCACGTTGAGCAACTCATCGATGCTCTTCTTCGTTCCGAGCACCATGTGGAGCGTCTTGATGCCGTCGCCCGGATTGACGCTGAACGTCACCTTGCCCGCATCGTCGAGACCGTCGTAGGTCACCTCGAGCGACTCGTCGCTCTCATCGGGTTCGGCTGTGGAAACAACCTTATACGACATGTCGGTGCCCAGCGCATAGCCTTCGCCATTCTGAACGAGGTCGCAGGTAACAATGTAATAGTCCTGGCCGCCCAGGATATACTGCGTGGAGCCCGCCACGTCTTTCTCGCCGTTGGTCAGGTTGTAGGTCTGTTCGCCAATCATGCCGCTGCCATAACCCGCCATGAGCAAGGTGGAGAAGGCGTTGAAGAGTTCCTTCTCGGTGCAGTTGTAGAGATCGCTGTTCATGTATTCGCGCATGAAAGCCTCGAGATACCACTTGTTCACCACCATGTGGGCGGCCATTTGTCCTTCGCCCTTGGTGAGGAGGGTGTAGGTCACGCTGTTCTTGGTGGCGCTGGCGTCGAGGATTTCGGCCAGGCGCTGGTTGCCCACTCCCGCGGGGCGTCCGAAGAGGGTGTGTCATAATTGACTATGGTCATTTATGGTGCACCCTCCTTTTGTATATCGTTTAGCGAGAGCAAAACCAAAGTTTTTTATTTATTTTTGTTATATGGTGCCCCATTGTCTTAAAATGTAACTATTCAGAGAAAGGGCATGGCGGGGTATCAAGCCTCAAATAAGGCTTGAATTGCATTGAACGG
>OBLI01003171.1_pt1 | contig 12940 bp, 13 predicted proteins | sample 1519701 | NCBI WGS metagenome assembly OBLI01 (sample SAMEA3663005, study PRJEB22513) | pig gut metagenome | biome: pig gut; feature: pig-associated habitat; material: faeces | place: France | collected 2012 | reverse complement strand
CCGAGCCTTAACTTATGACCTCGCTTGGTCTTAATTTATGACCGACGTCTGCCTTAACTTATGACCTCTGAGAGGGACAGGTTGGGAGGCTCATCTGAATCACGATGCAAAGGTACTGCTTTTTTCGCTTCGTCCTCCACTTTTCCCTAAATTCGTGATTTGTTTTCCCCGAATTTGTTTTGCCTCCAAGGGGAAGCGTAACCGTAACCCGTAACTGACATCGATTTTCCTTGTGCATGCGAGCGCGTATGTACTTATATATATAGAAATTAATTTTTATCTAATATAGATATAAATAATTAGGATTGAGAAAGTGAATTTCAATGTCAGTTACGGGTTACGGTTACGCTTCGGCTTCTCTCTTTCGGCATATTCTTCGGCATGAATTTCGGCATCGGGAATTTTTTTTCAAAAAAAATATTACTAATCTTATGTGAGTAATTTCGAACCACAGAGATTAAGAGATTAAGAGTATTCAATACTTATTAAAGAGTTTGAATGCCAAGGCATTTAGAGAGCTTAGAGGGCTGTGCATGTGCTTTTTCGGCACAAAACGCCACTGATGCCGAAGTTTTTTGCAGACTATTTATAGAAGCCGCCTCGCACAAAGGCATCAGGCACAAGGCGCCAAGACCGAGGTCGGGAGCGAGCGGCTGAGATAACATGATGTTCAACTTTAAAAAAAAGAAAAACAATGAAAGAAAAGAATGAAAAGTCTGCAAATGCAGCCCTGTCAACAACCCGCACTGGCAAGAGTTTCCTCGTGAAGCCCATGACAACAACCGCCAGTTATATGTGTTCGGAGTTCAACTTCAACCAGTCGCTATGCTGCAAGCGTGTGGTGCGTTTTGAGAACTATCTCAATGGGGTGGTGGCTCTCAGCGATGATGAGATGTGCCGTCTGATGTATAATCAGCCAGTGTTCTATCTGCAAGAGACTCTCGTGGATGAGCAGTCGGCACACAAGGAAGACAATGCCGACCGCTACCGATGGAACGGCTTCATCCTCTATCGATGCGACAACAAAGCCAAGGGACGCGAGAACATCCTCAAGCATGCCAACGACCTCAACATCGCCCTCGCCTTCGACTCACCCATCGAAAATCGCTATTACTTCCTCGTCAAGACCGACGCCGAGACATTCGACGACGACACTCTCTCGAAGTATCAATACAAGTATAAGGATCTGTTGCGCAATCACGGCATCGAAGCCTACTGGATGCCAATGGCCTACTTTGTGCGAGCCTTCGCCGAGAATCATTACGACATAATAGATCGTGACCTCCTCTTCGGCAAGGAGACCATCATCGACGAGCCATCGGCAGCCCCCGTAGGCAAAGAGAAAAAGTCACTGCCCAAGGGAGTGAAGATTGTAGGCGAGATACTCACCACAGTGCTCTCGTTTCTGCTACGACGCAGATGAATGTGGCGGTCTTACACGAGGTAAGACCCTACAGCGGACAAATTCAAAACATTAAAAAATTTAAAGATGAAAAAGAACACAATTCTATGTGTTGACCTCAAGACGGTCATGCAAAACGACGTCCTCCTCGCAGAGGGCAAGTGCTACAACGGAGTAATGACGCGCGACGGCATCGACCACTATCGCTTCGAAGAGTCGGTGCGCAAGGGCCGGCCGCAACGCAATCCCAAACTCTTTGATGGCAAATACTGCTCGCTGGTGCACATGCAGAACGGCAAGTATCAGATACATATGAAGACCATCAATGCCTCGGCCGTGGAAAACCGTAATGTGTTGGCCTTTGAGGTATATGGCGAATTGTTGAAAGCATTTAGTGTGATAGACTGATGAGCAACGAAAAACAAAAACCCAAGAGTCCGCCGTCAGTAACGGCGGCGGACTTTCCGCCCGCAGTAAGGGTGTTCTGGAACACGGCACCCGAGCAATTCAAGGTGGCGGCAGCACTCACTGCCATCGACTGCTATTGCGCACTCGCCACAAGGCTCAGGGCCATGTATGTGTATGACCCACTGGAGCCTCACGCAATGCTGATACAGTTGCTAGTGTTGGGCGAGCCTGGGTCGGGAAAATCGTTCACTCGCCCCATCGTCAAGCAGCTGATGCGCCCGCTGAAACTCAAAGACTTGGAGCAGAAACGCATCGAGCAGGCGTATGCCGACCTCAAGAAGACTGCCTCAAAGAACAAGCAGTTGCCCGAGGAGCCTATCACCTGCACGCGCAATCTGCAGACCATCACTCGGGCGAAGCTCGTGAAGCGTGCCGACATGTTCATACGCAAATACGGCGAACCGCTTGCGTTCTTCTTCTTCAACGAGGAGCTTGCCACAATGACCGAGAGCAACAAGCGCGCCTTTGCCGACCTGAACACGATGGACCGCTTGGCCTACGACCTCGGTGCGGAATTCGGCTCCGACACGTTATCAGATGCCAGCTACAATGCCGATGTCGATATCATCTACTGCTCGCTCTTCTGCGGCACCGACAATGCCTTGGCTGAGTATATCAACAAGCGTGCCATTGAGGGCGGCAACTGCACCCGCAAGGTGCTGACCCGCATCGACGAGGACGTGTTGGGAGAGGATGCACCCATCTTCCGCCAGCAGACTGCCGAGGAGCGCAAGACCGTGAGCGACACCGTGAACATGCTGATGGAGGAGACCTACACCGACGAGGACACCCTGCAACCAGTGCACATGGTGGATATGGAGTGGATAAATTCCGCAGTGAAACGATGGTGTGGCGAACAGCGCAACATAGTCATCAAGACCGGTTCGCGAGCCCACAACTGCTTCTACAAGCGTTCCTCGGTGTCGGCATGGCGAATGGCCACACTTCTCTATCATCTGTGGGGAGAGAAAGAGGAGGCTCAGAGGAAGGTAATCAGATTCTATCGGTTTATGGCACAGTACATCCTCGACGGACTCCTCAACCAATGGGGCAAGGAATACGACCAGATGCACAAGCACGACGATGACGACCCCACGCCCAAGGTGTGCCTCTTCGACCAGATGCCTCAGCGATTCTCGCGCGACCAGCTCAACGAGATTTGCGCCAAGCAAGGACTGAGTCCCGGGCGCACCTTCCTCAGCAAGTGGCGCAAGGCAAGACTGATACATCAACCCAATCCGTCGGAAGAAATATACGAAAAAAACTACTGACATGGAAAAGAACGATATTCAGAAACTGCGTGAGCTCCCAATCGAGACCGTAGCCGCAAGGCTCGGTCTCACGGTGAGCCGCCACAAGGCCCTGTGCCCGTTTCATGCCGACAGCCATCCCTCGCTCACGTTCAGCCCCTCGCGCAACACCTTCCGCTGCTATGCCTGCGGAGCCCATGGCGACACCATTGCCCTGGCCATGCAGCAGCTTGGCAAGCACTTCCGCGAGGCATGCCAATGGCTTGCCGACGAACACAACGTGATTATCACGACGTCGCCCACAGAGCCGTCAATAGGTATCGGCAAGCCTTCCTCCTTCGACGCCAAGAGGTATATACGCTTCTTCGAGCATCCCGAATTATCGGAGCCTGCCCGACGTTTCCTCTTCGACGAGCGCAAGCTCGACCAGCGTGTAGTGCACTGGTGCCGACTCACCAGTTGGCGCGACAAGGGCGGCACCAACTGGCTCCAGATACCCTACTACGACATCGAAGGACGGCTGGTGGGCATACAAAACCGCAATCTCGACCATGGCAAGCCGTCGGCTGACGAGAACATCCCGCGGTTCCGCTTTCCACGAGGCTCAAAATGCGGCATATACAACCTGCCGGTGTTGGGAATGTTGGGCGAGGGCGAGCCGCTCTTCATCACCGAGGGCGCAAGCGACTGTTGGGCAATGCTCTCCAGTGGGCATAAGGCCATAGCCATCCCCTCGGCCACACTCCTGAGCCGTGCCGACCGCAAACAGCTCATGGACTATGTGAAGCTCCACGGCCCGCTCAACCTTCACATGTATCCCGATGCCGATGTCCCCGGCGAGAAGCTCTACCTGCAATTGGTGGCTCTCGCCAACGACCTCCACTCCAGCATCCTGCGCCACAGTCTGCCCTCGGGTTGCAAGGACTATGCCCAGTGGTATGCATCACGTCAAACGTCAATAATCACACATTAAAAAATCAAGAATTATGGAAATAAAAATCAATCGCAATCACAGCACACGCCTATACACCATAGGCACACTGAGTATCAACGGCAAGCGCACCACACTCACCGTGGAGGACACGATATCCATGTTGCCCGTAGGCTCATATGAGGTACGCCTGTCCTCCTGTATCTCGCGCCGGCGCCAAATCGTAATCATCAATCGCCCGGGGATGAGAAAATTCTGTGCCGGAGGCTCCTATCTCACCTCGCGCAAGCGCAATGCCATCTGCCTCGGTGAGGACCTCATCCCCGGAGCTCTGAAGAAGGGTGCCGACGTATATAACCGCCTCTTCGACCGTATCGAGAAGGCCGAACTGCGCAAGGAGCCCGTAACGCTCGTCATCACCGAAGCGGGCATGACCACAGGCACGCCCATCAGTCATTGGCTGTAGTCGCGCAGAGCGCGAGATTAAAGAATTAAAGAATTAAAAAATTAAAGTTTTGCTTATGAAACTGACAGAACATTTCAGCCTTGAGGAGTTCACACGCTCCTCAACGGCAAAGACAAAAGGCATCAACAACACGTTGAACCCCACGGAGGAATCCGACAAACGGATTATCCGCAACTTGAGGAATCTATGCGCCCAGGTGCTCGAACCCTTGCGCGAGCACCTCTCCCAACCACTCGTCATTACCAGTGGCTATCGCTCGCCAAGGCTCAATGCAGCCGTGGGAGGAGCCGCCAACAGTCAGCACCTCACCGGACAAGCCGCCGACCTCAGGATACCCTCCGTAGCCGAGGGGCGCCAGTGGATGCGCTGGATAATGGACAACACCACATTCGACCAGCTCATCCTCGAGCACAACAAATCGGGCTCGCACTGGATTCACGTCTCATGCAAGCCTAATCCCGATGAAAACCGACATCAGGTGATCTCGACACTGCTTAAAAAGAGTTGAGACACTACGATGGGGATTAATCCAATGATGACAATCTCTTCTTATCAATATCCTTGGTAGGATCCAGCAAGTCGGCGATAGCTTCTATGGCTAAAGCCGACTTTTGGGGTGTCTTCTGCTTGTTCCAGCCAGTGAACGGCCTACTGTTGCTATCAAGGAAATGGCTGCCAGTGATTACCCATTTAGTAGCTCCTTCAGAACAAGAGATGAGGCCTCGTTCCTCCAGTTGGTTTATCAAGGCATAGAGGTCCGACTGCTTTCCGGTCCACTTCACCTTAACATCGGTAGGTTTCCCCTTGAATATTGCGGTGAAATCCTCATGCTTAGTCTCCTTGGGAATCCATCCCTCTGGTAGCATTGCCTGATAGAGCATTGTCAGCCTTTTCATCCCGTCTTCCTCACCAAGGAAACGATAAGTGAAAGTATCTCTCACATACTTTGCGTTCGATGGCTTCTTCTTTCTTCCGTCCTTATTGCCAGTGGGCTCCTTCTTGCCGTTGTTCACTGTCTGCACCTGATGGAATATCTGGATGCCAACGCCACCATTCTCCACATTCCCGATATTGTGCTCATTGTTTTGCTCGAGTATAACGGTCAAGCTACCTTTTGCTTCTGCCAACTCCTTCAACATTTTTATTTTCTCTTCCTTATCCATATTTTTCTTATTTAATTCTTTATTCAATCGTTCAATTTCCGCCTTAAGCCTTGCAATTTCCAAGTCTTTGGCATTGTCATTCTCTCCAGACTGCTCATTACCTCTATTCTGTGGTTGAGTCTCGAAATACTTCTTGCCCAAACCGCTGCCATACTTTATGCGTATACAATCTGCCAGTCTTTCCATATCCGACTTTTCCATAAGCAATTTGTATAGCATAAATACGCGATTGAAGAACTCTGAAGTCTTCATTGTATCGCGCCATAGGTCGAGTGTCCTCTGCAGGTCGCTTATTCTATTTTCAGAAATATTCAATTCGGTGATTATTCCCTTCAATATCTCAATCTCTTCTTTTTCTTGCATATACTTCTACTTAACTTTCGTGTAATATTTCCAACATCCACTCGTCTGAATGTTCCAGCAAATTCTTGCATGTGGTTATTTCCTCTTTTACCTCCTTTATTTTGTCCAATAGCCTTCCATATTCAGCATTTTCGGGCTTTGCCTCCCATGCTTTATATGCTTTCTCTCTTCTGGCTTCCCTACGTTTCTCTGTTGAATATATCGTAGAAAATGTAAGAACTGCAAAAAAAATTAATGCAATCGTCCAATAGTAATACGGTGAATCCTCAAAACTGCGATAATCCTCTTTCCATGCAAGATGAAAAACCGATATAATAATCGTTGTAATAACAAACGGGATAAATACTGTTAACAATTCTTTGTTCTTAAAACTTTGCAGTCTCTTCTCCTTCCAAGGATTAAGTTCATTTCTTAGATTTTCAAGTTTTCTTTCCAATTCTTCTTTTTTCACATACAATTCATTCTTTTTCTCAGCTATGAGTCGTGCTCTTTTTTCCTCTTTTTTACGTTCGCGCTCCATTCTCAGTTCGTTCTCACGCTCATGCAAGTCACTTGTCAGCTGTTCCTTATCAGCTGTAAGCCCCTCGGTTTTTGTCTTTAGACTACCAATATGTTGTGACTTCTGTTCCGATTCTTCGGTCAGTTCTTCAACTTTTCTTTTCTTCTCTTCCACTTCATCTTTTAGGGCAATATTACGGTTATGCTCTTCACTATTTATAGCTTCAAAATAAGTATTATCCTCTTTGATAGCCTCCTGTAGCATTGTCATTGCAGCCTTAGCATCATCCTGCGGCAAGTTATCGGCAACCTCAACCACTTTTTTCGCACGACGATAGAGCAGTCTTAGAAACTCCTTGTAAACCTCGGGAGCCACATCTTCCTTGTGCTTGTTGAAGAAACGGGCAACTTCATGCAACTTGGTACGCACCTTCGACCGATGCATATCTAAGCATCGCGCCATCGTTTCGGTCAGCACACTCGACGACACCTTGGCTGGCTCGGCATTATGCATCCACAAATCCAGTATCACCTTACCTGTTGACAGCATGCAAGAGGCCCCATCATGCCTTTGCTTGCAAAAACGAATGAGGTCGCTATTGGTAGTCAGAAAATATATATTCTTTTTACCTGTTTCATCGCGACGTTTCTTTACGTAATCATCCATATAGATATCATGTACTTCACGATATTGGTCAATATTGTAAGCCGATGTATATTCAGATGCTCCATTTCTCGTGTTGGCAAGATCCTTCAACACTGCTTTACCTTTGTATTTAGTCATAATCACATTCCTTAAATCAGCAGGAGCTTGCGGAAATACGACCATTCCCTTTTGTTCTATCTCACGCTGCAGATTAAGTTGTATCTTCATCACATCGGAACTGTCCATGTTTTTACGCATATAGGCACTGTATATGCTTGTTCCTGGTATTGGTTTATTTTGCGCTACCGATGCTAATATTGTCTTTATCTCCTCCATAGTAGCAGGATGAACCATCACCTTACCCCCAGAATTCCTTATTATGTCAAATACATCGTTCGCACTATGGTAATTCTCTTCTGTCGAGAGATCAAGCAATCCCATTACTATTGGAGTATCAAGGAAATATTCCGACTCATTTCCCCGTGAATACTCTCTGACCATAGGACGCTCACTCTGCAAGAAAGCAACAATTACACTACTCCAAAATAGTTGGTTGGCCATTTTGTAGAGCTCAGCATTTCTTTCATGCAGGTACTCCAAGAAGAACACCATTGAAGTATATTTTTCCTCAACTTGCTCTTCCGTCTCATTTTCAAAATAGCCTAAAATATTCTCGGTATTTTGCGTGATAAACCCAATAAATGTTGCATCACCATCGACAATACCTTCACGTATGACGAATGAGCTATAATTCTCCTCTATTTCATACATGTGCTCGTTGAATTTTTTCTCACGCTCTAAGTAAGAGTTCTCATCTTCGTCAAAATAAGCCGACGTTATTAAAAACTGTTTGCCATCCTCGTATTGAGTCATCTGAATATTGCTGTTCTTCTGGCCTGCTAATTTGAGTACAGTTTTAGCAATCACGACATGTGGTATCTTAATGCCAAACAATTCCATGATTTTACTGTGAACGAGTTCCGACGTGCCGTAATATTCACTCTGGGTGCACTCACAATACAGCTTAACAATGACATACTTCATGATAGGGAAATAAATGTCGGAATAGAGTCCCCCATCCTTACTCTCATACAATGCTGAGATTAATGCAAAATTCGAACGTCCTAACTGTTCCATACCAATATTGTTTTAATTGTTTCTATATTAGGATAGCTTAACCTAAAGCGTAACCGTAACCCGTAACTGACATTGAAAATCACTCCTGTGCTTTTTTGTCATACCGCATAGTTATACATGTTACAACTTTTAACCGCAAAATTACGAATTATTTTCGAATCCACCAAACGAAATTGAAAAATTCTGCATTTAGGCACAAAAAATCAATAGTTTATGAATGTATCGCCATAAATCTTCTATAAAGGTTGTAGAAATGTAAGATACTGTTTTAGGAGTATCATACCTTTTATGAACTATTATTGGAAATGTTTATTAATGAAAAATGGAAACGAATGAAGATAAACATACAAGATTTTCGAGATAATTGGGACTGAAAAAAGAATTCACTAATGCCTTTTTTGTTAAATTAAGTATTCTTGCGCAAGATTTCAATACAAAATTGCACGAATATCATTTATATTTTATAAATTTGCACCCAAATTAAATTTATTGTAGATTATGACGAACCGAAATACGATCAAAGTAGTGCTTATTGAAAAAGCAAATGCTGACAAGTGGTTATCCCTGAAATCGGGCAAATCCATCTGCGCAGTCAGTAAATGGTCTTGCAATTCTACACCACCAAACTTATAGAGAAATTTTCTAATCTCTATGGATTTGACAAGAGAGAGCTTTAACAGCTTCAGATAAAAACAAAACAAAATATAATCCTATGATTGATATTATAGACAAAGAAAGAGCCATCCGTAGCATTGTTAGCAGTGCTGTGAAATCTTACGCAAATGGCTTTTCGACACGTCATCTTGCAGATTTAGATGATGAGAATGGAGTGATTAATATGAAGATCCACAATGTTTTCATTGCTGCACTTGGATCTGAGATACAATACTACTCTGCTTTGGCACGTTCGCTTGACAGCTCATTGGGCAATATGCTTGAAAGTATGGCTATTTGCATAGCGAGACTGAATTATGAAGTTAGTCAACATGTGGAAGGTACTTTGTACAATGAGCAAACTGATTATATTGCAGAACTACTTGAGCAATATAAGAGAAAAGAGGACAGAAGAACTCCAAAAGCATCAGACTATAAAGGTATTTCACAAAAGAGAGGTACAGCTCACACAAAGCGTCATGAGAGCGACTATTATCTTGTTGATGAAGATACAGGCATGCACTATCTCATTGAGCTAAAAATCGGTGGTGACCTTGATAATAAGAAGGCTCGTTCTGAGAAAGAGGCTCTTTTGGAACAGTATTGCATTCTTACCAACCAACTTGGCTCTGAGGATAAGGTAAAAATACTGTTTGCAACTGCTTATAATCGCTATGGTGAGGGCAAGCCATGGACACAAGGACGTGTTCGTCAATTTTTCTCTGACGACGAACTTTGTATCAGCAAGGACTTTTGGAACCTTGTATGTAAGTCGGACAATGGATACGAAATCGTAATTGACGAATACAAGAAAAATGCTCATTATATCAATGAAGCCCTTGACGAAATAAAGGATGCATACCTTCCCACAAAAAAATGAAAGATCCAAATTGGCGCAAATGTGTTCTCCAATCCGATAGCCGAGATATAATCAAACGTATTCCGGATAATTCTATCGACTTTATACTGACTGACCCACCCTATAATTTAGGTCAGCACTCAACTGGCAATATTCCTTTGCCAGGACGATCTGCGATGAATAATGATGTCGCAGATTGGGACAAAATTGACTTCAACCCTGAAGAATGGGCTGAAGAATTTATACGTATTTTGAAGCCAACGGGAAACCTCTTTATTTTTACTTCATATAATCAACTTGGCAGATGGTACAATTGCCTTGACCATAGATTTGACACATCAAATTTTATGATATGGCACAAGACAAATCCTGCACCAAAGATTTTTAAGGCAGGCTTTTTGAATAGTTGTGAAATGATATTTACATGTTGGAATAAGAAACATACATGGAATTTTATTTCACAAGCAGAAATGCATAATTTTATTCAAAGTCCAATTTGTATGCCTCCTGAACGATTGAAAGACCCCAAACATCCTGCTCAAAAGCCTGTATCCATATTAAAAAAGATGATAGAGATAGCATCAAACAAAGATGATATTATCTTTGACCCATTTATGGGAGTTGGCTCAACGGGAGTTGCTGCATTGGAATTGGGAAGGCGCTTTATTGGTGTCGAACTTGACGCATCTTATTTTATTGCTGCAAAAAAACGAATAGAAGAGACATTATCATTAAAATATAACAAAACTAACATGCAAAAATCATATAAAATAGCAGAAGATGAAAATCCTATGATGGTATGTGACGCAAGTGTCGCATATCAAACTACTTTTCTTGAACTTGAAGATTTTTTTCAGTCAGGAGAAGATATGGCAATAACATCTCAAAATACACCTTCCGGACTTCAACCGTTATTGAAATGGCCTGGTGGAAAGGAGAAAGAATTAAAGTACATTCTTCCTAATATTCCTTCATTCAAAAGATATTTTGAACCATTTGTTGGAGGTGGCTCTGTATTCATGGCGATGAAAGCTAAAGAATATTTTGTAAATGACTTCTCGACAGAGCTAATTTCTTTGTATAATTACATTGCATCTTCAAATGAGAATTTCTTTTGGTATGCAGAATTGATGGATAAATCATGGGAAAACTGTGTAAAGTTTTTCAATAGCAACCATGTCCTTGTAGAAAAATACCTTGAGTTCCGAGAAGAAAAAATATCAAAGGAAGAATTAAAACAGTTCGTGCACGAATTTTGTGTAAGTAAGAAGGATGATATTTTTGCGATATTAGGAAAGGAGATCGCTTCTTTGCCATCGGTTATTATGAAGGAAATGGAAACAAACCTTTTTAGGAAAATGGTTCGTATGCGTGAACTCGAACTAAAGAAACATTTACTTCCTGAAAAAGACTTGAATGACAATATTGAAACTGCTATTAAAAGTGCAGTTTATATGAATTATCGCTACCTCTATAATAATAATAATATTGCGGACAGTACTCCTACATTACACTGTGCTCTATTCTTCTTCATGCGCAACTATGCATATAGTGGAATGTTTAGATATAGTAGCAAAGGTGATTTCAACGTGCCTTACGGAGGAATTGCATACAATAGTAAACTAATGGCGAAGAAATTGTGTTATTATCGTTCTAAACCACTTCTAAACCATTTTGCAGATACCAAGATTTACAACCTCGATTTCGAAGAGTTCTTAAGGACAACGAAACCATCTGAAGAAGATTTTGTGTTCTTGGATCCTCCATATGATAGTGAATTCAGCACCTATGCACAAAATGCCTTTACAAAGGCAGATCAAGAACGTCTCGCTAATTATATGATTAACGAGTGCCGTGCTAAGTGGATGATGATTATAAAGAATACAGACTTTATCTATGGTCTTTATAATAAAGAAGGTATAAATATCAGAATGTTTAACAAAGAGTATCTTGTTAGTTTCATGAATAGAAACGACAAGAAAGTTACTCATCTTTTAATAACAAATTACTAATGGGAACCCAACGCATATCCGAATCTGAATTAATTCTTCCAGCTCTTTATCTCATGAAAAGAAATGGCGGTTACATTAATACGTCTTTATTGATTAATTTGCTAACTGGTTTAATGAAGCCAGAAGGTCTTGATGCTGAGATATTAGAAGGGAGAAACGATACCTATTTTTCTCAGAAAGTCAGAAATTTAAAAAGCCATAATACATTGGAAAAGTATGGTTATGCAACATACAATGGTATTGATTATACTATCACGGATAAAGGTGTTAAATTTGTAGAAGATAACGAAGAAAATTTAAAATACTTGTTAGCATCTGGATTTGATTACGATGATGTAAAATATTCTCTTGGTAGGATTGTAAAGACGAAGAAAAAAATAATTCTCCCATATAACGAAATTGTATCAGAAGGTGAAGTAACAATTACTGTCACTAAAACAGCTACACGTTCCAAAAAATTAAGAGAAGCTGCCATTGAACATTTTTCACATAACGGAATTATATCTTGCGATTGCTGCGGTTTTGAATTCAAGTCCTTTTATGGTGAGAAATATGGTGCCCCATGCATAGAAATTCATCATATGAAACCTATCTTTCAATATGCGGGTGTAAGCATTACGCAAACAATAGATGATGCACTCGCTAACCTTTTGCCTGTATGTCCCAATTGTCATCGTGTAATACATCGCAATAAAATAACCTCAGCTCTTATCCCCAATTTCAAAATGGAAATAGCAAAGCTTCACTGATACATTTCAGAAAAAATTAAATACTACACTGTAATGGAAAATTCATTTTAATTGTCCCGGATTCGGGGCAATTAAAAGCGTAACTCGTAACCCGCAACTGACATTGAAAATCACTTTTCGTTGTTTGTTTTGTCATGTTCATGATTTCATATGAAAAGATAATTGTTATTGTGGTTTTTCATACGATAATGCCTGTTGTTAGTGGAAATTAAAGTGTATTATATGTTAAAATATCGACCATATCGCAACTTTTATTGGTGAAATGATACGGCTTTTGGATTATTTTCACTACCTTTGCGAGGTAATTCAAAAACGAAGTAATATATATTCGATATGTTTAAG
>OBLI01003170.1_pt1 | contig 12944 bp, 9 predicted proteins | sample 1519701 | NCBI WGS metagenome assembly OBLI01 (sample SAMEA3663005, study PRJEB22513) | pig gut metagenome | biome: pig gut; feature: pig-associated habitat; material: faeces | place: France | collected 2012 | reverse complement strand
CCATTGCCGAGTATGTCGTGATTCCCAATCAGCCCAACATAGGGCACACGAAGTTTATTCAGCCGTTCGACGGCCCATTCAAACTCTTTGGTCATGCCGAACTCGGTGTAGTCACCGCCATGGATCACGAAGTCGATGTCGTTGCGTCCGTTGGCTTGACTCACGAAGGCCTCCATCTCGTCGTAGGCTCGCTGTGTGTCACCGATGAAGAGGAAACGGAGTGTGTCCTTCTCTTGACAAGCCGCTTCGATCCGGGCGATTTGGGCTGTATTGATCCGTTTGGGCAGACCGCTGTCAAGCCGCCCATCGTAGGGATGATAGTCGATGAGGTCGCAACCGACCAACCATCCGCTAAAGAGTATTATTTTGAAAGAGTTGCTCATGAGACCATCTTTTTTTGATTAGAATGAAAGTACCATGGTCATGCGAACGCCGCCCTTTTGGATATTCGGGTGCTCCAGATAGGTTAGGCGCCAGACGTAGTCGATACGAAGGAACTTGAGGATATTTTCGATGCCCACGCTCGCCTCCATGTAGGGTGTTTGGCTCATCTCGTGAGTGGTGGCAGCCAAATAATCCCCAAATCTTGTCTCTGCAAGCGGGTTGGCAAGGGGCGAACTGGTTTGATTCCAATGCGGCGAATGAGGCATTGGGGTGCATGGGGAGATCAGGTGTCAAGACCTCCACGTTGTCAGCCAATGCCTCCTTAAGCGCTAACGCTGGCACGCATTGCCCAGAAGCGAAAAAGCCATGCAAGAAAATAATTTTCTTCATCTTGAACACAAGCTAATTAGCAGCCCTTCTGCTCTCTCAAGAACGCCAAAGCCTTCTCCATGTCTTCGGGCGTGTCGATGCCAATGGTCTCTTGGTCGGTGATGCCGACTTTGATTTTGTAGCCATTCTCCAACCAGCGGAGTTGCTCGAGGCTCTCGGCCAACTCCAAGGGGGATTGGGGCAACTGCGTAATCTCTTTCAGTATCTCTGCCCGATACGCGTAAAGACCGATGTGCTTGTAGAAGGTATGGGTCTTCAGCCACTCGGTGTATTTCTCTCCCCGGATATAGGGGATGATGGAGCGGCTGAAATAGAGCGCCTCATGTTGTTGGTTGAAGACGACCTTGGGCGAATTGGGGTTGAAGAGCGTGCGCTCGAAATCACCATCTGCCCGAAAGGCTTTCACCAACGTGGCGATCTGCGTGGTAGGATCGGCGAAGCAGGCTTTCAGGGTCTCGATCTGCTCTGGATGGATGAAGGGCTCATCCCCTTGGATATTGATGACCACGTCATAACCTGCGCCACAACGTTGGTAGGCTTCGTAGCAACGATCCGTGCCACTGCGATGACGGTCGGAGGTCATCACCACGTTTCCTCCAAAACGTTTGACAGCTTCCTCGATGCGCGTGTCGTCGGTAGCTACACAGACGGCATCCAACACACCTTGCACACGTTCATACACCCGTTGGATCATCGGTTTGCCTAACATATCGGCCAACGGCTTACCGGGAAAACGGGTGGAGGCGAATCTCGCCGGGATAATTCCAATGTATTTCATGTTTATTCCTATTTTGTTACTGATTATACGATTGTCTTTCCTTCGCTCAACCGAACGAGTTTGCTGCGTTCACCTACTAACCAAACGATGTCGCCCTGCTCAAAGACGGTGGTAGGAGGTGGGTTCTGGATGGAGCGGTTGCCTCGTTCGATACCGATCACCAAGCAGGCGGCCTTGTCGCGAATACCCGACTCGATGATGGAGCGACCCACCAGTCGGGAGTCGGAGGAGATCAAGATCTGTTCCATGCGCATCTCCTCTCGTTTCGTGGATTGCTCTTCGGAGGATTGCTTGTAACGCTCCTCGATGTAACGCCGGAAATGGGTGAGGTCGTCATCCGCGCCAACCACTACCAGCTTGTCGAACGGATAGAGCCGCTCTTCGCCACCTGGGATATTGATGCGTTGCTCACCACGGATAATGGTAACGACATTGACATTGCATTTCTGACGGAAATTCAACTCCTTCAAACTCTTGCCCATACTGGGGGAGTTTTGTTTCACCTCGAAATCGGCCAAGTGAAGATCCCGCTCCAACAGGTGATTGGCGAAACGTTGGTTGATGGGCGCATGGCGTTCCTCTTCCAATTCACGGGCACTCAAATTGCTGAAGAAGCGGCGCTCCATGAGGATGGAGTGCTTTTTCAAACGCTTGGAGGTGATGATCAGCAGGATCAGCACACAGCAGAGGGCCAGCAACAATCCGGCAGCCGCATTGATCAGCCGAGCGATCGGGAGCATCAAGATACCCGCACAGAGCACGATACGCAATATGATCAACGAGATCAAAGGCCCACGGTTGAATTTGCTATCATGCCACAACTGTTGGAACTCAGCAGAATGGTTCTTTTTCATCATGATGGCACGCAGCATGGGCGAGATCATAGCCAAGATCAAAGCCAACGCGATCAAGTTGCCTTGGATGCCGGGCAGATAGGTCTGTATCAGTGGTGCTACGAAACGGAGCATCAAGAAGATCAAGACCAACGTAACCGCCGTGTAGGTGCCTACGATGCGAGCCAAGGCCTTCAACAACTTATGCCAGGTGCTCTTTTGACGGATGGTGGTCGAACCAGCCGTGAATTTCATCAGCCACTCTTTCCAACGTTCAGGAATCCAACGATCAGCTAAGCGATAGGCCGGTTCAGCCAGTCGGATCATGTAGGGGGTGAAGAAGGTGGTCACTACAGAAACCGCCACCACAATGGGGTAGAGAAAGGAGTCGGTCACCTTCAATGTCAGACCTAAGCTGGCGATGATGAAGGCGAACTCACCGATCTGTGCCAAGGAGAAACCGGATTGGATGGCGATCTTGATCGGTTGCCCAGAGAGCAATACGCCTAACGAGGCAAAACAGATTTGTCCTACCATCACGACAAGGGTGATGATCAAGATAGGCACCTTGTATTCCCAAAGCATAGCCGGGTCGATCAACATGCCTACAGAGACGAAGAAGATCGCACCAAACAGATCTTTCACCGGTTTGATCAGTCGCTCAATGCGTTCAGCCTCTACGGTCTCTGCCAAAATGGAACCCATCACAAAGGCTCCCAACGCGGAAGAGAATCCGGCTTGGGTAGCGATGATTACCATACCTAAACAGAGGCCGATAGCGACGATCAACATCGTCTCCTCATTGAGGAAACGCTTGGTTTGCTTGAGGAAAGAGGGGATCAAGTAGATGCCTACCACGAAACAGAAGAGGAGGAAGACGCCTAACTTGATCACGCTGTTCAGCAACTCCATGCCTTCCACATGTTTGCTGACTGCTACCGTGGAAAGGAGCACCATGAGCAAGACAGCAAATAGATCCTCCACCACCAAGATGCCAAAGACCACGCCCGCAAATCGTTGATTACGTAGCCCCATATCGTCGAATGCCTTGAAGATGATTGTGGTGGATGACATCGAGAGCATTCCACCGAGGAAGAGACTGTTCATGTGTCCCCAACCTAAGGCCAACCCCGTGGCATAACCAGCTGTCATCATGCCAATGACGATCGTGATAGCTCCGATTACGGCCGTTCCGCCTACCTTCATCAGCTTTTTGAAACTGAAATCGAGTCCCAAGGCGAACAACAGGAAGATCACACCGATGTCTGCCCAGATGCGGATACTTTCCACCTCGGAGACCGTAGGGATCTCTTCAATGGAGGGCCCGGCCAAGATGCCGGCGACGACATACCCCAAAACCACGGGTTGTTTCAACTTCTTGAACAAGAGGGTGACTAAGCCGGCCGAGACCAAGATAACCGCTAAGTCGGATATAAGGGAAGGAATCTCTGACATCTGTTTAATGTTTTTTAGATGCACAAAAATAGGTATTTATTTTAACTTTGCCAATCAAATAAGGACCCAAAATGAGGAGGAGACATCCAATAGAGGAGTTGATCGCACAAGGAGAGCACCAACAGCTCGACTTCAAGTTTGAGGTAAGCGATAGTAAGAAGATTGCCCGCACACTGAGTGCCTTTGCCAACACCGATGGTGGTCGGTTGTTGATCGGCGTGAAAGATAATGGAGCTATCGCTGGCGTACGAAGCGATGAGGAGTATTACATGATCGAGGCTGCCTCGAAGATGTACACTCGTCCGGAGGTGCCCTTTGAGGCGAAGCGATGGGATATGAATGGCAAGACTGTCTTGGAGGTCTATATCGCCCCCAGTGCCGATCGTCCGCATACGGCTCCCGATAAAGATGACCAATACAAAGCCTATATCCGTGTGGCGGATGAGAATATCTTGGCCAATGAGGTATTGGTCATGGCTTGGAAGAAGCGCAAACGGTCGGAGGGTACGCTTCTGCAAATCAATGAGCCTGTTGAACTCCTGTTTGCTTGGTTGGAGGAGCACCCTTCTATCAGCATCAAACAGTTTTGCCGGTTGGCACATATCAACTACTTCATGGCCCGCAATATCTTGAGCGACCTATTGGCGATGGACACCTTGGAGTATGTGGTAGTCGATAAGAAGATCGCTTACCGCCGTTTCACGGCTTAGTCGCAGTTTTTCGTCACCACATAGACCTGTGCGTTCTCGCTTTTGATCACCACGATCGGCTCTCCCTTCTCCACGAAGCCCGACTCGGAAATGCCGTCATAAATCTGCCCTTCAATTTGGACTTTGCCGGAAGGACGTAACACTGTCTGAGCAATACCCTCTTTACCTATCAGCTCTTGATGCGTAGGGGAGGAGATCGCTTCGCCCAAATCAGCATTCAAGGCTACCCGACGCAACGGTCCTTTGCTACCTATCTTATGCGAGAGCCACAGGATCAAGGCAAAACCGATTCCCAAACCAACCAAGACCGTTAAGGCAGCCCGACCGCTATCAGCCGCTGACACCTGCTGGAAGTCAAAATCACGATTTCCTAACAGACTCAATGTCAATCCACCAACAATCAACACGATACCGCTGATACCTGCGATACCGAAACCGGGTATCACGAAAATCTCCACCAACAACAAGAGCAGGCCAAGGAGGAATGCCAAGATCTCCATGCTTTGAGCCAGTCCATCTATATAAAGCGGCGCAAAGTAGAGCACAGCGGCCACCACGGAGGTGGCTAACGGGAAACCAATGCCCGGTGTCTGCATCTCGAAATAGATGCCACCAATAATCAGCATGATCAATAGGCTTTGCAGCATAGGACTGAGCAGGAAGCCTTTCACCCGGTCGTACCAGGAGGGCTGATAAGCCACCAATTCATAGCTTGAATAGCCCATGTATTCGGTGATTACTTGATCCACACTTTCTGCCAAGCCATCGCAATAGTTCCATTTCATGGCCTCTTCGGCTGTGAACGTGAGCACCTTGCCACTGTCTATCAAATTAGGCACGATTACTCGATCATCCACCATTGCCTCCGCGATCAATGGATCTCTTTGCCAACGATAGGTGGTATCCTGCTGCGTGATAAGTGTATCTTTGCCATGCGCCTCCGCCGTCGAGCGAATCATGGAGCGCATGTAGGATTGGTACTTGTCGGGCATCGCTTTCCCGGTTTGATCCACCACGGTAGCCGCTCCGATATTCGCACCCTTGCGCATATAGATCCGTTGGCAGGCAATCGAAATCAAGGCTCCCGCTGATGCGGCATTGTTGTCGATAAACACGGAAACAGGGATAGGGCTGTAAAGAATCGCCGTGCGCATCGAATCCGCCGCCTCCAACAAACCACCGTAAGTGTTCATGTGAATCAACACTGCTTGCGCATGTAAATACTCTGCCTCTGCCAATCCATTTTTCAGGTAAATCCAAGAGGTCTTGTCGATCTCTTGTTGAATATCAATCTGGTAAACCAGGGGCTTGGTTGTTGCCGTAAGCCACTGAACATGAAATGTTAAACTAACAATAATCAAGAATGTATTAAAAATACCTTTCATTGTGAATAAATTAAATCTATTAACTACTCGCTTGATTCAAGATCCGTTTAAATGCTTACATTTGTCGTGTCCTCCAATAGTTGGAGAGCGCCTACCATGCAGGTATGGCATACCTATAAAACAGGACAATTATGAATGCGTTGCAATTTCAGAAAAAATTATTGAGCATGCAAGAAAACATGATGAATTTTGCGCTCTCGCTGACCGCAAATCGCGAAGATGCCCAAGATCTGATGCAGGACACAACGCTGAAGGTATTGGACAATAGAGACAAATTCGTTGATAATGTTAATTTCAAAGGATGGGTGTTAACGGTGATGCGTAACATCTTTATTAATAATTATCATCGGATTGTACGTCAGCAAACCATCGTAGATCCAACTGCTGATCTATATAATATTGACTTGGTCAATGAACCGGGCTTTGGATCACCCGAAAGCAACTATCAGGCGCAAGAAATCGGTGCGGCAATCAAAAGTTTGAATAATGAAATGCGGATTCCTTTCACGATGTACATAGGTGGATATAAATATACGGAGATCGCTGAGAAGTTGGGTATTCCACTGGGAACAGTTAAGAGTCGTATCTTTTTTGCCCGGCAGGAGTTGCAGAAAAAATTGAAAGAGTACAGGTGATGTTGAAGCGATATGGGATAGACATTGCCTATCCCTAAGCTCGGTCATTAGTAATGGCCGGGTCGAAAGATAGGTAATGTGTGCGTGTACACCTGCGTGTACGTGCGAGCGTGCAAATACGTGCACACGAGAAACTGTATCCATAGCGTCTGAACGACGCAGCTCCTCGGTCTCTTCATGTGTGAATACCTACGTTCGGGTGCTTCGAACACTTGATTAAGCGCAATCGCACCCTTCCCCTTGGTGTTTTACGGATTATTAATAGTAAAAAGAATGCGATCTTTTGTAACTTTATATCATTAAGCCATCTCTCCCAACATGATGGTCAGTACTGCACCCCAATGGGAGAGAGCACCCAGGAGGACAAAGATGTGCCACACGGTATGATAGTGGCGACGTGAGTCGTGCGCATAGAAATAGGTTCCTGACGTATAGAGCAGTCCCTCGGCCAGGAGGAGCAACAGCGAGAGGGGCGAGAGACGCTCATAGACGGGCTTGGCGATAAACACCACACACCATCCCATCAGGAGGTAAAGGGCGAGCGACAGACGGGGATAGCGCCCTAAGGCGACCACCTTATAGATGGAGCCACCAAGGGCTACTGCCCACAGGATGGCAAAGACGGTCCACCCAGCTATGCCGCCCACGACAGCGACACAAACGGGTGTGTAGGAACAGGCAATCATGATATAGATGCTGATGTGGTCACACCGACGCATGATGTCACGAGCACGTCCAGCGGGAAGATAATGGTAAATCGTGCTACTGAGAAACATCAGGAACATGCCGACAATGAAAAATAGGACACCCATTGCCCAACGCCAGCCTAAAGAGGCAGCAGGCCATACCATCCAGATGGATGACAGGGCGAAAAGGACGCCGATGAGATGGGTGACACTGTTGCCTCGCTCTTCCTGATAATGCTCTTCCATAGATGCAGGGTTTAATCCTCTTCTGCCGGCTGGTAGAGATAGCGCTTAATACTCCGCTTGGGGGTCTTCTCAAACTCCTCTTGGTAGAGCTTGATCGCGCTGATGCGGCAATGGCCGGGAATCTCCTTGTTCAGCTGGTCGATATTCGCCTGCATGATCTTCTCCATGTCAGAGTGGGGCAGGTTTGCCTTATCCACCTCTTCCCAATTCGGATGAATCAGGGCGTTCAACTTATGCCCCTGCATTACGATCAACGACTCGCCCACGTAAGGCATTTGGTTCAGTCGATCCTCAATCTCTTCCGGATAGATGTTCTGCCCGTTAGAACCCAAGATCATCGTCTTGCAACGTCCACGGATATAGAGGAAACCATCCTGATCAATGGTGCCTAAATCGCCGGTGCGCATCCAGCCGTTATCCATCATGACAGCAGCGGTTGCCTCCGGATTCTTGTAATAACCTAACATCACGTTCGTCCCTTTGACCAGAATCTCACCTACTTGGCGTTCCGGATCAGCAGAGTCGATGCGAATCTCCATCCGATCCACCGCCTGGCCTACGGATCCCATCTTGAAGACATCCCACTGCGCATACGAAATGAGCGGACCGCATTCCGTCATGCCGTAGCCTACAGTATAACGGAAACGGAGTCGATGCATTAATTGTTCCACCTCCTTGCTGAATGCGGCACCTCCAATAATGATCTCGGCGAAGTTACCACCAAAAGCAGCCTCCATCTTCTCGGAGACAATCCGTAAGATCCGATTGTTTACGATGGGTACTTTCAAGAGGATACGCATCATCGGTTTCTCCAACTCCGGCATGATCTTGCCCCGAATAATCTTCTCGATAATCAACGGTACGGCCAAGATCAACTTAGGTTTGATGGTGGTGAAAGCCTCGCTGATGATCTTAGGTACCGGGGTACGAGTGATGAAATGGATATGGCAACCCTTATTGACGGAGTTCAGCACCTCGAAGGCCAAACCATACATGTGCGCCATGGGCAACATGCAGACGATATTATCTCCTGCTTTGATAAACGGCAGGTGATCAGCGGCGAATTGCGTGTTGCTCCAGAGGCTTCGATAGGGAATCATGACCCCTTTGGAAAGGCTGGTCGTTCCGGAGGTGTAGTTGAGCACAGCTAACTCGTCCGGTTGCTCTCTGTGATAATGCAGATCCTTCGGGGTTAATCCAAGGGGATACTTTTGCGCATAAAGTGTGTCAATCCGTTCTTTAGCCAAACTTTCCTTATCAGCTTTGCTGTAAATCAAGGAGAAATCCTCCAAGCGTACGATCAGTCGAACGGCTGGCATCTTTTGCTCATCCAAGCTTTCCCAATTGGAAGAGGAGACCATGATGGCCGTAGCCTCTGAATGGTTCACGATATGATGGATAATATCAGGCTTGAAATCATGCAAAATCGGTACAGCTACAGCACCATACGTCAATATACCAAAGAAACAAATCGCCCAATTAGACGAGTTACGCCCAATCAATGCGACTTTATCCCCCGGTTTTATGCCAGCTTCCGCTAATAGGATATGAAATTTCTCCATGTGGCAAGCGACGTCCTTAAATAAGAAAGTCGTCCCCTTAAAGTCGCTAAAAGCCGGTAATTCCCAATGAGATTGAACACTTTGCTCGATCAATCCTAAAAAACGATGATTATCCATAACTCTATCTTTTATTATCCGGGACAAAGATAGTGCAAATCGAACGCAAAAGGATACGAAGCCATACAAAAAATCCGCATCCAGCTTCCCAGCTACATGCGGACCAAACAAATAACAAACTCTACTTATATGAAAAAACAAATACTACTAACAAAAAACTACAAATGATAATCGCTCCTTTTTGCTTTCTGTACTTGAATAACAGCCGTGCTACAAAAAGGTTCAAGCAAAAATAATATTTATGCCAAATTTTCGCTTTAGCGAGGGTAAAGGTAGCTGTTTTTGTTGGATTGCAGTTTACTGAATGACCTGTTTTTTATCGTTTCTGTTTTTAAACACAAGTTACTTCTTTTTTGAGCGAATGTTCGTTTGGTAGTTAGCGGATTTTAGGCTTACTTTGTTCTATATTTTAAAATCACGAATAGCATATAAGGAGATGAAAACAGATATTCAGATAGCACGGGAGACACCGCTTAGAAAAATCAAAGGTTTAGCGGAAGAATGGGGTGTTCCACGAGAGGAGGTGCAGAACTATGGGAAATATATTGCTAAACTCCCTTTGCATCTCATCGATGAGGAGCGCATTAAGCAACATCATTTGATCTTGGTGACAGCTATTACCCCTACGAAAGCGGGTATTGGAAAGACAACGGTTTCTATCGGTTTAGCATTGGGATTGAATCGCTTGGGTAAAAAAGCTATTGTTGCTTTGCGTGAACCTTCATTAGGGCCATGCTTTGGCATGAAGGGTGGAGCTGCTGGTGGTGGTTACTCACAAGTGCTGCCGATGGAACAGATCAACCTACATTTCACGGGGGATTTTCATGCGATCACCTCAGCGCACAATATGATCACGGCGCTGTTGGATAACTATTTGTACCAACATCGAGCAGATGCTGTTGGATTGAAAGAGATCAAATGGAAACGGGTACTCGATGTGAATGATCGTAGTTTGCGACGCATCGTGACCGGTTTAGGTGGCTCGGTGAATGGCATTCCAACAGAGACAGGATTTGATATCACTCCGGCTTCAGAGATCATGGCTATCTTATGCCTGGCCTCCGATTTAGATGACTTGAAACGACGGATAGGCAATATCCTATTGGGTTATACCTACGAGGATAAACCTTTTACCGTGAATGATTTGGGCGTTACTGGTGCAATCACGGTTTTGCTGAAGGACGCTTTATTGCCAAACTTAGTGCAAACGACGGAGCACACCCCTGCTTTCGTGCATGGTGGCCCGTTCGCAAATATTGCACATGGTTGTAACTCGGTGTTAGCAACCCGCATGGCTTTGACCTATGGAGAGTATGCCATTACGGAGGCTGGATTTGGTGCGGACTTAGGTGCGGAGAAATTTTTCGACATCAAATGCCGTAAGGCTGGTTTACGTCCAGAACTGACTGTGATAGTGGCGACTGCACAGAGTTTGAAGTTGCATGGTGGCGTAGAAGAGAAACTGATTAAGGATCCGAATCTTGAGGGTATTCGCCGAGGACTGGCCAATCTGGATAAGCATGTGGAGAATATGAGGCGGTTCGGTCAATCAGTAATTGTGACGTTTAATCGTTACGCACAAGACACAGACGAGGAGATCGCTTTGGTAGCGGATCATTGCCGGAGTTTGGGTGTTGGCTTCGCATTGAATACGGTCTTTGCGGAGGGTGGCCAAGGTGGTGAAGAGTTAGCTCGTTTAGTGGTTGATATCATTGAAAAGAATCCTTCTCTTCCGTTGGCTTTATGCTATGCGGATGCGGATCCTGTTCGGGTGAAAATAGAGAAGGTTAGCAAAACAATTTATGGAGCCTCTTCGATCATTTATACATCGTTGGCCGACAAGAAGATTAAACAGATCGAGAGCTTGGGTATCTCACATTATCCTATTTGTATCGCAAAAACTCAATATTCCTTCTCTTCTGATCCAAAAGCGTATGGTGTCGCAAAAGATTTTGAATTGAAGGTGCAAGATGTCATTATCAATAATGGAGCGGAAATGATTGTAGTCGTAATGGGTGAGATCATGCGTATGCCGGGATTGCCCAAACAACCGCAGGCGTTGCAGATAGATATTGTGAATGGTCAAGTAGAAGGTTTGAGCTAATCAGAAGTTGGTTGGAGAAGAAACAGACAAAAAAGAGGATAAATGAGTGATACAAGTTTAAAATTCGCAAACAAACTGGAGTTACGCTATGTGTTCAATGATCGGTCATGCTACATGGACGCATGGATCTTACAGCGTTGCGAGAAGGAGGTCTTGACATTGGTGCGTGCTTTGGCTGATATGCTGGATGTCAAGTTGCGAGTGTATAATGAGCCGCATGACAAGATGAATGGTTTCCGAGAGAAATTAGCTGTGGCAGGTGAGGATAGCCGTGCGATCTCAGTTGTTATCAATATGTTTATGCGGATCATGAGTTGCCCATCGCTATCGGTAGGAGGACAACTGTTGGTTGATCGTTCGGAGGAGGATGAAGCTCAAATGCAAAAAGAGATCGCTTTGTTGCGTAGAGGTTTGCGACTGAAAGATCCCAGTGTGACTCCATCCAAGCGATTACTGGAGCTATTGAACAGTTCTCCTCGTTTCTGCAAATGTAAGTCTAATTTCTTTGAGGCGTTGAAGGGCTATCCAAAGGTGGTGAAGCTTACCATGCGCGAATTGAATGAAAAAGATCGAAGTCGTTCTGGTTCATTGGAAGTGAAGCGGGAACAGTTTGATTATTTCATTCTGCGCACCGACGAGCTACCGACAATCAAAGATAACCGAGCGAGCATTGAGATCATCTCTCCGGTCTTGAAAGACAGCAAATATCGCTGGAAAGGTATTTATAACAAGGGTGGAGAAACAATCGACTTTTATATGCAAGACGAGGAATTCAAGAAACAGATGTTCGATGATAAGGTCTCTTTCACAAGCGGTATGTGTATAGACTGTGTGTTAGAGATCAATCGGCGACTCTCCGAATTAGGTGAGGTAATAAATGTTAGCTATGTGGTAACTACCGTTATCCGTACCCGATTCGACAAGCTGGAGGTGGTTACTCCTCAAGGAAAACGCCACCTACGTAAGTTGGAGGCAGAAAGGAAACAGCTCACGCTTGATCTCTTTGATTAGTATAGATCTGTATTTCGTTGTTTAGTGAATGGCATACTTCCTCGGATAGGTGAATAGGATGGCCAATAATGCGCCGATGCCTAAGAGGTAGGGATAATAGAGATACTGCATGATCTCGATGGGAGAGACTTGGCCCAATCCGGAGGCCATCAATAACTGTGCGCCATAAGGGATGATGCCCTGCACGAAACAGCTGAAGATGTCTAACAGACTGGCACTACGGCGGGGATCCACATGGAAACGTTCGGCAATGTCATGGGCGATCGGACCAGCCATGATGAGGGCGATCGTGTTGTTCGCTGTACAGAGATTGGCGAAACCGACCAGCGAAGCGATACTGCATTCCGCACCTTTCGTAGAGTGGATATGCTGGGTTAGCTTTAGGATCAACCAGTCGATGCCGCCGTTGTAGCGAATCATCTCCAACATACCGCCTGCTAAAAGCGTGACGATGATCAACTCGCCCATGCCTGTGATGCCAGTGCCCATGGAAGAGGTCCACCCCCAGATGTCGAAACCGTTCAAGAGTAATCCCACGAGGCCGGACAGCCCGATACCGATCAGCAATACCAACATGACGTTGATGCCACATATCGCTGCGATCAAGACCACCAAATAGGGAATTACCTTGAGCCACTCAATGGAGGC
>OBLI01003165.1_pt1 | contig 12955 bp, 10 predicted proteins | sample 1519701 | NCBI WGS metagenome assembly OBLI01 (sample SAMEA3663005, study PRJEB22513) | pig gut metagenome | biome: pig gut; feature: pig-associated habitat; material: faeces | place: France | collected 2012 | reverse complement strand
GCAGCATCGCCATCAAGAGGAATTGCTTGAGATGTTTCATATTCTTTAATTCTTATTTTTAATTTATTAATCTGTTTGTCTCAAAGTCGCTTAAGAAAGACGACCTTTTTTCTCTACCCGAGTGAAATAAACGCAATCGAATACGAGAAGAACTATATAGAAAAGAGCAAAGATAGCTGTAAAGCCTAATATATTCTGCTTATCACATACAAGTACATAGATGAGAAACACCAAGATTCCAGCCACCAACTTCACAACCAAAGCCGCCAAGTAAAACTTGGCAAGATTTGCAGGTGAAGACTTTGCTATCGCTTTCCATGCTTCACTGTAAGCAGTACTTGCAACAAGCGAGAACAACGCACTCACAATCAGAGGATTAACCACCTGAGCAATTATATCTTCGCATTGAGCAGACAATCTGCAGGCAAAAAGTATGGCCAAGACCACACCCGCTGTCAACCAGAGCGAAATCTGTTTATACTTGATATCAACTTGCCTGATATATTGCAAGCGCATCTTTTCTTCCTTTTCCATATCTATACTTCTACACAGAGGCTTACTTCGTTTTTCTTACATTCCACGAATCCACCCTGTATGTTCATCACTTGCTTGCCTTCCTTGGTAGTGTATTCCACCTTGCCTATTTCAAGCGAGGAGATAATAGGAGCGTGATCGTTGAGAATCTCGAATGAACCGAGAGTTCCAGGAACCAGAACGCTCTCCACTTCACCTTGGAAGACTATTTTCTCGGGAGAAACTATCTTAAGTTTTAACATAATCTTTAACTTTGAATTTTGAACTTTGAACTTTGAACTTTATAATAACCCAATATTGCTATCGAATTCTTCATTCTTCGTTCTTCACTCTTCACTAAAGACTACGCCTGTGCAGCTGCAAGCAACTGCTTAGCCTTCTCCTTTGCGTCCTCGATAGTACCTACGTTGAGGAAAGCCTGCTCAGGCAGGTCATCCACCTCGCCGTCGAGGATAGCATTGAAGCCCTTGATAGTCTCTTCAATAGGAACCATCACACCCTTCAAACCGGTGAACTGCTCTGCTACGGTGAATGGCTGACTCAAGAAACGCTGTACACGGCGTGCACGGTTCACGGTCAACTTATCCTCATCAGAAAGTTCATCCATACCGAGGATGGCGATGATATCCTGCAACTCATTGTAACGCTGCAACAACTGTTTTACTCGCTGTGCGCAATCGTAATGTGCCTTGCCGACAATCAGTGGATCGAGGATACGAGAAGTAGAACCTAATGGATCTACAGCAGGATAGATACCGAGAGAAGCGATCTTACGTGAAAGCTCTGTGGTAGCATCCAGGTGGGTAAATGTAGTAGCTGGAGCAGGGTCAGTCAAGTCATCGGCAGGCACATAAACAGCCTGTACAGAGGTAATGGAACCATTCTTGGTAGAAGTGATTCGTTCCTGCATAGCACCCATCTCGGAAGCCAATGTTGGCTGATAACCTACGGCTGATGGCATACGGCCCAACAGCGCAGAAACCTCAGAACCAGCCTGGGTGAAACGGAAAATGTTATCGATGAAGAACATGATATCGGCAGCCTCACCATTCTTACCACCATGATCACGGAACTCCTCGGCTACGGTCAAACCAGAAAGCGCTACAGAAGCACGTGCCCCCGGTGGCTCATTCATCTGACCATACACCAGGGTAGCCTGACTCTTGGCAAGTTCCTCTGGGTCAACGAGGGAAAGATCCCACTTACCCTCTTCCATGGCTTTACGGAACTTCTCGCCATACTTAATAACACCTGACTCAAGCATATCTCGAATCAAGTCGTTACCCTCACGAGTACGTTCACCTACACCAGCGAATACGGAGTAACCGTTGTGTCCCTTGGCGATGTTGTTGATCAACTCCATGATAAGCACAGTCTTACCTACACCAGCACCTCCGAAAAGTCCAATCTTACCACCCTTCATATAAGGCTCGAGCAAGTCGATCACCTTTATACCGGTAGCAAGCATCTCCTTGTGGGTTGACAGTTCGTCAAACTTAGGAGCTTCGCGATGGATAGGATAAGCGCCCTTCATGTCCAATTCATTCATACCATCAATAGGCTGTCCGATGACATTCATCATACGACCTTTGATTTGCTCGCCTGCAGGCATCACGATTGGGCTGCCCGTAGAGACAACCTCCAAGCCACGCTGCAAGCCGTCGGTGTTGTCCATAGCGACACAGCGTACTGTGTCCTCACCGATGTGCTGCTGCACCTCGATGACCAATTCGCGTCCGTCAGGACGTTGCACCTTTAGAGCTTCGTGAATCTTTGGAAGCACCTTCTCAGGGTTCTCGCCCTTGATATCGAAATAAACGTCGATAACAGGACCGATAATCTGCGAAATGCGTCCGTTAATTTGTGACATAAGCTATAAGTTAAATTTATTTGTTATTGTATTTGTTATCTTATTTAACGACTCTGCAAAAGTAACAACAAATTAAGAAAACTCCAAATAAAAATGAAGTTTAATTCTCCTTTAAACCATTTTTAGTGCCGTTTAAATCATTTTTACTTTTACACTGATTCCCAAAACCATGAATGTTGAGTGTTTTTTCTGATTTCTTTTCAGAAGCCCACACTCAACATTCGGCTTTGATATCACCAAAGTTTAGATGCTCAATTCATCAAGCACCTTGATCAATTTACGGTCAAATGGTTTGTCTGAGCGGATAGCTTCTGACAATGGAACATAAACAACCTCATTATTACGCACACCAATCATGACATTTCTCTGTCCCTGTATGATGGCTTCTATGGCACCACAACCTGTACGGGAAGCAAGGATTCTGTCACGGGCAGAAGGACGACCACCACGCTGCAAGTGACCTAAGATAGAAACACGCACATCAAACTCCGGGAACTCCTTGCGCACACGGTCTGCATAGTAGAGCGCACCACACTTAGGACTTTCAGAGACGATAACGATACAACTCTTCTTAGATTTACGGATACCACGCTCCATAAACTGAGCCAACTGGTCAACATCCGTACTGTCTTCAGGAATGATAGCAGCCTCTGCACCACTTGCAATAGCACTGTTCTGTGCCAGGAAACCAGCATCACGTCCCATCACCTCAACGAAGAAAATACGCTCATGACTCTGGGCTGTATCACGAATGCGGTCCACACATTCCACGATCGTATTCATGGTAGTATCATAACCGATTGTATTATCTGTTCCATAAAGGTCATTATCGATAGTACCAGGGAGGCCAATGCAGCAAACATCAAATTCGCGGGCGAAATTCATCGCACCAGTCAGCGAGCCATTACCACCGATAACCACAAGGGCATCGATTTCTTCTTTCTGAATGGTCTCGAAAGCCTTCTGACGACCTTCTTCTGTCATAAATTCCTTAGAACGAGCTGTTTTCAGCATAGTACCACCCGTACCAATGATACCACTCACATTCTCTGTGGTAAAAGTCTTGATCTCATCATTGATAAGACCATCATAACCACGATAGATACCCTTTACGTTGAAACCATTGTAAATTGCAGCACGAGTTACCGCACGGATAGCTGCATTCATTCCTGGAGCATCACCTCCAGAGGTCAAAATACCTATAGTTTTAATCTTTGCCATAACTATATACCTTATTATATTATTATATGTTTATTCTGAATTAGTTTTATCTGAATTTATATTCAGTTTTATTCTGATTACGTGCCTTTCACGCAATGTGAATGCTTTTCATATTTTTATTCTCATTTTCCAGAGTATAAGAATACTCTTTTATCAAAATATAAGAATAAGGATAAATTCTTAAATCAACAAACACGTAGCTCCCGAAACAAGATTATGTGAGAGCCAGAGGATGGCAAGTCCAATAACGCCACCCAAAAGAGCTTTCCAACCGATATTACGGAAGAACCAAGTGATACGCATCCGCTCCATTTTCATCAGAGCCAGTCCACTTACCGTACCAATACCCAATACATTTCCACCTGCCATGACACAATAAGCAATCACCTGCCAATATAAGCCATTGCAACTATAATCTGTCGTCCCTTCCAACAATTCATTCTGCAGAGGAAGATCAGGCAAAGAGAAAAAATTGATGGCTGTAGCGAAATTATCCAAAACTGTACTGATAACACCTGCCACTACACCATGTGTCCACACACTCGGATTCTGTTCATCCACACCCAGATACTCAGTCAGCGCATTGAAAGCACCAGTTTCCTTCACCACAGCAACCGCCATCATGATTCCCATTACAAAAAGAATCATCTGAATGACTCCATACTGCAACACACGAGGTGTACGACGATCCACCATGGCATCCATATTCATGAGCTTACGATTGAAGATTTCATTTACCACCCACAAAATAGCAAGAACACAGAGTGCGCCCAAGAACGGACTCAGTTTCGTAATATTATGGAATGTAGGTATAAACCACAATCCACCTATTCCCACAAAAAGCATCACGAGGCGCTGCCAAACATTCAGACGAGTATCATCGCCTCTGTAGGGCATCACAATCCACTCCGTCTCTACCATTTCTGGCAACTGTCTGGAAATCATATAAGTAGGAATCAGCCAGGCTGCCAGACAAGGCAAAAACAACGCCATAGAGAAAGCTGTAGCCGTAACCAAACCTCCATTCCAAAGCACCAGACCTTCAGGATTTCCAATCACAGTCAAAGCACCGCCGCAATTGGCAGCCAGCAATATAGCACTGCCATAAAACATACGCTGACGACGACTCGGTATAATGCCATGCATAATCGTAAGCATCATCACAGTAGTCGTGAGATTATCAAGATTGGCAGATATAATAAAGGTAACTATTGCTAAAGTCCACAGCATTTTCTTGCTTTTACGGGTACGCAAAAGTTGGCTGATAAAATCAAAGCACCCATTATTATTCAAGATCTCAACAATAGTCATAGTAGATAAAAGGAAGAGTACGATTTCAGCCGCTCTTCCCACGTATGGCAGAAAGACAAAGCGTGAAATGAAATTCTTGACAGCAACACTATTGTCAGGAATAATATTCCATTCATCGGCATGCAGATAGTTAGAAAATTCATACGCATGCTGACTGGTCACGAAGTCCATACCAAAGCAAATATAGAGTACCCATCCTACCGTTCCCGCGAAAATCGCAACGGCAGCACGGTTAACTTTGGTAACATTCTCCGTCGCAATGAGGAGACAACCAATCAAAAATATGCCTACAATGACTAATGTCATAACTATTATCTTTACATTTCGAACGCAAAGATAACAATTATTCTCAATATAACGACAACTCGAATGGATTTTTTTACCGGTTTTAACGGAAAAGTAATAATTTACGAGTATTTTGTTACACTTTTGCCACATACGGTTAGCAATATCGCCCTTTTACCGCTTCAACCGTGCCATTATTTTTTCAATAAGATGCGTCTTGGTTTTGATAATGTACAAACTGAAACAAACATTCATCGCAGAAAAGACGAAAGCAGCCAGCCAATAATAGAAGTTCAAATCTACCGAAACAACGACAGTCAATGCTAAAAGACAAAACAACGTTTCAATACCCATATAGAGGTAAGCACTTTTAGAAATTGCCATAGAATAATAAATCCTGCTAAAGATACACACAGCTATGGCCTCCACAAAATAAGCAAGAACAATACCAATTCCCATACCCGTAAGACCATATAAATTGAAACCAACGATTTCGAAAACAAACAGAAGTACGACAGCAAAAGTTTCCTGTCCTAAGAACACAAAAGACTGCCCTTTGGATAACGGAAGATATTCTATAGGAAGATACACGGCACGGAACAACATGCTGACAGCAGCAAATTGCGCCATCAGAAGAATGCCCATAAAACTATTATCGTAAAGCATAGGTATCAAAATAGGCAAACCAAAAATCAGTATAATGATAAAAGGAGATATCAGAAGCGTATTCACCTCTATCTGGCGATTGACACAGGCGTTCAGTTCACTTCCTTTTCCTTTAATACACGATAATCTCGGATAATAATCAGACTCCATAGCTGAAAAAACGAGACCACCATACACCAATACTAACGTAGAACAGGCATTGAACAGACCCACCTCTTCCAAATCTCCCACATTATTAAGATAGGTGCGTACCAAGAACTCAGCGCCACTATTGATGACACCGGAGAGAACAAACGCAATTCCTAATCTGATGACATGAGCACCAGACTTCAAATAGCTACGTCTTAATGATATTAAATAAGGATAATACCTTAAAGAATAGCGCATTACACACACCAATTGAACAAACGCTTGAAAGTTTAACACGAAGACGATTCCCGACTGTCCCCACAGATAATATACAGGAGCAGATATGATCAAAGACGCAGCAACAACATAAAGAGAAGAATAGGCCAAAGCCTTCAATTGACGGGTAGCCTTCAGCACGGCCATTTCCCCGCCAACAAGAATAGTCAATCCAACCGTTGGTGCCAATAACATGTAATGAAGCGTATGATTACCCCAAGTAAAAGTCCAGTTATTGAAAAGTGGTCCTAAACATACACATACCAGCACGCCCAAAACAGCAGTCAGAAGTACCCACGAGCGAATCAGCTTGATCGATTCAAGTAATTGTTTAGGAGCACGGTCATAATTCTCTGATATTTCGTGAACTGCACTTGTAGGAATACCAAAAGAAGTAGCAGAAACCATCATATTAATAGTGGAATTCAACAGAGAGACCATTCCCATACCATTTGGCCCCAAAAACAAAGCAGCGAACTTGTTGCGTACAATACCAACAAGCACACTAAGTCCCTGTACACCGCCAAGAATGCCGGTGTATTTGAGAATATGAGAGTAGCTATCTTCTTTTTCTTTCTTTTCCATCTATTATAAAACGCTAACCTGAAAGAAATATTGCCTTAAGCAGCAATAATATTCTTTTTACGCCCATCAACTATCTATCATCAATGAGTATTTGCACCAGAGCAGTTTTTATAGAGTATATTTCACTTATATAATTAAGGTAAAATAGGAAATAACCCCATTTTATAGCCCAAAAATGTTAAAATACAATAAATACCAGCATTTACATCTCTCTAAATTGGGTTATTCCGCCAAAAATGAGTAATTTTGCGCCCGATTTATATAATTCACATAAAGTCTAACTTTATTAATTTTTAATTTTTTATTTAATTTTATGTCAGATTTAAAGAACGTAAAGCCATTGGACGACTTCAATTGGGACGAGTTCGAGAATGGCGGCAACGCAAACGTCAGCAAAGAGGACCTCGAGAAGGCCTATGACGAAACCCTTAACAAGGTAAGCGAGCACCAGGTAGTAGAAGGTACAGTTATCGCTGCCGACAAGAAGGAAGTTATCGTAAACATCGGTTACAAGAGCGACGGTATCATCCCAGCTTCTGAGTTCCGTTACAACCCAGACCTCAAGGTAGGCGACAAGGTAGAGGTTTACGTAGAGAACCAGGAGGACGTAAAGGGTCAGTTGGTACTCTCTCACAAGAAGGCTCGCCTCAGCAAGTCTTGGGAGCGTGTTAATGCAGCTCTCGAGAACGAGGAAATTATCCAGGGTTACATCAAGTGCCGCACTAAGGGCGGTATGATTGTTGACGTTTTCGGTATCGAAGCTTTCTTGCCAGGAAGCCAGATCGACGTTCACCCTATACGCGACTACGACGTATTCGTAGGCAAGACAATGGAGTTCAAGGTTGTAAAGATCAACCAGGAGTTCCGCAACGTTGTTGTTTCTCACAAGGCGCTCATCGAGCAGGAGTTGGAGCAGCAGCGTAAAGAGATCATCGGCAAGCTCGAAAAGGGTCAGATCCTCGAAGGTACCGTTAAGAACATCACTACTTACGGTGTATTCGTTGACCTTGGTGGCGTAGACGGTTTGATCCACATCACAGACCTCTCTTGGGGCCGCGTAAGCGATCCACACGAGGTTGTAGCTCTCGACCAGAAGATCAACGTTGTTATCCTCGACTTCGATGAGGAGAAGAAGCGTATCGCTCTCGGTTTGAAGCAGCTCACTCCACATCCATGGGATGCTCTCGACGAGAACCTCAAGGTAGGTGATCACGTGAAGGGTAAGGTAGTGGTTATGGCTGACTACGGTGCATTCGTTGAGATTGCTCCAGGTGTAGAGGGCTTGATCCACGTATCTGAGATGTCTTGGAGCCAGCACTTGCGTTCTGCTCAGGACTTCATGAAGGTAGGTGACGAGGTAGAGGCAGTTGTCCTGACTCTCGACCGCGCTGAGCGCAAGATGAGCCTTGGTATCAAGCAGCTCAAGGAAGATCCATGGGAGGCTATCGAGACTAAGTTCCCTGTTGGCAGCAAGCACACAGCTAAGGTTCGCAACTTCACTAACTTCGGTATCTTCGTAGAGCTCGAGGAAGGTGTTGATGGTTTGATCCACATCTCTGACCTCTCTTGGACAAAGAAGATCAAGCACCCATCAGAGTTCACAGCAGTTGGTGCAACTCTCGATGTAGTAGTTCTCGAAATCGATAAGGAGAACCGTCGCTTGAGCCTTGGTCACAAGCAGTTGGAGAAGAACCCATGGGATGAGTATGAGACAATCTACACTCCAGGTTCTGTTCACACTGGTAAGATCATCGATATGATGGATAAGGGTGCTGTAGTTGCTCTCAACGAGGGTGGCGAAGGCTTCGCTACTCCAAAGCACCTCACAAAGGCTGACGGCTCAATGGCTAAGAAGGGCGAGGAGCTCGACTTCAAGGTAATCGAGTTCGTTAAGGAGACAAAGCGTATCATCCTCTCTCACTCTCGTACATTCGAGGAGGGCAAGGACGATGTTAAGCCAGCAGTTCCACGCAAGCACAACAACGCAGGTCGCAAGAATGAGGCTGCAGCTATCAACAACGTAGCAGCAGGTACTTCACTCGGTGATATCGACGCACTTGCTAAGTTGAAGGCTCAGATGGAGGGTAAGGCTTAATCATTAGCCTTTCGCTTCAATTTGAATCGCATTCAATAACAATGCAAAATATTTTATCCCCGGTTCTTTGGAATCGGGGATTTTTTATCTCATCATTTTAATAAAAGCCCCCTATTCTACTGATATTTCGTAACAAAGTGAAAGCACCTAAAAGGAAGTAGCTAATAGTTTGCAATTCAGGTACATCATATCATTTTTCATCTTTTTTATGCCAAAAAGAGAACAAATATGCATTTTAAGGGAAAAACATTTGGAAGTTACAAGTTTTCATCGTAACTTTGCACTCGGTAAAAAAGATTATATTAATAGCTTATGAAATATTTTAAATTGATGGCCGCTGCTATGATAGGCAGCGCTACCCTCACTTCTTGTTTCAAGGATGAGCCTCTTAACGCAGAATGCGATATTGAGCAGGCATATATTCATGTGGATAATCCGTTGGAAATGTTCGCTAATTACACAGACACTATCGTAAAGGTTCTCTCCAACGAACAAGACATAACTTTCAACGTAAAAAGACATACAGACATAAGTAATATGGCACCATTATTCAGACTAACTGAAGGTGCAAAGATTACACCAGAAAATGGTTCTGTACATGATTTTACTAATGGTCCTATTATATATAAGGTTACTTCGCAGGATGGAGAATGGAATCGTTCTTATTCCGTATCATTTTCATTTCCACCTGTTTTTTACGAAGAAATGAAATATGACTTTGAGGAGTATTTCCTCAATGAGGTTAAACCTGTGAATAAATATTATGTATGGAGTGACAAAAACGATGACGGAACAAGAGCCAACAATTGGGCAACAGGTAATCCTGGATACAACTTAAGCGTAGGAAACACTGCCAAACCAAACACCTACCCTACAGTTCCTATTCCTGCAGGTTCAGAAGGCACACTGGATGGTACTGCTTGCGTTAAACTAACGACAAGCGACACTGGTGGATTCGGAATGATATACAAAATGCCTATTGCAGCAGGCAACTTATTTTTAGGTAAGTTCGACGCATCTCAAGCCATGAAGGATGCAATGAAAACTACTCAATTTGGTATTCCTGTCAGTTTCTTGCCAATCAGATTCAGCGGCTATTACAAATACCAAAGAGGCAATAAATTTACCGACAAAGAGAAGAAAGTTGTACCTGGCAAATTGGATTATGGTACCATCTATGCTGTACTTTACGACAATCATAATACGGAAGGAGAAGCTATCTTTCTTGATGGAAGCAACGTACAAACAAGTGAGCAAATAGTAGCCATTGCAAAGGTGCCAGACATTGATAACACACCAGAATGGACTCATTTTGACTTAGAGTTTGAAAAAAGAAAGGAAATCGACATGGAGAAACTCAAGAACATGGGCTATAGTTTAGCTATTGTATGTTCATCCAGTGTGGATGGAGCATCATTCATGGGAGCCATAGGCAGCACCTTATATGTTGATAAATTCCGTATAACATGTGAAAAGGGAGATGAATAAGATGAACAAAATTTCAATATTATCAATTCTGCTCTTTACAGCAGCAAATACGCCAACTTTTGGTTGGACGAATCAATACGGAGAGGTAAAAAGTAACAGTCTCCTAAGAAACTACAGTTACTACGTAAGAGGTGGCTACAATTTGGGAGGAACAGCTCCTATAGGAATGCCTGCTACTATTCGCACCCTTCATAGCTATTCTGTTCGTCCTAATTTTATATTAGGTTTCGACGCTTTCCACCCTTTCAATGACAGTTGGGGAATCATGTTTGGTCTCCACTTTGAAAATAAAGGCATGAAAACAGATGCAGGCGTTAAGAATTACCACATGAAAATGAAATGTGGGGATAGAGAATTGGAGGGTATGTTCACAGGAAGTGTAGTCACTAAAGTAGATCAGAGTTTGGCAACAATACCAGTACAAGCAACCTATGATATATCTGAAAAGGTAAGAATCAAGTTAGGTCCATATTTCTCTTATGTCACCTCACATAAATTTGACGGATATGCCTATGATGGCTATTTGCGTCAAGGTGATCCAACGGGAATGAAAGTTGAACTTGGTAACACAGAAGGCGAACGTGGAGAATACGATTTTTCTGGAGATATGCGCAACTGGCAATTCGGTATAGACGTAGGTGCAGACTGGTACTTTTCTAAACGATGGGGAGGTTATGCTGGTCTGACATGGGGTCTTTCAGAAATCTTCAAGAAAAACTTTACAGTATTAGATCAATCATTATACCCTATCTACGGAACTATCGGTTTGATTTATCAATTGAAATAAAAACTTAATTTAAACAAAGAAAATATGAAAAAATTATTTACTTCAGTAGCATTGGCACTTGCACTGATGTCTGCATCTGCCGAAAATTACACTTGTCCTCTGGCTGTAAGCATCAGTGGTTCTGATGATATACCTGTAGGAGACGTTACAGTATCTGTCACCAAGCAGGACAATGGCAAATACACCATGGACCTCAAAAACTTTGCTATGGGCGACATGGGAGTTGGAAATATTCATATTGAGAACGTAGAAGCAACAGAATGCGGAAACGTAACCGCTTTGGAAACCCAACAAACCATTCAAATCACTCAGGGTGACGATGCTTCTGTTGAAGATTGGATGGGTCCTGGTTTAGGCGACCTTCCTATTCTTCTCAAAGGTCAACTCAAAGGTGGAAATTTCAATGCAATTTTGAATATTCCACTTGCAGGAGGCATGATTGTGGGTGTGAAATTAGGTAACGATGCCAACCAGATGAGTCAATTACCAAACTCTGGATTCGAAGAATTTTCAGAAAAGAGCAAAGAACCAATCGGATGGCATTCCTTCTATAAAGGTAACCTTACAGGCTGGTTAGCAGGATCAGCAGCAGGACAGCGTACGTGGGAATCAGAAGACAAACCTGAGAGCAGCGAAGGCACTAAGTCCGTCATGATAAAATCCTCAAGCGTTCTTAATGTCTCTGCCAACGGAACCATTACAACGGGGCGCATTCAAGCAGGAGACTGGTCTGCTTCAAACAAAAAAAATTGCTCATTCCTTGATTTTAGTAAAACAGACCTTGATGTTGATAATAATCCATTCTACGCAGTGCTGACTAATAAGCCAGACTTTATTAAGATGAGCGTAAAGTATCATGTGGGGGAAAGAAGTGCAAAAAATTTGTTGGGAAAAGTTGAAACTTACAGTACTCATGTCACAGCATCTGCCAAAGCTATTCTCACAAACGGGAAATACGTACAAGACCCAGAAGTTGATAAATACAATGATAATATCATCGCACGTGCAGAGAATAAAACAATAGCAGATACAAAAGATGCTTGGCAAGAAATTTCCATTCCATTTACATACGCAAAGGATAAGGAAACCCCTAAGGCTGCTCTTGTTACAATCTCTACATGCGCAGAACCTGGAGGTGGTAGCAAAAACACTAAGGATCCAGACATTCTCTATGTAGATGATGTAGAACTTGTATATAATGCTGGTTTTAAATCAGTTTCTTTCAACAATGAAGAATTGACTGATTTTGATGAATCTGGAAACATAAACATAGAGAAATACGACAAGGAAGTTAAACCTGAAGATTTTACCATTGTAGCGGAAGGCGCAGGTGCTTACGTAACCAAGAAGATAACAGCTGATGATGAAGCAACATATGTAACAATTACGGTTACTTCAAATGACTTAAAAACATTTGTCACTCGTACAGTAACCTTCCCTGGTTTGGTAAACGGCATCAACAAGCCTCAGACCGTTACTCTCCCTAACGGCATCAACGCCATCTACAACCTCGCTGGTCAGCAGGTAAGTTCTATGGCTTCTGGCAATGTTTACATTGTGAAGACAACGGATGGAAAGACCAAGAAGGTTATCAAGAAATAATGGTTTTAAAAAGTAAAAGAACGATACAGAAGTAACAATTTACTTCCTATCATAAACATCAGAATCCTCGGCAGAAGGAAATTTCCTTTCGCCGAGGATTTTTTTC
>OBLI01003164.1_pt1 | contig 12956 bp, 11 predicted proteins | sample 1519701 | NCBI WGS metagenome assembly OBLI01 (sample SAMEA3663005, study PRJEB22513) | pig gut metagenome | biome: pig gut; feature: pig-associated habitat; material: faeces | place: France | collected 2012 | reverse complement strand
GACTACCGAAATATCTGCGTAATGCACTCCATCCAGAGGCTGTGGTGGCATAAATTGCTATTTTGTTAGCTGAAGTATTGAATTTTCAAGGTGCGAAGCCTATTTTAGGTATGGGAAGTCTTAGTAAATTTACCTATACTCGTCGCCGTCATACAGATGCATTGCACAAAAAAAAGAGACCTAAAAGTCTTGAAAACTCCTAAGTCTCAATATCGTTATTTTTAGATATTCACTTTGCCATCCATGATATCACTACCCTTAAGCATCTCATACTTCATTGAGCTTTCTACTGCAATTTCTTCAGCAGCAGCCTCTTTCGCTTTTACTACAGGGTCATCTACCATGTGGTCACCCTTAACCTCTAAAATTAAATATCGCCCATCCTCCATCTCTACAAGGAAATCCGGATAATATTTTCTTAATCTGTTTGATTCCGGGTCGATATAAGGAACATAAAAATCTGTTTGGTCTGCGGTAAACATACCAGTAAAATATGTTTGTTTTACACGTCTGTTAGAAAGCAACTGTAAAAATAATTTAAGTTCTGGTTTTGAATCGAACACATATGTGTCCGCATGAAAACTCTTGCCATTATTTTTAACAATTACCGAATCCTCAGAATCCTGCGTAACAATTAAATCTTCATTACCACTAAACTCATAATAGCCACCCTCTTTTGGCTTCTTAAGTAACTTAACATCTACATTTTCCTTAACAATTTCTTTACCTACAGAGTATAGCGTTTCGAAAACTATCGGAACAATCTTATCATGGATAATCTCATTATGCTCATTCACTGATGTTAATATGAATTCCATGCCTTCTTCTGATTCACGAAGAATCTTTGCAATCTCCGTACACCTGATATCCGGAAAGTACTTAGCCACCTCTGCCACCAGCATAATTTCGGTATACACAACCTTGTTAACCATATAATTAACATTGCTCTCACGCACAACAGAAGCTGTAGTAATACCATCTTTTATATACATGGTTGCATCATACGCCTCTGTCTCCATTTCTTTAAGACCAAATGATATTTTCTTACTGTATGGCTTAGATTCTAATGTATACTTATAATGAAGTCTGTTCATTCTGATAGTTTTCGGCGGCTCTTTCACACGTACCGGAACTTTCTTTCGTTTCACATCCTTATTAACTTTTAACTCCTCAATGCTTGTCCTGAAATTCTTTTTAAGTTCATCATCCAAGATATCCATATTATCCTTGGATAAATAAACGGTAGCTGTCTGTTGTTCGTCCGTAATCTTTCTTAAACATCTCATGGTAGCCTGTAAGACAAAGACCTTTGACTTTGGACTTCTGAACAATGCAACACTAAATAATGACCTACAGTTCCAACCTTCTCGGCCTTTATTTACCAACAAAATGAATTGCTTCTTGCTACCTACAGTTCCTAAAACATCCAAGTTATTAAAGTCTTGGATATCCTCCGACTTTGTAATCTTCTCATCACCTACATTCACCAGAATCTTGTCAAGCGGTATTCCCAGTTCAGATAACACTTCCTCTACAACAGGTCTGATTTCATCCTGTACCTCTGCTACTTCTGCACCAAAAATAGCCATCTTAGGTAATAGACCTTCATATTCTTTACCGCCATACTTCTCCCAGAAATCACTAATAACCGCTTTAAGAAATTCTTTATTCTTTACATTACTATAGCCTATAACACTGGTGTCTTTTAAGAAATTATTTCTGATTGCTGCCTGTAAACCATATGCATATACAACCTCCGGCAAAATCTTATTATTGACATATGGAGTACCAGTAAAGTTATAACATGCAACGACTTTACTTCCATGTATAGCTAATTCTTTTGCCAGTTCATTAATTGTATTTCTAAGACTTGTCCCCTTACCGTTTTCATGCAGAGCTTTCTCCAAATCAGCTCCAAACATATGATGTGCTTCATCCACATAAATTCCCATCTGTGAAAGACGTGTAAGCTTTTCAAAACGCTGATTCGACATCAAATCATCATTATTACTAATTTCCTGTAGTATACCCAGCACATCATCCAATGCGGACTGACCCGGTATCTGGTCGTTAAAAAGCCTGTCTACTGCACTCTTTTCCTTGTGCTGTGCCTTTAAAATAATCTTCTGCGTATTAGAAATAATAATATTATATTTTGAACCATCCAGAGTATTTAATGTCGTACCACTATCTTCCATAAAGTGTACTTTGATATTTGAATCTAATACACCTATGTATTCCGGCGGCACTACCTTACTTTTATCAAAAGTAACAATCTCTTTTAATGACTGCAAAACCGTTTTATCAGGTGCAAATACCAATGCATTATGACAATACTTCTCATCTCTCGGCCATTTAGACGCAAGTAAGAATTCGTAGAAAATGCAGGTAGCCATAAGAATTGTTTTACCAAGTCCCATTGTCAGAGCATAAATATAGTTCGGATATGCTTCCGCATACTTTTTAATTTGCAGAAAATAGTCATGGTACTGCTTCGGAGAATAAACATCATACAATGTCAACTGGCCTGATTCATCATAGAATCTTCTGTCTGCAAACACTCCGTTTCTCTTTGACCAATCATCAAAAATTTGATACATCTGCTGATTATCCATGAATTCCTTCACAAATACATACATCTCTAATGCTTCAAACTGTGGTTTTCTTAAGAATGCATCCGGATTCTTCTCCTTGTCATTATAATCCAAGTATTTCTTTGTTATTTCACGATACCTATTTCTGATAATTCCCTTGTTATCTAAATAAAATGAACGTAGGAACTCAAAAAAGGCAAACTCCATACTTACTTCTTTTGCCATTACTATACCTCCAACTCAAGGGATTCTGATAACAAGTCCGTAATCTTGATTTTAATTCTGGTCGCAGATGAAGGTATTATGTATACACCTGATACTAATTCGTCCTTCCCCGGTATATCGCATACAGTAGGCCTCATAGTTTCACCATCATAATTCCAGTCAATATAAATGGATTCTACAAGCTGACGCCAATCATCAACAGACTCCTTCTGCATACTTAATTTCTGCAAAAGGTTCATCGGATAGAACTCTTTAATAGCAACAGTATTATTTTCTTTAACCACATTTGCATCCGCTTCTCTCTTAAACTGCAAATCAGTCTTATCACGGAGAATATCCAAAATCTCTATTTCTAATTTATACGCAGACAATTCCTGTTCTAACGAAGCCTTCAAATCTGCTTCATGCCCCATACAGATAATTCTAATCTTCTCTACAACACCATTGGGATTCTCTTCTTTACGCTTTTCAAATGTATGGTAAGGTAAATTCGCTTTTAACTCCTCTAAATCTGCCTTAGTCGCAATACGGTTTGTAGGCATAATTTTTACCATCCAGCCATCTAATTCTCCGTCATATATCGTTGAAGAATCAAATTTTTGAATCCCGAGAGCATCTATGATTAATTCCTTTGCTTCCACTGGATTGCGGAAGAAATCATAATTATTAACATTGTAAACTTCAAATCCAGTATATTTAGTATCATCCAAGTCCTTAGCTGCCGTTATTAATCTTTTTGTTGTCGTTTGAATAGCTCCAAGATTAATATCTGCTCCAATAAAACGACGTCCTAGTTTCATTGCAACTGCCTGAGTCGTTCCTGAACCCATAAAGCAATCGAACACTATGTCCCCCTCGTTTGAAGACGCCAATATTATTTTTTTTAATAGTTCCTCCGGCTTTTGTGTTGGATAGTTTTCCCGTTCCGCAGACATTACATTTAAATAATCCATAACAAACCAATCTCTCGGTTTTGAACCCACCTTATCATCTAAATAATCTATTCTGCATAAATCTGGACTTTTTTCTAACCAAACCGGGTCAATGTCAGTGCAATTCTGTATAGGACTGCCTGTAATGTTTCTTCCGTGTAATCTAAAACGTCGACCATTTTCATCTATATTCCTATACTTATCAATTGTGCTTTGTTCCAAAGGTTCTGCTATTTTTTCCCAATTAAATGTGTAATCAGAGCTTTTAGTTGCAAATAGGATAGTATCGTGTCTTCTCACAAAATGATTAGTAGATACTGCCATTCCTCTATAACACCAAATAATTTCATTTTGTAAGTTATTTACACCAAAAACTTCTTCTAATATCATCCTTAATTGATGAGACTTTCTATAATCGCAATGCAAATAAATACTACCTTTTTCTGAAAGTAACTCTTTTATAATTGTTAATCTTTCAAACATAAATTGCAAATATTCATCATTACACCACATATCCGTATATTGCTTTTCTTCAAAGGAATTACTATCGTTAAATACACTCTTATTCTTAACTTTTATCTTCTTTTTATAGTCCGCTTTACTATCAAAGGGAGGGTCTATATATATAAGGTCAATCTTCCCCCTATATTCCTTCAGCATATGGCTCATTACCTGAAGGTTATCTCCCCAAAAGATTTTATTCATCCATCCGTTTTTAGGTTCACCAAAGGACTCCTTTAACTGTGCCGGATAATACTGCGTAGACGTATATGGTCTCTTCCCCGTCCAGTGTAACTCCGGATATCCCTTTATCGGTTTTCTCTGTTCAAATTCAAATGAAAATTGTGCGTCCATTTTTATCTCCAATCCTTAATGTATTCATAAATATCTTTTTTTAACAGTTCATATTTACCATTATTCATTGATTTTTGTTTATAACATTTCTTTTCATTGAAATAATGATCTATATCAACATAACATTCTTTCAATTTAAATTCATTACAATATTGCTCCATATTTACCACTTCGATTCCTTTTTCTCTTGCTAATCGATACATATATTCCCGGTTATCCGTAGGCATCTTACATCCCAGATATATTGTTTTTATCGGATAAAACGGAACCATATTATCATAAAACACGCTTACATCATTTGGTAAAATCATTCGCCATTCTTTTTCATAGCTCCAAGCCGATGACTTGGTCAAAAAAGACATAATAATACTTTTTTCAAATTGCAATTTTTGATGCACTGTCAATGCTTTTCCTAATGCATATTTATAAAAATTCCTCTTTGACATTCGTATTGGTCTTGCCGAATATTTGCATAAAAACAATGATCCTTGTACAATTTGTGCAATAATCTCATCATCAATAGAAGCACTTAAATCATATTCCACACAAAAGCCACAATGTTGTTGTCCGTAATGTGCCCACATCTCCATATGAGTTTGAAGCTGCTCCTTCTTCAAGTCAGAGAAGGATGTAACACGTATTTTTTGTTCTCTTAAAGTTTTTAAAGACCTTTTAAACACTTCTCTTGCTTCAGCACATACCTTTAAAAGTTCCTCCGCTTTCTCATTATAATTTCCCTCATTATAATAGATATGAAACACAACACTATCAAATAAAATATAGGGACTTCCTCTATGCTCATCTTGATCAACACAAATACTTCTATCTATTTTGTTTTTTTCCTGTTGAGTTAAAACATTTCTTTCTATTGCCCCTGTTCTTTTGATATAATCCAGTAAATATTCCTTTTAAAACTCTAATTCATTAGTACAAATAGCGCAATCAAATGGATCATTGAAATACTCCGGCGTGTTTAAATACACCTTATTTTGTTCAATGCACTTTATACTATTTTCATTAAACGGATAAAATTTATACAATTTTAAAGGCATATGTTCTTTCTTATCGCTTGACCTTTCCCACATAAGTTCATAAATATTACTTTCGGAAACAATAGCTTCCTCGGATACATAATCTAACCATGCTTTTATCCAATCACCTTTATAAAATTTACTGCGAAAATCATTGATATCATACTTTGACTCTTCATTTTTACCCCATGTATAAGGCTCACGAAATTTTCTCATCTTTACCTCTTTTCATATCTTTTGCAAAAATACCTCATATCACAGTTGGCACAAAGATTCTTATCCTTAGCTCTACCGCTAAAGTCTTTTCTCTGAATCTTCTCTACTACTGCGTCAAATTCTTTAATCGTCTTATCAATCAGTTCTGTCGACTTATCGAATGTCACTGTAGGTACACCGTTTTCTTCACCAGTATAGTACAGATGCATCCTGCTCACTTTCTTTCCTGTTTTTTCTTCTACAAGATGTGCATACACCTCCAACTGTCGCCGATAACGATTCATCTCTACTGTTTCAATTAATAAATCCGGCTTTTTTTCTGACTTAAAATCAACAATTTCTACGGTATCGCCCTCACCTCTTATAAGGTCAACCTTACCTAGTAAGATATAATCCGGCTTAACCAAACTGACCTCTACCTCCGCATCCTGGATACGACTCCAGTCACTTTGATTCCGTTCTACATACCGTAATACCTGCTTATATGCCGCTTCAATCTGCGGTTGTCCCAAATAAGAATGTTCACTCTTCGATAATGTCATATAATTTGTATCAAACCATTCTCGTATCGTTTCCGGTACAATCGTATTCTCTTCATGTCGCATAGCAGCTCGATGTATATCTTCTATTGTCTCATGAATCAATGTACCAAAGAGTGTTGCACCTACTCTTACCTGCGTAAATCCCAATTCCTTAAAGAACTTATACTGCAATGCACAATTCTCATACAATGCAATATGCGAAGTAAATGAGTATGTATCCTTTATATTTACAGGTTTTACAGTTGCCAGTTCTAAGTCAGATAAGTCTACATCTTCATAAGATGGTAACTTACCATAGCACTCTTCGAAATATTTACTTGGTGTGGCTCCATGCCCTTTCTTCTCGCAACAAGACAGCACCAGTAAATTCTGTGCCCTCGAAAAAGCTGTATAATATAATCGCCAAAAATCAAAAAATTTGATATCCTCTCTTGTCTCAAAAACATCTCTATGAAAATATTTATTTTCAATTTCCTCAATCAAATGATTAGATCTATTCGTCGGTTTTCCGCTTAATGAATCCACGATTACAACCGGAAACTCCATACCTTTTGACTGATGGATTGTCATAAAAGAAACACATCCACTCGGTGCATATTCTGAATCATCTTCATACTCCGTAATGCCACCATCATAAAGGAATCTAAAATACATATTGAAAAAGCGTTCAACTGCATCCACGATATTCCTTTCCGTAAAGACATCAATCCTATGTAAGTACTCATACTTCCCCAAGATAGATGTCAAAATAGAAAGGTTTCTCGCCGGCCTCTCATCTATTACACCAGACTTCATATCTATACCAAGATAAGAACTGAAAGGCTCAAACTGTAACATCTGATATAAAAGTCCAGTAAATGCATAATCTGCATTCTCATGTCTGATATTGGCATGTTTTTGCATCTTTTCAGCTATCCACTTACCTAATGTATCTCTATGTTCTAAGATAAGTTCTTTTGCCGCAGCAATACATTGCGTATCATAATATTCGTACAAGTTTTCAAAATCAAAAGGGAAATTGCGTTGCTGTAACTTTCGTATGTATTCCGGGAAGCACAACAGCATACAACCAATGACCTGCTTTATCTCTTTACGTTCAAAAAACATCTCTGAACGTGGTGAATACACCTTAATACCATGCTCCTCAAGGTACTCAACCATTCCAGTAATCTTATCACCTTTAACAGACTTACATAATACAGCAATCTGGTTATAGTCAGTTAATACACCACTATTCTTCAACTGCCTAATAAATGTATATACCTGCTCATACCAATCATCTACAAGCTCTTGCCCGGAACACTTAATAACCGAAACTTTATCTTCTCGTTTCCCCTCGGGTGGAACTATCTTTTTATCAAACCTAAAATTTTTCCAGTGAAAATCATAAGCTCTTCCATCCGTAGTACTCATCCAATTATTATAAAAATCTATTATCTGTTTTTCTGAACGGTAATTAGTAACAAGTTTTACCTGTTTACATTCCTCTTCCTCAAAATGTCCAGGAAACTCCAGAATATTTCTAATCGTAGCCCCTCGGAATCGATACAATCCTTGGTCGTCATCTCCTACTACACATATGTTCTTATTTTTCCCGGCGATCAAGAATACCAACAATTCCTGTATGTAGTTTGTATCCTGATATTCGTCTACCATCACATACTTGATTTTCTTCTGAATATCTTCCAATATCTCAGGTTGCTCAATCAACAGCTTGTACGCCTCTGTCTGGATGCTCGAAAAATCAATAAGATTCTCATCCTCCATCAAAATGTTATACTGCTCCATGATATTGGCTACAGCTACAATCTGTTCATTAGAATCCTGCATCATATCCTCTACATCTACGAGTTCTTCTGCAAGATTATTAACATATTTTACGATTTCGCCTGCCTGTCTCCAAGCTCCTTGCTTCTTTTCGAAGATAGCCTCAAAGTGTGGAAGACTTCTAAATCGGTTTATACGTTGAAACACCATATACTGCTGGTCGAAGTTATCAAGCATACGATAATTCTTCTTGATTCTTGTATACTCCAAGTGGTCTTTAAGAATTCTCAGACAAATTGAATGGAACGTACCTATGTACATTTCATTTAAATTAACTGAAACCCCTATACTGTACAACTCATTTGTTATACGAGTAATCAATTCCTTCGCAGCCTTCTCCGTGAAAGTTGCAATCATAATCTCTTCTGGGAGCACATTCTTTTCAGTTATAAGATATACAATACGTTTAACAAGCGTATAAGTTTTCCCAGTCCCCGGCCCCGCTATAATCAGCAATGGGCCATCAGTTGTGGATATCGCACTCTTCTGTGCCTCATTTGCATTTCCAAAATCAAATGCCATATAAGTATCCTCCCGATGTATTTTTCATGCATCTACTCTACAGACTTATTTCAATTAGTGTATAAACATGGTATCTTTCTATTTGTCGGCTTCTTTTGCAACACCTTCGTTACGTATGGTGTATTTATTGCCATCTGGCAACGTAAATGATTGTTCAAAAACGACTCCAAGAGCATCTGCTATCTGCTTAATCTCGTCTATGCTCAAGGTTTCTCGTTGTAATTTCTTATATAAATTCTGCCTAGATTGCCCGATTCTTCTTGCAAGTTCAGCTATTGTAATTTTCTGTTCTTTACATAATTGTTTTACTAATTCTGATGTGTTCATGACCACTCCTCCACACAGCTATTGTAAACCATTTGGTTTCTTTTTTCAACAAAATAAGGAAGACATCTCTGTCCTCCCTACTCTAAAATCTTATCTAAATATGTACTCAAATTAATATACTCTATTCCCAGTCCTTGGCAAACTGAAGGAATACCGTTTGCTTTTGTACCTTCGTCTGTCACAACAATTCCATCATATAGTGCCGCTGTGGCAATAAGAAATGGGTCGCCATTTGAGTTTCTGCTACTTCGCATCTTAATAATTGCCGGATATTTTTCAAGAACTTCTTTTGTTTTTAATTGGACCTCTTGAGTCAACGGAATGAATGCTGATTTATGAGCCTTAGCCCATTTTGCCAAATCTTCATCCTTTAACTCTGTTAGTATCTCTGCACTTGAAATTAGTTCACCATTTTCTATCTTATCTTCAAGTGTTTCCCATATATGAGCAAACGCTTTCTTATTCATATTATAGTTATGAGCAGCGTTTATAAGAGAACATGCATCTATCACATATACATTACTCATACAAACATCACCGCCCGTTCTATTTTATCTATATGTGCTCTGCTAACATTAAGAGTCTGGCACATCTCACCATAGGATATCGCCCCCTTGGAATATGAAGACATGATAACCTTTGCAAACAGATAACCTTCTTTATTAAGATATTTAGCATAATACGGAATATTAAAGTTTCTTCCCTCGTTAGCCGCATCTATCTGAGCCTGCTTCATTGCAAAATCATCCGATAATTCCTTATATATTCTCTGATACTCAGACTTAGTAACCTTTTTCAGCTCATATAATCTACGAATAACTGAAACCGGGCTTACTGCAAATTTATCAGCAATATCATTTAAACACTCTATCGACCATTCTCGATATGCTAAACCAATTTCGTCTGCAACCTCTGTAAACTCCTTTTCCGGCATCATAATCTCAGCTGCTATTTTATCACATATCTTCTCTTCTTCGTCATTTCTGTCGTCAAAATCAATTAAACATAAAGATGAAGACCGTCTTACCAGATGAGCTAACTCATGGAACAAAGAAAAAGCCTTTGCTCTTTCATAATCTTTATTATTAACAGCTATTATCGGAAATCTATCATAGTATATAGAAATACCCTTCATTTCTTCAAGTGCTATCCCAGTTACCTGAGCGACCATTATACCATGAGCTTCTAAAACGCCTCTATAGTAAATATACGCATTTTTATAACTGGTCTTATTTTTAAAGGGCAATACTAAACCAAGGTAGCTACGCATTGCATCTGCAATATCTTTCGTCGTAGCTGAACTGTCAAATACAGGTAATGCCTCATATTCAAAATCGTTCTCGTCTTCTGTATACTCCAGCATCTTATCTCTGTTCCCGGTAATACGACCAATCTCAGCCCACAAATCATAACTGGTTTCTCTATAAACCGTACCATTATAAGTCCTTCTATCTGTATATGGCCTTGGTTCAACCGTTGGTGGTTCCGGTAAAAAGAATGTTGCGAATGGAATCTTATACAATGCCGCCAACTTCTTTGCTTCGTTTATTGATGGTAAATCTTCACCGCTTTCCCAAGCATTAATCTTAGAAGCATCAATCTTTACTCGTTCCTGAACATCTACAGTAGTTTCAAACGGTGTCGTAGAACGTGCCCAAACAAGCAGTTCTTTATTTATATAGGCATAATTCTTCTTTCCCATTTGAACACCTCCTTCTGAAATGTATAATCGTTAGTATTATATCATATACTTCGGAATTTGAGACAAAAATTTAAGTTTTTTCAGTTAAGTCATAATACCAAAAAATCCCGCTACCTGCATTTCTACAAGTAACGGGATTCATAATTATTTATATCACTATCCAAACCTCAGCTTCTAAGTCATACCATTGATTAGACCGCAGGTACACTCCCTGGCTTTTCCTATAAGCTGATGCCTGTTCATAGTCGAAACACATATTAAACAGGTGAATCTCACCCTCTATTGAGTTTTCGCCTACTTTTGTGCAATAGCTGCCTGTGTGGCGGTGGTACACCCGTGAGTCATTAAAACTAATTTTTCAAATTACCTTTCAATCACATACATAACTGTATTATGGCAAAATAAGATTAAAGAAATATAACAATATTATCAATCTAATAAATCATTAGTGCTTTACAACAACTAAGAACAAATTATTTTGCTAAGACCCTTACTAACTCTTCATAACGCTTCGTATGCTCATCGATATCTTTTTGCGTAACCCCGTAATATATATAAACTTTTCTAAAAAGTTTTTCAAATTTCTTCATTTCACTTTTCGAGCCTGATGAAGAACTACTTATTAATTCATAATTCTTCTCAATCGAAAAGCTTGACTCCAAATTATTAGTCGTCTGAGCAAAAATGTGCAGGTCAATATCAAATAAATCAGTCGAAATGCTCTCTGCTGCTTTCTGCCTCATTTCTAATTGTTCAAAAAAATATTTCAAACTTTCTTTATCATGATTTTCAAGCTTAGGAATTTCAGCCAACTCTCCTAATAATTCTGGCCTATACTGCATAAGAAATGATGCTCTCATTTCCCTATACTCTTCCTTATATCTGAATTCTGTTTTATCTACTTCCGTATATCCAAGCTCATTTACAATGTATTCACACACCTCGTCCATCGTATGAGCATCTGCCTTAACAGAATTCACTGCCCTCTTTTTTCTAATCTTATAACATGCACGTTCAAATTTTTGTCTTAAAGAAAGCTTTCCCCCTTTATTTCCTACTAAAAATATTGATGTAGGTCCATCAGAACCTCCAATTATGGTTGTCGCACTTACTCTTTTTCTGCTCATGCTTCAGCCCCTTTTCTATCTTTCTGACGTAAATAAACTTAATACACAAACAAGCCTATTTATAACAGCTTTTCTACTTCAACTTACTTATCAATAATCTCCATCATTTCAGCTGGCGTTACAATAAAGTCCTTTATCGGATAATGCTTCTGATTACCTGTTACCAAATAGGCATCATCGTCTCTCTTCTCCATAGCAACCTCGTAAAATACCAAATCATCCATGTCAACCAGTATCTCACCTGTCGGTTGTGGGAACACTTCCATACCGTATTGTTTCACTGCATTTATAACCAGCTGGATTGTCTCTTCTTTAAAATGAAACTTGCTTCTATGAAGCACTTCGTCATATTCCGCTAAAATATCCCCATGATACAACGGTACAATTTTACCACCAAACATTGCATCTAATACTCGTACTGTTGCTGCATCTGCTCGTTTTGAAAGCAAAGCTGAAATGAAAACGTTTGTATCTATAACTGCATAATACACCATAAGCACTTACCTTTTTCTTTCCGCTCTAACAGCTGATATTTCAGCATTAATCTCATCAAGAGACATCTCTGGTACATCAGCCGCCTGCTCTCTCAGCTCGTAGAATGCATTCCTAGCCTCTGCCCTTGTAATTGTTGTTTCGGGTAATGTTGCCTCAAACGGAAGTCCTTTGACCATCTTACTTCTGGTCATAAACATACGGAAAGCTGTTGGTAAATCCATACCAAGCGTCTCGTAAATCTCTGCAACCTCCTGTTTTAATGCTTTGTCTGCACGAAATTGAATCAATACCTGTTCGGCCATAATGATTCCTCCTTCACCATACCTTGTGTAGTTGTTTTGCATGTGTTTGTAATATTATTATATGTCAAAATTAGAAATTAATCAATATAATTTGCAAAACAAAAAATCCCACTACCTACATTTCTGTAAATAGTGGGACGATTTTGCTTTCTCAAAGTCCAGCTTTACACTAAATAAATAGCATTCGCTTACTTCTGGGCAATTGCTGCCTGTGCTGCTGCAAGACGAGCGATCGGTACACGGAATGGAGAACATGAAA
>OBLI01003162.1_pt1 | contig 12970 bp, 5 predicted proteins | sample 1519701 | NCBI WGS metagenome assembly OBLI01 (sample SAMEA3663005, study PRJEB22513) | pig gut metagenome | biome: pig gut; feature: pig-associated habitat; material: faeces | place: France | collected 2012 | reverse complement strand
GCTGGGAACTTGCCTGTTATCTCCACTGAAACGAGTTGACGTTCAGTGAAATCAGCTAAAGTGGCAGGTGTTTCAGCTGGAGCAGTAGCGAAATCACCGCTTATAGTTGGGTCAATATTACCAGCGAAGTTTGTGGGATCCTGCAATGCTTCTACAAATCCATCATAATCACTTGTGATTTCGACAGCGATGGAAGCCAAAGCATGCTGGAAAGAGAATTTGAAACCTTCAGATTTGTAGTCCGAATTGAGTATCGGTGCAGCCCAAAGGAAATCAGACTGGTCAGACACATCGGTCGGTACAGTATAAGTCACGTGCGGTCTCTTGTCATATCCATATATGCAAGTGGCGTTGTCATCAGTATATACCGGGAAGAAATCCACCTTGCCCTCTGTAGGCCAATAGACAATAGGAGCATAAGTCCAACTGCCTCCGGTATAATTGATTGCCGTGCCTTCCATCAGCGGAGTAGCCACATTGTTCTTCACAGTATTGGCATACAACTTGAATCCATTGGCTTGCAAATCCGCCTCCTCCACTACCAGTCCACGCGTAGGGTCATTCGCCTCGGCAGTGGCATCAAAGACAAGGGCTTGCCCTGTGTCCTTTTGTGGTGTCAGCACATCATCCGAAGCACAGCTTGCAAGGAGGAGTGCTACGGAAGACAATGCTATATATTTTGCTTTTTTCATAGAAAACTATACTTTAACGAGACATATTTACTATGGTAATTCAACATTTGTCACATCATAAGAGTGATTGTTGATTATCCAAGGTTCAAGAGTAGCATCAACGTCAATGGACTGCAAATGTAGAATAATGTTATTCTGATAAATATAACCAGGTTTCAACTCCTGACTTACAACTTCCTTGGAAGCCTTATAATTCTCACGTACAAAATTCTCATTATTTGCTTCCTTGTCATAAGCAGTATTGAAAGTAATCACATCGTAATCTAGAGTTACTGTATATGTAGAGTTAGCAAATGGAAGAACCATGATAGTACCCTTATAGTTATGATACCATTGATTCACACCAGAGCCATGACTTTGGCGACCAGATCCTATCCTGGTAATATTCTTCATATCTGTGCCATAATAATCTTCTCCGTGACTATTACAGAACCCACCCTTATATGTAGGATTTGCTTCATGATTGTATTCTCCACTCCACAACTCATTATCTCCAAATTTGGATATAGTATAAGATCTCTGTTCCCAATCGCCCTGAAGATTCCAAATACTATTTATATCTGTAGCACGTGGATTAAGTGTAGCTTTTGGAGCAAAATACCCCCTGATGGTAACAGAGTTTACTACTATACGTGTCACATCTGGATTGTAACCATTTGGATCAACACGAAGAGTGAATGTAAATGCAGATAGGGCATGCTTAAAGTTGAACTTTACAGGAGTACCGATAGGATAAGAAGAACGCTTTGCCCCAAGGATAGGTGCAGCCCATATCAGTCTGCTTAGACACAGTTTCGTTGACATAGAAAGTCACCTGCGGGACGTTATTCCAATCGTATGTTGTCTTGATGTTCTCTGAGTCCTTATGATTGAGTTCTGGTCTTGCAGAATCTTCATAATCCCATCCTACATAACGTGGATAGAAATCGATGGTAGAGCCATCTTCTGTAGGCCAATACTTGATAGGAGAATATGTCCACTTAGAATTAGTCTCATCGTATGAAATCTTCTGATTGTTCATAAACGGACGTACATTACCAGTAGAACCCTCAATAACATTGGCATAAAGATAGAAACCTGTCTAAAAGAAAGAATAGCCTTTTGAGGGGTCTGTTGATATATGTGTGGCACGTGTAACCTGAGTATTATCAAGATATGTGCCTATTTCCAATGGCTGACGGTTATCTGTCTGAGAAACTGCTTCGTCAGTATCAGAACTACAACTTACCATACCAATGGCAAGTGCAGAGAGTGCAATAATGTTTCTTTTTTTCATTGTTCTTATATTTTTTATGTTATTATTGAATTCTTGTTTATATATATATGTTGTATAGTAATTTTCTGTTTTGGTGGGCAAAATATTGTATTGCCAGTGTCTTTCCTTAGTTATCGTTCAGATAATCCAAAGGTATTCGATAGTGATTTACTTGTGAAAGCGTCGTTCCGTCAATGCGGTAATTGTCTTTTTGGTAAGAGTGCCCCTTGCTTCACGAGCAAGGGACACTCGCTCAATCAATTAGTTTTTAAGCATATAAAGTACAGAGTTGTCTGTAATTTCCATCTTTCGTGACATTTAGTTCTTGTTCTCAGGGAGAGCAACCTCATTGGTGACAACGCTCCAATCCTCAACCTCTGCATCGAACTTAACAGTTGTCATACCGATATTCAGGTGGAAGTTGTAAGCCTTACCCTGCTCAAGAGTATATGTACCATCAGTTGCATTATCAGCTACTGCGTTAGAATCGGTAGTCTTCACTACGTTAGTAACTATAGAGTTGTTCTTAGGATTTGTAGGATCCACTGTGATTACATCGTAAGTAATCTGGATGTAGAACTTAGTGCCAGGCATTACCATTACGAAGTTGTCAATGTCTTTGTCTTCTTTCATAATGCCATCATTCATTCCACTACCTACGAGGAGGTCAATCTCCTTCTGAGCGTCAGTACCCTTCAGACCAGCCTCAACAGCTGCAGAGAAATGACCTGCGCCCTCTTCGAATACGAGGTTAGAGTAATCACCCTTCTCGTGCTTCCACATTCCATCATAGAGGCGGAGAGTACCAGTGTTCCAGAAGTTACCTACGAGTTCTACCTTCTTGATCTTGATAGTGGTGTTCGGAGCAATCTCATGATTAGAATTGTTTGTGTCAGGCTTGTTTACAGAGTATTCATCACCCCAAACCTGCACATTGAAGTGGAGACGAGACATAGCGTGCTTGAACACGAACTCAATCTTCTCATCAATCTTCTGCTTCTCAAGGTCAACTGGAGCCTTAGGGTCTGTAGTACCCTTCTGAGCGCCCCAAAGGAGGTCAACGCCCTCTGTAGCGATAGAAGAACGTGTGTACTCGATAGCAGGACCCATAGCGTCATAACCAAGTACGAGACGTACATTCTTCTTGTCGATTGTGGTGTTCTCCTTAGAGTAGTCATTTGACTCTGGAGTGAAGGTAAACTTATCCTCATTAAACTCCTGGAAGTAAGGAGCATAAGCATAGAATGATACGCGAGCGCCATCATTGTTTGGCCAATACTTGATTGGTGCGTATGTCCAATCGGTACCATTGTATGTCACCTTCTGATTGTACATGAAGTTAGGCAGATAGTTTGCCTTGGAGAAAGAAGCGATAGGCTCCTGCATCTGTGAGAATGCAAACACACCGAATCCATTCTGCTGAACAGTCTTGTTGGTTTCAATTGTAGAACGAGTCACAGTTGGAGTGTAAACACTGAAGTTAATTCCTTCGTTTGCCATTGGAGCTACACCCTTTTCAGTGGTGGCATCGTCGCTTGAGCAACTTGCGAGAGCTGCAACTGCAGCAATTGCGAAATAGAAATACTTTTTCATAATCCTAATGATTTTGAAGTTAATAATTGATTTTATTTTATGTTTATATTATTCTATTGAAAGTGACTTAGAATCTTATCTGATTATCGATTACAATCCAATCTTCCACCTCTGCATCAAATCCTGATGCTCCACTGCCGTCAGCTGGCTTCACGTATGGAAGTTCCAATACTGGCTCATCGATATTCAAATCAAAGAGCAGCGGATCATTGATACGGCGCTCGATAAGGTCGCCTACAGTGAATGTCTGGGTGAAGATGGTCTTGCGGTCCACCTGGAGCACTCTCATGTGGAGCAGGATGTCCTCAGGCTTGAATGTTGGGTCACTCTTTGAGCGGGTCGCTGCAGAGCGGGTGTCCTCATATTCAGTACCTGTCTGCGTCTCAATGCTTGCTGAAGAAGAGAGATAGAGCGATGTGCCTGGCATACCGAATACCTTTACCTTACCTACGTAATAACCTCCCGTCTTGCTGACTCCGTCATACTCAGCCTTCCAATCCTTTATAGCGAACGAACCGAGATTGTCGCCTGCTTCAAAGTATGTAGGGAATACGCTGCCTGCCATTCCATCGATACATCCTCCGATAGCATATCCATTGTATATGCCTTCCACGCGGAGACGTATATGGAGAGTGGAGATGATGATATGCGGGCGCATGGTGAGAATCTTGCGCAAGCGACCATTGCCGCCACGAGCTACATCTATATCATGCTGAGCCACATATAATTCGTTACAACAATCAGAGGCAAACACAGCAGGCTCCTGAGCCCAGGTGCTGCGTGGGAAGATGTTGTATTGTCCTACATCTTCTGTATTCTCTGCCAGCATGACCTGACTGTCATAGTAGGACTCCATGTGGCGGAAAGTAAGACTTGAGAATTCTTCCTCTGTCTGATTGAATATCAGCACTCGGTAGCCTCCTGCCGGGAGGGTAACCTTCACGCTATCCACATTATTAGATATGATGGTCTTAGGTGTGCTGCCGTCTGTAGGATAGATGATGGCAGTGAAACCTGTCGGACGTTCGTCAAGTTCTATCCATCGTGGACGTATCACGAGGTCGAAGGAATTATTAGGATCCACCACCTCGAGCGGTTCGCGTTGACAGGAAGAGAGCATACCTGCAAGTGCGCAGAATATTGTCATTACAAATGACGCATTCTTTATGCTTTGGATATATTTCCTCATATTAACGTACCTCCTGCTTTATAGTTTTAGTGTAGTGCTTATTGATAGGAACGACAAGAGACACCGCTATCTTAGTAGGACCTACATAGCGGAAGATCTTACGGTCCGCACTGCGAGTGTAGAGCTTGCCTCCTGATGTGAACACATCGTATGCGTAACTCTGATTACGGAAGTAACCCATTGACATAGAGAACTCCCAACGTATGCGGTTATTCCATCCTGGGATGGCATAAGTATAGTCAAGTCCAGCGCTCCAGAACTCTCCCTGATGTCCAGACCAATCATGCTCGAAGTCATATTTGCCACCATATATATAAGCAGCAAGTGAATGACCTGTCAGACGGTACATACGGTTGCCTGGATCTGCTGTATGCTTTTCGCCAAACCAATATCTGAACTCGACATTAGCAGCCTGCAGCTGGAAGCAATTCTTGTGATCACTCTTGCGGAAGAGCCATGGCGTGTACCAGTCTGCAGCCACTGAGTAGCGGTTGCCTAAAGGAACGATGACGCCAATATTGGTGAGTGGCACGAGAAGATTAGTGCGGAATGCGAATACTGGATAGCGGCAATCCATGTTAATGTAGCGAGGAGTAGTGTCAGGACGCTCAACTATAATCTTCTGGATTACCGGTGCAGGCTCTGCCTTTGGCGCTGGGATGTAGTACATCAAGCAGTTGGCTGCAGAGCGCATCTTTGAGAGATAATTCTCTTCAAGATAACGCATTGCCTCGCCTTTGCAGACAAGTCTGAGGACTGGCAACAGTTTTGGATTGCCAGCATAGCGTCTCAGAACGTTTTGCACCTCTTCTTTACAAGGCACGTTCTCATCATTTGCTATTTCTTCTGCCAAGTCTGACCAAGAGAACACCTTGATGGAGGTGCGGATATTCTTTGACAACTCAGGAAAAGCAATAGAGAAGAATCTCTGCATTGCCTCCGCACGACGCTTGGCGAGTGACTGATTGTACTCCATCTTTCCTTCCGGAGAGGCTGTAGCCACCATTACCATACTATCTACCTGTATGGCACTCCCAATGACAAGCTGCTTCGCTGCAAACATAGACGCAGTATTATCCTTGTATTCTGGATCTACCACATCGCTATCAAAACGGAAATAGACAGGGATATTGGCCCTTTCCTCTGTCCGGTCTTCCGTCTTGCCTTCCTGCTGTGCATACAATGAGCACGAAGCGAGCAGCAACATTACGATGGTTAATGATTTCTTGTACATGATATATCTGTTTTTTATTATTATTCTTTATCACTGATATTTTTCTCAGTTTGAAGGTTAGTGATTTGCTTTTTTCATTGATTAAGCTTTCACACTCCACCTCAGTTTTTCGATTGCAAATTTCAGAATAAAAATTAAGAAATGATGTCTTTTTTTAGGTCTTTATGTCTTTTTTTAGGCATTTTCCCTAAAAAAGAACACTAATTTCATAAAAAAAGACATCACGGAAGTAGGAAAAAATCACATTTTAGTAAGAAAAAGAGACTTTTTTCTAAAAAAAAATATTAACTTTGCACAAAAATTAAGAAAACTATGAACTATGTTTTAACTTTTCAGGATTTTGCCATTGCAATATCTTTTACCTTGGCATTTATCCTGATATTGTCAAGAAATCACTCTGACCACCGGCCGTATTTCAAAGCTAAATGGTATCTATTGAGTGCTCTCACTCTACTTACCGGACAATTCACAATACAACGCTTTGGAATGCTAAGATTGCAAGAAAACTATAGCGTGGCACTGTTTGTCAACATTGCCATTTTCATGCCTGTAGCTTTCATGATCATCAACAGCATGCAAATACTGCTAACCAACAGAAACATCCCTCGAAAAATTCAAACTGCATCTTTCGGACTATATCTTATAGGCATTGCGGCATGTATATATTATAGATGTACGCGTAGCGATGAGTGGGCGGTAAAGGTGATTTGCGCCTTATGCTTCATGTTACATCTCGTCATGCTCTTTCTCACAAACATGAAGGCTTACTACAAATTAGTGAAAAAGATAGACAACTATTTCGACTTTGACGCTGAGCCACTCATCAGATTTATGCTCACTTCTTCATCCTTAATGATGGGAGTGTCCCTGTTTACCCCATTTATTATCATAACAAATAATCATATTCTCATAAATGGACTGATAGCCATATTCGAGATTTCTCTAATATATTTCGTAGCAAGATATATAAGATATGGCAATGAAGTGGCTATGATTTCTGCTGTAAACACTTCTTTGGGCGACGATAATGAGAATGAGGAAACTGAGGAAAACAATGAAGCTAAAACTGAAAACGATATAGAAACACCTGACAGGATTCACGTTTCGGCAGTTGACAATAGTCAAAACGCTCTATTAGACCTCACCTCAAAACTGACCGAATGGACTAACCAAAAGAAATATTGCCAACAAAATCTCACCATCGTCATACTGGCAAAAGAGATTGGCACCAACCAGAAATACCTCTCACGTTATTTCAATGAGACCTGCAATCTCTCCTTCCGCGATTGGCTCAACGATTTGCGAATGCAGGAAGCAAAGAAGATATTGCTCGATAATTCTAATATCACCGTAGAATCCATCGCCTCTGAGTGTGGATTCACATCAAGAACTCATTTCCATACCCTCTTCGTCAAGATGTTTGGAATGACACCTTCGCAGTATCGCATCAATAATCTTGTGGAAGAAGAGAAATAAGTCTCTTTTCCATTAAACCCAAATCGGTCATTATGATTTCTCTGTATCGTATGGCAAAGAGAAATCATAATGACCGATTTGGGTTTATTCCAGTGACTGGGATTTTGCTATCCCACACATGTCATGATGGAGAATGTAGATTATCGTTTCCATACCTTGCGCCTATTGATGATATAGATTCCATCAGGGAGTCGTCGGAATGATTCTGCATCGGCTTTGGCAGCCACCTTGATGCCAGTAAGAGTATAGATTCCATGATTGACATTCTCTATCGGCAGGATAATATCCTTAACGCCTGTAGATACAACAGTGTCAAATTCTATTACATAACTCATCTCACCAGGTCCGCTCGCAATATCCACGATATGCAGTTGAGGACGTTCCTCCGGATCCTTTCCATCCAGCATGACATACCGCGTAGTCCAGAAATTCTCAGGATCCAATTCTTCGCCAGTACGTGAATTTGTGATTCGTGATATTCTGTAGTCCTTATTCATAAGATTATCCACCTTAGAATATATCCATTCCTTTGTCACCGCATTGACTGTGACACGGCACTGGGTCTCGGAAATCACCTCCATCTCGGCAGCATCAGGCAGAGAATGTACTGCAGCATCGGTACCATTGGAGAAATAAATACGGTCCGGCAAATCGTAAGTATCAGCCTCATCATTGACCACCCAGGCGCGATATGTCTTGTCTCCTATCTTGGTATTGATACTGTGTATAAGCTCATGCACAGTAACCTTGTCAAGAAGGGATAGGTCCGGATTGTTGTAACTCGTCACATGAGTGTATCCTACATTGTACTCCTTTAGGTGTCCGAGCAGAGAACAGGTAATATCCCATGTGGCATACGAACAAGAACCAGCAGGAATTGCACCGAAATCAGTAGCGATATCAGTAGCAAGAGCCATTGCCTTGTCCTTACCGTTGAGCGAAGAAGAGACGATAGCGAAATCTGCAGCCAGTCCCTTTTCGTTTTCCACCACTTCCGGTTGATGCGTTATTACCTTCACATTCTGCGCTTCACCCATTCCCTTATTATGAATAAGAAGTGTAAACTCTGCAGGAATGACAGGTTCTTTCACGTCCTCCGTGAGAGGATTGTCACCATACAAGTCACGCTGCATGAAGTATTTGAGGTCCAGTTCCGGTGACGGCTTCACCGTGAGGGAGCAAGGGAAAAGCGAGCGTGACTGATCCTTATCGCCATCATTGAAATACAGCGAGCCGCCAAAGCTATACACTTCTGCCTTCTCTGGAGCAGCATACTTGGTAGGAATGAAAAGATAAGTAGCAGTACCTGTAGCACCCGGAGCAAGAGTCCATGTGCCATCATTATTGACCACAAATCCTTCAGTGCTCTCAAGCGAAATCTGCATTTCATGCGCAGTGGCCTGTACTCCTGCCTCATTCGTGGCAGTAATGGCTGTGCTCATCTTTGTCAACTGCTCATTAGTGGTATTCTCCACCGTCATAGTGCCTCGGAAAGCCTGACGGGTAAGCACCAGCTGCTGATTGATCTGGAATTTCACAGTAGCGCAAGTATTAGGCGAAGCCTCCTGCAGAACCTTGCTATCCTCCATAACGGAATTTGCAAGGTCACCGTAATCCACGAATCCCATCTGTCGCATCACGTTTCCGCAGCTGTCCAACTGCATCTTAAAACGATTGGCAAGAACTGCATTGACGATGTTATCACCAGATACAGGCAGACCATCAGCCTGACGCATATAGTTGACTTGTCGCTCGATGTATGTGGCAAGACTGAAATCATACCATTCTGCTATCTGCTGCGGCATAGAGATAAGATTCTCTTCATACAGTTGCTGGGCAGTTACAGAATAGAGTGTACCAGCAGAATGCCTTGCAACAAGGCGGCTGTCCACCTCCTTTATGCCTTCACATACCTTATTATATGTAGCGGCATCCTTGCGAAGCAACGGGGAATTGATGATTTCAGCATTGAGGTCATTGGTGATACTGTCGATTTTCATCATCAGATTAAATTTTTTCCGGTAGTTGTCATAGAGACTTACGAGCGCACTCTGCTGTGAAGACTGCTTTCCATTGCGAGTTCCATACGCCTTTGCGCCATAGTTCTTGGAAGCATTGTCCCATACACACATCAGCATATCCTTCAGTTTGTCATAGCTATCAGGAACGTCACCCTTGCTCAAAGGAAGACACTGCAGAGAACATGAAATCTTGCAGGCATACTGATACATGGCATAGAGGTCCACCTGTGAACGTACAGTCCAGCGTCTTACCATAGGAGTACCCGTAGGATACACCTTAGGATTATCAGGCACTGTGGTCTCCACAGTCTTCTCCGGCTTGGTAGGTGTGGTTTCCGTTGAAGGTCGCGCCTCACAGGTACGCAGCAGATACTTCACATATTTGGCAATCTTCGTAGCCTTGTCATTTCCGCTGCAAGGATATTCCCAGCCGAGATATGTCTCTCCAGAACAGTGCATCTTCTTGGAACCATAATCCAAGAGACCGTCAATTATGGACTCTCCAACACCCTTTGCCGAACTGCAGCCATGTCTCTTTGCGCCAGCAGACTGCTGATTGGCAAGGGAGACATGCACAGGGATAGTCACTTGCTGACCTGGAGCAAGGGTAAGACCAGAGTAGTCGGTGAGTGCCACAAAGTCAATGCCCTCCTCCTCCGGCAGTGATACACAGACATTATTGGCATTGATGAGACCCTTGTTGGTCAATACGATATTGTAAAGCAAAGCCCCGCCATCCACTACCTTCTGCAGATCAATGGCATCAGGGCAGTCCATCTCCACTACAGGGACAGGAACATTCGTCTCATAGACAAACTCCGAGGTAATGTCATACTTGTCTTCTATGGTCGTTTCCTCCACATTGAATGAAACACTGATAGCCTGATATGAGACATAAGCCAGATGTTCGGTCACTTCACCAGGATTTACCATTACGTTCTGAGTGTAGGAATCATGCTTCGAAGCAGTGACCTGCACCTTATAAGCACCCTCATTGATATTCTCAAAGCGTACATATCCATCTTCATCTGTGGTAGCAGAATAAAGGAGAATGCCATTATTGTAGTCCCTTACCATCACTGTGGCATTGGAAACATAAGGATGTTCACCGTCAGCATTGCCATACTCGGTGTTTTCATCCATCACACGAACGTAGAGCGAGCCCTTTTCCTCGCTCACCACCTTTACATTATATGCGATGCTGACACCGTCCGCTTTCTCACAGTTGATGGCAATACTGCCCTTTTGGGTGACATTGACATCGAGCCCATCAGGATTAAACCTCAACATCACCGTGGTGCTGTCACCGTTAGCAAGGGAATGGATAGATGAAGAAGATGCCAAAGAGATAAACTTCTGGTTTTCCGGAATATCCACCGTTATCCTACCGGTCTCACCGAGGCCGGTATTGGAGATGACAACAGGGAACAATCGCTGTGCATTCTTGCTGACGGTAGAGGTGATATCCCTTGTGCTCAATTCGAGATTGCCATCATGGCTGGAGCAAAAGCAATAGACAGGGAATGACAATTTCGCACCTTCAGCACTTACAAGGCTTATCATCACCTTCTCCCAATTATCAGAAGAGGAAATGACAGTCGACGTTATCTCGACATCAAGGTAGGCCTTTTCATTGCCGGAAATGCCTTTAATGGTCTTGACCTTCACTTTATAGTGACCGGAAGCGTCATCTACTGTCGCCTTGACATCAGTAAGCATGAGACTCGAAAGATTAAGAATCGGCACACTGATACGATAAGGTTCGCCCTTATACAGATGGAGCTTGTAATATGAAGACTCGGCTTTTGCCATGCCATAGACACCAGCTCTGGCGACAGCAGTCTCTGCATTCTCATCTGGCAGACAAGCTCCGAAATAGAAATCGCCTCCTATGCCTTGAGGCAATGCATAGTCAACAGCAAATGAACCATCAGCATCCGTCACCGCCTCAAGGGCTGTTCGTGCACCATGATACATGACATAAGGCTCCACCTTGATGCCATCAATGGCTTGCGTACTGCTGATTATCTTGCCAGCGAGATGCACTGTCTCACCGATATTATAGGCATTCTTGTCCGTGGTCACGGTCATGGTGTAAGGAGACGTCACCTCAAACTTAGCAGAGGCGGAATTGTTGACTGTCTGCAATTCTGCAAATGCACGGTTGGTATTGCATTCTGCAGTGATACTACATACCATAGCGGTAGCAGGAGCGACAAACTCTGCCGTCACCATTTTCTCCTCCCCTACTCCAATTGCTTCGGGTACAGTCAGCGTGATTTCATCATTATCAGTCTTGAAGGTCACAGTGCTGCGGGCAGGAACTTCCGCTGCACCGATATTCTTCACCTTGGCACTGATCTTATATTTCTGGTTTGTCTCGACAGAAACAGGAGCTACCGACACGCTCTCAATGTACATATCAGGCAATGTCTGGTCACTCACAAGGATATATGCAGCACCCATGGTATAACCATCACACTCAGCCTTGACATTTACCACACGATTTCCCTCCTGGGTGTCATTCTTCTTGGCATAAAGAGTGAAGGATGTGCTCTCCTTTCCTGGCGGTATTATCACCTGTGCAGGAAACACTATGCCGTCTGCATCAACGGTAAGCTTCACCGGCAAAGCTTCCGTAGTATTGTCATTGCGTTGCAATGTAAAACCTGCACCTTGGGTATCTCCCTCCATTATGACTGCCTTTTCTGCAGAAAGAGTCAAGGCAGGGCCATCATTGTCAAGAATCGTTACCGTCTTTGTCACTACAGACTGCTTGGTTCCCACCGCGTTGCAGTCACAGGTGCTGATATATATAGAGGCGGTAAGGCATATATCCCTCGTACCATCCACCTTTACATTGTCCTTGACACCTATAGGAACCGTTACCTCCGTGACACCTTTGTCCATCGTAATTGTGTTGTTATAGAAAATATCGCCCTTTCCATCATCTGAAAGACGGAGGGTTATCTTATTATCCACCACATCCTTACGAGTGATAACGGCACGGATAGCCTCACTGCCAGCATCTTCCTTGACGATAGAAGGCAAAAGCGTCATGTCTATAGCCGGGACATCATCATCATTGAGGATAAACATGGCTGTCGCCACATCATATCCTTCGATGGAGGCCTTTATCTCTATGCCCTCATCATTGCTCGGAATGTCATCGTCGATGATAGGAATATCAACCTTTACCTGCTTCTCGCCAGCCTTAATGACTACGGAAGGAGGCAGGCGGAAACGCTTGGTGTGCTCTATATTGAGAGTCATCGGCATATTTTTCTCCGCAGCCTTGCCTACAGAAATCACAGCATGAATGGTGTCACCCTCTTCATACGCCTTTCTGTCAAGAGAGATAGCGAGCGGATACATGTCATTGTCCACGAAAGCTATAGGCAGAACAACGGCATCATATCCATTTCCTGACGCTGTGATACGAATGGAGTCTATCTCATTTACTACACCATTGTCAGGCACTGAGACGATAAAACGCACTGTATTGTCACC
>OBLI01003161.1_pt1 | contig 12972 bp, 8 predicted proteins | sample 1519701 | NCBI WGS metagenome assembly OBLI01 (sample SAMEA3663005, study PRJEB22513) | pig gut metagenome | biome: pig gut; feature: pig-associated habitat; material: faeces | place: France | collected 2012 | reverse complement strand
GTCAATTCACCAATAAATGTTCAACATTCAACATTAAATTTTCAATATTCAACATAAGAAATGAGAAAGACATTCATACACTTCCTTTGGGCCATGCTTGTAGTGGTCGTTCTGGGCAGCGCTGGAGCTTTTTGGGCTATATCCGAGGGTAAGATTGGTTATATGCCTCCCATTGAGGATCTCCAGAATCCTATCAACCGTTTTGCAACCCAGATATTCTCTGCCGATGGCAAGGTGATGGGAACGTGGAATTATAATAAGGAGAACCGCGTATGCGTGGATTACAACGAACTATCTCCGAATATCGTCAAGGCCCTTGTCGCCACAGAGGACGTGAGATTCTACGACCACTCTGGCATCGATTTCTATGCCCTTGGACGTGCTGTTGTCAAGCGAGGATTGCTTGGACAGATGAATGCCGGTGGAGGATCAACCATCACCCAACAGCTTGCGAAGCAACTCTATTCAGGCAAGGCTCATAGTGTTATGGAGCGTGCACTCCAGAAACCTATAGAGTGGGTTATCGCAGTGAAGATAGAGAAGTACTACACCAAGGACGAGATTATTGCCATGTATCTCAACTACTTCGACTTTCTTCATAATGCCGTTGGAATAAAGACAGCCTCTAACACCTATTTCGGTAAGGAACCTAAGGATCTTACTCTCAACGAGGCCGCAACTCTTGTGGGTCTCTGCAAGAATCCATCATATTTCAATCCAGTACGCAATCCCGAGCGCTGCCGCGAACGCCGCAACGTGGTACTTCAGCAGATGGTGAAGGCTGGATATATCACTGACCAGGAATACAATGACAACTCGGCGAAACCGCTCAACCTCAACTTCCACGTATCCGACCATAAGGATGGAGTGGCGGTGTATTTCCGCGACTTCCTCCGACTTTATATGATGGCAAAACGCCCCGAGCGCGACCGTTATCCCTCTTGGAACTATGCTGCATTCTATCGCGACTCAATCAATTGGGAGACCGACCCTCTTTATGGTTGGTGCAACAAGAATACCAAGAAGGACGGAACACCTTATAATGTATATACCGACGGTCTGAAGGTATATACCACCATCGACTCACGAATGCAGCAATATGCCGAGGATGCCATCCGCGAGCATATCGTCAACTTTCTGCAACCGGCGTTCAACCGTGAACTGCGTGGCAAGAAGACGGCTCCCTTCTCGGGTAGTCTATCAGCCCAGCAGGTAAAGAAAATCTTAACGAGATCGGTTAATCAGAGCGAGCGCTATCGTGTGCTCAAAGAGCAGGGCGCATCTGATGAGGAAATATCCCGCTCGTTCCGTACCCCCGTGCCGATGAGCATCTTCACCTATCACGGTGAGGTAGATACCACTATGACACCGCTCGACTCCATCAAGTATTATAAGTCTTTCTTGCGCTGCGGATTCATGAGCATGTGTCCGCAGAACGGCCATGTCAAGGCCTATGTGGGTGGCATGAACTTCATTCACTTCAACTACGACATGTGTATGGACGGGCGTCGTCAGGTGGGCTCCACTATCAAGCCCTTCCTTTATTCTCTTGCCATGGAGAATGGTTTCTCTCCCTGCGATGTTGCCCCAAATGTTCAGCAGACATATTATGTGGCTGGTCGCCCATGGACACCTCGCAACTCCAACCGTCGCCGATATGGTGAGATGGTGACTCTGAAATGGGGATTGGCACAGTCGAACAACTGGATTTCGGCGTATCTCATGAGCAAACTCTCGCCCCAACAGTTTGTCGATTTGCTTGATAATTACGGTATAAAGAATCCCGACATCCATCCGTCGATGTCCTTGTGCCTTGGTCCGTGTGAGATTTCCGTGGGCGAGATGGTGAGTGCCTATACCACCTTCGTCAACCACGGCATACGCAGTGCACCGATGTTCGTCACCAAGATTGAGGATAATGAGGGCAACGTGATAGCCCAGTTCCAGCCACGCATGAACGAGGTAATCAGTCAGGAGAGTGCCGACAAGATGCTCTATATGCTCCGTGGTGTTATCGATGGCGGAACGGGCGGACGTATCCGTTATAAGTACAACCTCAAGGGCGAGATAGGCGGCAAGACCGGTACTACCAACAACAATAGCGATGCTTGGTTTATGGGGCTCACCCCCTCGCTCGTCAGTGGTGTATGGGTAGGTGGCGATGATCGCGACATCCACTTCGACTCCATGCAGATGGGGCAGGGTGCTACCATGGCTTTGCCTATATGGGCATATTATATGAAGAAGATATATGCTGATAGCCGTTTGGGATATAATGACAATCAAATGTTCGACATGCCTCGGGACTTCAATCCTTGCGCTCTCAATGAGGACGACATGACTGAGGTGAATGATATCGAGGACGTGTATGAGTAATTAGGAATTAGGGATTAGGAATTAGGGATTAAGAATGAGAAATTATATTGAGATAAAGGGAGCGCGGGTAAACAACCTCAAGAACATCGACTTGAAGATACCGCGCAACAAACTGGTGGTAATTACAGGAGTAAGTGGCTCTGGTAAGTCGTCGCTTGCCTTCGACACTCTCTATGCCGAGGGTCAGCGCCGTTATGTCGAGAGTCTTTCGTCATACGCCCGCCAGTTTCTCGGACGAATGAATAAGCCAGAGTGCGACTATATCAAGGGCATTCCGCCCGCCATCGCTATCGAGCAGAAGGTGATAAGTCGAAATCCCCGCTCTACCGTTGGCACTACCACAGAGATCTACGAATACCTGCGCCTGCTTTTTGCCCGTGTGGGGCATACTTTCTCGCCCGTCAGTGGCAATGAAGTGAAGAAACATACTGCCGAGGATGTACTTGAGTGTGTTAAGACCTATTCCGAGGGCACCAAGTTTGTCATCCTCGCACCGTTGATTCCAGTGGAGGGACGCACTTTGGGTGAACAACTCAAGATGTCGTTGCTCCAGGGCTACGCGCGTATATATTATAAAGGTGATTTCCTGCGAATAGACGATGTGCTGGAATCAGGAGATGAAATATCTGGTGAAGTGTATATCGTTGTCGATAGACTGTCAGTGGATCTCTCTATTGATGGCATATCCCGCATGATGGACTCCACCGAGACCGCCTTCTATGAGGGTAGGGGAGAATGTCGCTTGATGTTCATGCCGTCGATGATAACCTATGATTTCTCCACCCGTTTCGAGGCCGACGGAATAGAGTTTGAGACACCCAACGACAATATGTTCTCCTTCAACTCCCCCGTGGGTGCATGTCCAGAATGTCAGGGCTATGGCAAGGTAATCGGCATTGATCCCTCGCGCGTCATCCCCGATTCGGGTAAGAGCGTATATGATGGATGTGTGGCATGTTGGAATGGAGCAAAGCTTGGCGAATGGCGAGATGTGTTCTGCCGCTATGCTGCAAAGGACAATTTCCCCATCTTCGAACCCTATTATAAACTCTCGGATGAGCAACGCTCATGGTTGTGGCATGGACTGCCCTCAGCTGATCCGTCCGACCCTTACTCCACGGTATGTATCGACGAGTTTTTCGACATGGTGCGCCAAAACCAGTATAAGATACAGTATCGCGTTATGCTTGCTCGTTATCGTGGCAAGACCGACTGCCCCACCTGTCATGGCACCCGACTGAAGAAGGAAGCCGGATATGTGAAGATTGCCGGACGCAGTATCACCGACCTTGTGCAGATGCCGATAGTAACCCTCAAGGAGTGGTTTGCCAATCTCCAATTGCCCGAACAGGATGCCGCCATTGCCAAGCGTCTGCTCACCGAGATCAACAACCGCTTGCAGTTTATTCTCGACGTCGGTCTTGGCTATCTCACTCTCAATCGCCTCTCCAATACCCTTTCGGGAGGCGAGAGTCAGCGTATCAACCTCACCACCTCGCTCGGCAGCAGTCTGGTGGGCTCGCTCTATATTCTTGATGAACCAAGTATCGGTCTGCATAGTCGCGACACCGATCGACTTATTCGCGTATTGAAGCAACTGCGCGACATAGGCAATACCGTGATTGTCGTTGAGCACGACGAGGAGATAATGCGTGCAGCCGACTATATCATCGACGTGGGACCCGACGCCGGTCGTCTGGGAGGAGAAATAGTATGGCAGGGCGAAACCTCATCAATCCTCAATAATCAGTCATTAATAATCAACAATCCCTCCCATACACTCAAATATCTCTCTGGCGAGGATGCCATTCCCCTGCCCAAGAGCCGTCGTCCGTGGAATATGAAGATTGAGGTGAAGGGAGCGCGAATGAACAATCTAAAGGGTGTCGATGTCGCCTTCCCGCTCAATGTGATGACAGTAGTCACTGGAGTGAGCGGTTCGGGCAAGTCGAGTCTTGTCAAGGGCATACTCTATCCTGCCCTGAAGCGTCATATCGGTGAGGTGTGCGACGCCCCTGGCGAATATGGTTCGCTCTCTGGCGACATCAAGGCGATACAGCATGTGGAGTTTGTCGATCAGAACCCCATTGGCAAGAGCACACGTTCCAATCCTGCCACCTATGTCAAGGCCTACGATTTCATCCGCGAATTATATGCCGAACAACCCCTGTCGCAGCAGATGGGCTTCACCGCCCAATATTTCTCATTTAATGCCGACGGCGGAAGGTGTGATGAATGTAAGGGGGCGGGAGTCATCACCGTCGAGATGCAGTTTATGGCCGACCTCGTCCTCGAGTGTGAGCATTGCCACGGCAAGCGCTTCAAGAGCGACATCCTCGAGGTGAGATTCCATGGCAAGAACATTGCCGACGTGCTCGACATGACTATCGACGAGGCCATTGATTTCTTCTCCCAATGGGAGCAGAAAGACATTGTCAAGCGACTCAAACCGCTGCAGGACGTTGGACTTGGGTATATCCGTCTCGGACAGAGTTCATCAACACTCTCCGGAGGAGAAAACCAACGTGTCAAACTCGCCTATTTCATAGGTCAGGAGAAAATAGTGCCCACCATGTTCATCTTTGACGAACCCACAACGGGCCTTCATTTCCACGACATCAAGAAACTCCTTGAGTCGTTCAACGCCCTCATCTCGCGCGGGCACACCATCGTCATTATCGAACACAATCTTGAGGTGATTAAATGTGCCGACCACATCATCGACATGGGCCCTGATGGAGGCGATCGTGGCGGCAATGTGGTCGTTGTGGGCACTCCCGAGAAGGTGAGTGGTTGTCAGGAAGGCTTTACTGCCAAGTATCTTCGTGAAAAGTTATATTAATAACTTAAGTTTCGCATGTGCTCAACTTTTGGAGTTCTGGGAGTTCAAGGAAACTTCTTCTTTAACTTCCCCTACTTGCGAAAGTTGAGTATTTAATTTGTTTTCTCCAGTTTTATATAGAAGAGGTTGCAGGAGTCTGCTTTGGTAAGTGTGTGACTACCGGCAGCTATTGTGGTGGAAAGAGTTTTGCTACTGGTATCACCGTTTACCTTCGTCCCATCTACCTTGATACTGCATTTAGAGTCACCGCTGCCGAAGTATAGCGTCATCTTCATTTCTTCGGTAGTAGTGAACGAGATAGATGTAGATGATTCAATCTTCAGACAAATGGTGTAGGTCGTTCCGTCAACAGTTGCTGTACCCTTTGAGTCGCTGTAGTTGCCCGAAACCGTGAATGCAGAGTTCGATGGGGCTTTGTTTTGGAAATCGCATCCGATGGAACCCTCGATAGGCGTGCTTTCGCCGCTATCGTCTCCGCCCTCGTCGCCACCTTCTTCTCCTCCTTCTTCACCACTTTCGTCAGGGGTTGATTCTGCACCGAATATACCTTTTAGTGATGACTTGTAGTTCTGAAGGGCAGTCTTGAGATCGGTGTCCACATTGTAGTCGGAATCCTTGCCCGTGAAATCCCATGAGAAATCACCATGGTTGAGTCTTCCCGCCCCGTAGGCTCCAGTCACGTTTGCAGGTACATTCACTGCGGATTGGGGTGCATAGGCATACATCAGGGCGTCGTTAGTGTCGAAGTTGTCATATACGGCTCCGCCCTTCTTTGCCTTTACATCGGATGGCACAGTCTCTTCCCTTGTTGTGGCCTCATAGGCATCAAACTCCACGTTGTTGGTCTGATATGTCACGTACTTGAAATTCTTCGATCTTTCGGCAAAGATATTTCCGTACGACTTGATTATGCCTCCGTCCTCGCTTGAGAATGTTCCCTTGCCGTCGCTTCCGATGTCGGAGCCTTGCATGGATATGAGCATCGGTTTGTTGCAGTTGCGATAGTAATTAGCTTCCACAAAGGCGCTTGCTCCGGTGGTGGTGCCCACTCCGTACTTTGCCACTCCGTCGAAGTAGTTGTTCCATATATGCACACTCATGCATCTGATGCGCGGATGGCGCGAGTCGCTGTGGTCAAACCAGTTGTGGTGGTAGGTGATGTAGTTGGCATCGTCACCACCCATTCCGCAGAGCGACGACTTGCCGCAGTCCCAGAACCTGTTGTAGCTGATGGTGACGTATTTCGTTCCTGACTTCAGATCGACTGTGCCATCGCCTTTGGCTTGGTCGGCATCACCGCCTGTTTGACCATAGAAGAGGTCGATGTTGTGAATCCATATATTGGAATTGTCTGTGTCGAGCGATATACAGTCGTCCATGCACAGCATGATGGCGAAGTTGCGGAATTCAACTCCCTTGCAGTTGCGCACCAGTATGCCAAATCCGCTGATGGTGGCATCATCGCCCACACCCTCAATCGTGATGTTCATCTCGGAGTATGAGTTTTTGCCTTTCACCTGCAGTCCCTCTGCCGAGCTGGATACTTTGTCGAGGTCGTCCTTGCTGATTTTTCCGATGATACGTATGGCGAGTGGGGTAGTGTCGCTGCCCTTCTGATAAGCGTCGATGATGGTCTGTAAGCCGGTTTTCTCCACGTCTTTCTTATCCACCCTCACTGTTGTCGTCACCGTCTTGGCTGTTGCGGCTGTAATATATAGCACCTTGGCGTTGGCCTTGAGTGTTCCGTCGTCGTTGTATGCGCCGATGCCTTGGTAGTTGAGATGGGCGAATCCCTCGCGGCTGTAGTTCACCACGTTAATGCCAGTAGCCTCGCTTGCCGCATTCTCCACCTCATTTCCCCCTGTCACAGGCACCACCTTGACGCTATATCCGTTTGCTGCCATAAGTCCAGGGATGTCGGCTCTGGCATACGTGCCGTAGTCTCTCACCAGTTCCCTGTCTATGCGGGTGTATTCGGTGTATTGTCCTCCCTTTACATATACGTTATATGCCTCAGCTCCTGCAAATGGCGCCCATTTCAGATAGAGCGACTCTTGCCATCCCTTTGCCTCGGTGATTTCCACATGTCCTGCCGCCACGCTGAATTGTCCGCTGGCGAGTGGTTGGGCCTTTAGCGAGAATCCGATAGAACTCGCGTTGCCGTCGTAAATGTCGTCGGATGAGTTTCCCGTGGATGTGATGAATGTCTTATTGCCTTCGAATCTTACTTTCGCCACCTCAGAGGTGTTATAGTAGTGTACATTATTGTCGGTGGTGACAATGTGCATTTGATTGTTGTTGAAATCCCTGTTTGTCTCATTCTTAGTCTGTGCCGTCATAGGTATCGCAATCATGAGACTTATCATTGCCATCAAGTAGTTTGTCTTCTTCATTTGTTCTATGTCTTTAATTATTTATTTCTTTGCAAATTTGATAACGTGTTTCCCCGCCTTGGCTGTAAATATTCCTTTGCCGAGGTTGCCCACATATATGCTTGTGGTGTCACTGCCGGCATTCACTCGAGTGCGCAACCGCCCTGCTGAGTCATAGATGGCAATGGCAGTAAATGGTGCGATACCTCCTATTGCGAGATAATCGTCCACAATGCCGTTGTTGTTGAACACGCAGGCGCCGAGTTCCTCTATTCCCGTGTCGTGTGAATTGAACAGGATTTCCACCTTTTCCATATTGATGTTTAGGGTGGAGTTGTCGGAGAGAAGTAGATTGGCGTCATCGCCGTCGAATGTAATTGATACTACATTTTTACCCTCCAGTGTTTCGCCGTTTACGATAATGGTCTGATAGCCTTTGGCTATGCAGCTTGGGCTCAGACATAGTAATGCTAATGCATTTAAGATTAGTTTTTTCATTTTATTGTTTTTTGATTTGCTCTACAAAGATATAATAATTTATCGATAAATACGTCATTTCTAAAGTTTTTTTATGAAATATAAAATTTTATATTAAAAATATTTGGTTGTTTTTACTTTTTTTATTAATTTTGCCCCAAAAACTAAAACATTATTTAGGTATGAAAAGAAACACAGGAAAAGACTTAATTGGGGAAATGATGGTTTCCGCATTGCTCCTTTTAGGCGGTGCAGTTGTCACGGGGTGCACCGACAACAACTACGATTTGGACGATATCGATCTGACGGTTGGTATCGGAGGAGGTGAACTGAGTATCCCGACAAGTTCCACTACGACAATCAAGTTGAGTGAGGTGCTCGACCTTGAGGAAAACGGTGATGTTAAGGAAGACGTTGACGGCACATACAGGTTCTTCAAGAAAGGAGAGACTGTCCCCCCCACCACTACAAGTATCAGTTCGGTGACAGTGAAGAAAGCCAGTGCCGAGTCGTTCGACTTTGTGCTCGACTTGTCGCAGTATGCCGCACCTTCGCCCAAGAGGGCTGCATCGCGTGCCGCAGTCAATTTCAGCGATGAGATGAATGTCGGTTCGTTTGTATATAATGGTAGTGTGCCTGCTGAGGTTGTAGAACTCAAAAGGGCGGATGTATATTCAGAGATGTCTCTCAACATCTCGTTCGACAAAAACATTAGCAAACTGGTAAGTAAGGTTACGGAGTTGTCGCTCACCTTGCCTTCATTTATGGATTTTGAGGTAAGCGAGTCAACATCGGAATATTCCAAGAATGGCAATAAGTTGGTGTTCACCAATGTGAGCACATCCGAAAGTCAGAAGATTGTCATCGCCATTAAGGGCCTCACTTTCGGAGGTGCTGAAGACGAAACGGGAAAACTGACTGTTGCCGGGGGCAAAGTGGATATGGAAGGAAAGGTGAACATGGGTATCAAGATTGCCGAGGATATCAACATCACCTCGGGAGTTGACCCGTCGAAATGCACCATTAAGAGTGGTATCAGTTTTATGAACGACATCCAACTCACCAATGTCACTGGACGTTTCTCTCCCTCAATCCAACTTGATAATCTTGGTCATACCTCCATCTCTGGTCTGCCCGACTTCCTCAACGAGGAAGGGGTGAAGGTTGACATCGAGAATCCGCAGATTGCATTGACATTGACCACCGACATGACAGTGGGCGGATTGATTGCTGGAGTAATCAAATACAAGCGCGACGGAGTTGAAGGGTCGATAAAGTTGAATGAAAATATCATTGTCAATCCAGCAGGAGCCGGTTCCTCTTCATCCACAAGGGTTTGTATTTGCCGCAAGAAGAGTGAGCTGACCAATCCCGAAGATTATGACCAGGTGATTGAGCAGGACGACCTTAAGCAGGTGTTGTATCCCACTGTGGCAAGCGAGATTAGTTTCACCGCCACGGCATGGGCCGATGCAAGTCGCACCGCATCGCTTGAGTTGGGCAAGACATATACCGTTGCTCCTGAATACGAGATAATGGCTCCATTGGCATTTGGCGAGGATGCCAACATCGTATATACCGACAATCTCGACGGATGGAACGATGACATCAATGACTTTGACCTTAAGGAGGGCGGATATATCGAACTCACTGCCAATGTGGAGAATCGAGTGCCGGTATATCTTAATGTGGATGCCAAGCCTATCGGATTGAATGGCGAGGACCTCAGTAATGAAGTGAGTGTAGAGGTGACAGGCGAAGTGGCTGCATCGGCAAATGGAGTGGATGCTGTTGTTTCGCCAGTGAAGGTGAAACTCACTCCCAAGAATGGGGCACTCAAGAAACTCGACGGTCTGAAACTCGTTGTGAGCGGTTCGGCTAAGAGCAATGCAGGAGGCTCAACTGTCACTGGTATTCCTCTTAATGCCAAGACCCACACTCTAGTGGCCAAGGATATCAACGTAAAGTTGGTGGGCACTCTCGTGACCGACCTCAACTAATAATATTTTTAAAGAATGATTATTATGAAATCTACATATAAATATATGTTCGCCGCAATGCTCGCCGTTGGCTCTGTTGCGGCAAAGGCGCAGAATCTCAATTCGGCCTATTTCCTCGACGACTTCATGTATCGTCACTCCGTCAATCCAGCCTACGGCAATGAACAGACCTACTTCTCCATTCCCGCGCTTGGCAATGTGAATGTGAGCACACAGGGCAACTTTGGTGTCAAGGATGTGATTATGGATAATCCACGCTATGGTCAGCCGGGACAGAAACGGCTCACTACATTCCTCAATCCATATATCTCGGCTGGCGATGCCCTTAGCGGTTTCTCATCGGGCGACAACCGATTGGTGGAAGACCTGAAAATATCGGTGTTGTCGATTGGATTCAAGGGATTCGGAGGTTACAACACCATCGAGATCAATGCGCGTCAGTCACTCGGATTGTCATTGCCTTACGAGTTTATCGAATTTGCCAAGAGCGTTGGCAACAACGAGTATAACATCGGCGAGATGAATGTGGGCTTGCAAGGCTTTGCTGAGGTGGCACTGGGACATTCGAGGCAGATAAACAAAAAACTGCGAGTGGGTGCAAAGCTCAAGTTGCTTGTGGGTGCAGCTCGTGGCGATCTCAAGATAGAGAATCTCAAGGCCAATCTCTCGGCACCCAATAGATGGACGCTCACAGGCAACGGAAAGGCAAACGTCTCATTGAAGGGATTTGAATTCAAGAGCGAGACCAAGGAGTATAACGATGCCTCGCGTCCTCCCTATCAGCAGATTGACGATGTAGATGTAGAGGGCAGCGGAATAGGTGGCTTTGGTATGGCTATCGACCTTGGTGCTGTGTATCAGTTGAACGACAACTGGAAATTCAGTGCAGCTCTCCTCGACCTCGGATTTATCAAGTGGAGCAACAATGTGCAGGCTGTAAATAATGGTGAGCCCTTTGAGTTTGACGGATTTAACGATATGTCTGTCTCTCACGACTATAACGGCGAGACTATCGATGACAAGTTTGACGACCTTGGCGACCAGTTTACCGACTTCGTTCATCTTAAGGACGAGGGCGACCAGGGCAGTCGCACCACTGGCATTGGAGCCACTGTCAATCTTGGAGTTGAATACACCCTGCCGTCATACAAGCGCATGAAGTTTGGATTCTTGAGCAGCACACGTCTTCAGGGCAAGTTTTCATGGACCGAGGGCCGACTGAGTGCCAACTATTCTCCGCTCAAGTGGTTGAATGGCGGAGTAAATGCGGCAGTCAGCAGTTTCGGAGCATCTATGGGATGGGTGGTGAATATCCACCCCAAGGGTTTCAATCTCTTCGTGGGTATGGACCGCCTGTTGGGCAAGGTGAGCAAACAGGGGATTCCGCTCAACTCCAACACCAGCGCCTCTGTTGGTATGAACATCACATGGTAAGGCAATGCAATTACCAAAGTTTATAGTGACTCTCGATGGGCATCTGAGGATAGGCATGTGTTATCTTCACACCGAACTGTTGCAGCCTGGCGACAGTTGCATAGGTGGAGGATTCTACGACATCGACTATCTCTCAGATGTCCTTATCCTCAATCGTAAGTCGCATGATTTCGGTGAACCCAGGTGGCATCTCATCGACAAACTTTATGTTCCCAAGGAATATTCCGGTTTCCGCATAAAGTACGTATATGCCGACGGCTATAATGAGGACTTCAATGTAAGCGAAAAACTCGATATCGAATATTATTAGCCAAAATGCGTTTTCCACCGTTTCCACCGTTTCCACCAGTTCCGCAACTTCCGCAAGGTAGGTGGTGGTGGTGGAAACTGAAGGTAATAAATGTTGTGACATTTAGTTGCAGGAATATTTTTTCATAGTTGGCAAAATATATTTTGCCAGTTAGTGAACAATCTTTTGCTAGTTAGCAGAAGAACATTTGCTAACTGGCAACATATAAGAATCCAAGCCATTCACATACAACATAGCCCGCATTTCACTCTCCATTACTTTAGCCTTTCATTCTGCACGCCAACAACATAGTTTCCACCACCACCACCACCTACCTTGAGGAAGTTGCGGAACAGGTGGAAGTGGTGGTGTGAAACTGCCGGTTGGTTTTACGTTAGCATCAGTGAATAGGCTTCACCACCTCCACTCTCATTCCAAGTGCATTGATGATGCGATAGAATGCACCTACACTTGGCACGATAACGCCATTTTCCACCTTAGATATATAGGACTTGGTGGAGTTAATGCGTCTTGCCAACTCTATTTGCGTCACTTTAGCCTCTTTGCGTGCATCGAGCAGTATCTGACCTGAATAAAAAGATAGTGCATCCTCTTCGGCTTTAATACGCTCGGGAGACCCCTCTTTGCCAAACTTCTGGTCAAGAACGAGGTCGTAGTCAACGATTTGATGATTGTTTGTCTGCATAATATGCCTCCTTTATCTTTAATGCGTCTTTTAACTTCCTAAGCGACCAAAGGGAGCGATAACTTCTTCTAACTCCTTTTAACTCCTAAAGTTGAGCACATGCGAAACTTGAATATATAATAGTCAAATTATTGAATTATTGGTTCAGAGGGACAGGCATTTAGGTTCTTTAATTGGATTTCATCCTACATAATCTTATAATAAACTATCTGTTAGATTATTTTACTATATCCTATGATTCTTCAATTTTTATTTTTCTTTCTGTCATATTGCTTAAACTGCTGATTTAATGTTGTTTGCATGATGACAATTAAAAGTTGTACTTTCGATTATCATGATAAATAAAAGTTATACTTTCGATTATCATGGTGAAAAAATATTCCACCACCATCCTTGCGGAAGTTGCGGAACAGGTGGAACAGGTGGAAACGGTGGAAAGATTATTTAGCAGTTGTGCAAGTAATATTAACTGAAAA
>OBLI01003160.1_pt1 | contig 12972 bp, 10 predicted proteins | sample 1519701 | NCBI WGS metagenome assembly OBLI01 (sample SAMEA3663005, study PRJEB22513) | pig gut metagenome | biome: pig gut; feature: pig-associated habitat; material: faeces | place: France | collected 2012 | reverse complement strand
CACAAAAATAGAGAAAATCTCCCGATAAATCCGCAAGAAATCCACTATAATTTGCGTTGAGGGAAATTTCAAATGTGGCACTGAGGGTTGGTAGAAAATAAGGAAGCGAAAACCTTTTTGCACTATTCAGTTAAAAGTGTTAATTTTGCAGACAAATTTTCTAAAAATTATCACAAATGCAGAAATTTACTACAATTTTGATGTCTTTGGGGCTCAGTCTTTGCCTTTCGGCACAGGCTTTCGCACAAGGCATGAACAAAGTGGCAGCGCGAAAAAGCGGTGCAGAAACCACATGGAAGTACCTTGGCAAAGGCACTATGATTGATGGCTGGGTGGTGCCTGGCTTGGCTCCCACCATAGGTGAAGAACTGAATCCTACCGACTACGCCTTCAGCGTGGAGGTGTACGAGAGCACCGAAACAGCCCATGTCTATAAACTCGCCAGCCCTTGGACTTCATCTTCGTTCCCATTTCTCGACAAGAACGAAAACAAAGAGGCGCACGACCTCGTCATCGATGCGTCGAAGCCTGAGTTTGTAAGGGTAGAACCACAAGTGTCGGGCTTTGTGAACGTGGACAAGACACGCGCCAATTTTTCCGACCCATTCTATATTGGCAATGCCGGTTGCTATTTCAATGAGGAGGAAGGCTACAGCGAGTCGGAAATTATTCAATACAATTACAACTCTACGTTTAAAAATGGTGTAATCACTATCGTGTCGCCACGTTTCGGCAAGGCTGCAAAGGGTGCCACCTATGGCTATAACTGGCAGGGCGAGTATAGCACTGTGATTACCCTCCCAACGGAGCAGCCAGCAGAGCAATGGAAATCGGCTGGCAAGGCCTCGTTCACTGATGGTTTCCTTTCACCGGGATTCTCATCGAACACCGACGACTACACTTGGACCGTGGATGTGGAGGAAAGCACCACCACAGCAGGACTTTACCGCTTGGTGAACCCCTACTCTGCCACTGGATGCCCATTGGTGTCGAAAAACCTCGACAACACACCTGCTTATGTGCGTATCGACGCTTCCGACCCCGATATTGTGGTAATTCAACCTCAATACACTGGCTTCAAGGCTGAGCATAGCAACGAAACCATCAACTTCTACATCGGTAACGATGCTGGTATTTATGTGGCTGATGGCATCTCTAAAGCCGACCTGAAGGCATCTTCTTCGTTTGCCTCGAAGATCGACAAAATGGAGAATGGTGTGATCACCATCAAAAAGCCGCTGTTTGGCAAGAACGCCACCAGTGAGTTTGGCTATGAGTGGACTGATGCCGACGGACAAGCAATCACTGTGGCTGCCATTATCCAGTTCCAAACCCCATCGTCAATCGATACTGTGGTGACCGACGACAATGCTAAAGCAGAATACTACAATCTGCAAGGCATTCGCATTGCCAACCCACAAAAGGGCGGCATCTACATCGTGAAGAAAGGTGCTAAGGCCTCAAAAATTGTGATGTAAGATAATTGAGTTATGATACTAAAGGCAGCCCCCGAACTCGCGAGTTCGGGGGCTGCTCTGTATATATCCAAAATATGAAATGAGTGATTATTGCTGTGGATAAACTGTGAGTGTGGCACAGAAACATGGTAGGGACGTGATACTTCACGTCCGCCCATAATGGTAATATTATATTGAATATCAATTATTTGGTGCGGACGCGAAGTGTCGCGTCCCTACCATGCAAAATCGTTCGGGAGATTGATACAACTCCTTCCCAGAAATCTTCCATTGAGCCATGATTATTGCTGTGGATGCTCCACCTTTTTCCAGAGGAAAAGTTTGTCGCTTGGGCGGATTTTTGTGTCGGTCTTAATGGAGAAGCGTTCGCCCTTCTTGGTCATTTCCACTGGTTTCAAATCCACACGAATTTCCTCCACGGTCATGGGCAGCGCGCCTGTTGTGGGACCTGTAATAACGATTTCGTCGCCCACATGCAGTTCGCCGGCCTCCATTTGAAATTCTGCCACGCCCAGTTTCGAGAAGTAGCGAATGCCCTTGGCGGCATACACCTTCACACGAGTGGCACTCGAACCGTATTTCGAGGTCCATTCGCCCAGTCGCTGACCGAGGTAGTAGCCGTCCCAGAATCCACGGTTAAACACCTTGGCGAGGCGTTCGTTCCAGTCGGCGATTTTCTCGTCGGTGTAGGTGCCGTCGATGATGGCGTTGATAGCCTCGTTGTAACATTTCACCACGGTGCGAACGTATTCGGGTCCGCGCGCACGGCCCTCAATCTTGAACACACGCACGCCGGCGTCAATCATCTTGTTGAGGAAGTGTATGGTTTTCAAGTCCTTCGGACTCATGATATACTTATTCTCGATGGCAAGTTCATCGCCCGTGTCGCGGTCGGTGACGATGTAACTGCGGCGGCAAATCTGGCGGCACGCACCACGGTTGGCGCTCGCTCCGGTTTCGTGCAGACTCATATAGCACTTACCGCTCACAGCCATGCAAAGTGCGCCGTGGCAAAACATCTCGATGCGCACCTGGTCGCCGTGAGGACCGCGCACATCGTTTTTCACGATAGCCTCGTGCACCGCCTTCACCTGGTCCATGTTGAGTTCGCGCGCCAGCACTTGCACATCAGCCCACTGGGCGTAGTAGCGCATCGCCTCGCTGTTGCTCACGTTCACCTGCGTGGAAATATGCACCTCCACATCAATGGAGCGGGCGTAGAGAATGGTGGCCATGTCGCTGGCGATGATAGCCGTAACCTTCGCCTCCTTTGCTGCATTCACAATGCTGTGCATGTATTCAATGTCTTCCTCGTAGATGATAGTGTTCACGGTGAGGTAGCTCTTCATGTTGTGCTCTTGGCACCAAGCCGCTATGGTGTGCAGGTCGTCGAGGGTGAAGTTCACGCTCGAACGGCTGCGCATGTTCAGATTCTCAATGCCGAAGTAGATGGCGTCGGCACCGCCCTGCCATGCGGCGGTGAGTGATTCCCACGACCCCACAGGGGCCATTATTTCAAAGTCGCTTCTTTGCATACCTAAAATGTGATGATTTGTTTTTGCAAAATTAGTGATTTCCCCACACTTAAAATAGGAAAACACCGCCTTTTTGTGAATTGGCGCAGACTTTTGCCGAAAAATGTGCTTTTCCATTCAAGAAAATTGGTATATTTGCACTTTAAACTGAAAAAAGTGACCACTAACCACTATATAGTATTCAAACGACCATGCCGATTTCGCCACAGGAGGGGCTTCGCTAAATGAGAGGCTCCGCTAAGGTGTTTGTCATCATTGGCTTGACCTTCGTGGCTTTGCTTCTGATGTATTATTTGCCTGTGATGAATGTGGGCGGCACGCAGTTGCGTCAAGTGGATGTGCTTGCTGACCTCGATGCCGACAGCACAGAGCATTACGATGCCGAAAGCATCACCATCGACGAGGTGAAAAAGCCCAAAGGCGCGTGGAAAGACTCGGTGCCTGAAGGTGTGGAGCCCATCATCGACTACGGCACCGACAGCACAGGCGGCATGGACAGTTTCTATGCGGCTTTGGCGCAAGGGAAAAAACTCGGTAGGCCCGTGCGTGTGGCGTATTTGAGCGATTCGTTCGTGGAGGGCGACATCATGCTCGTGGACCTTCGCACCATGCTTCAGAAGCATTTCGGGAATGGCGGACTGGGCTGGTTGCGCTGCCGCACCAATTTCGACGAGGGCACTTTTGCCGCCAACTTGTCGAGCAGCGGTTTCGATCCACGCCATATCATGAAGGCGCGATCACTCAGTTTGGCACATTACATTCTTCCACAAGGATATAGCGAGGTGCATGGCACCGCCACCGCCACCGTGGCTTCGCTTTCGGGCGAACAAGCCACCACATGGAGCCGTGCCACGGTGTGGGGCTACACCGATTTGGGTGCTACCGTCACAGGCACTCCCACAGGTGCCACCGTGCAGTGGCGGCCACACAAAGGCATACAGCAAGCCCGATTCCATGCGGCCAACATGCGCCGCTTCTCCACCACGGTGAAGGGTGATGCCAAGGTGTTTGGCATGTCGCTTGAAAACGACTATGGCATCGTGGTCGATAACTTCGGTGTGCGTGGCAGTTCGGGTATGCAACTTGCGAACTTGGCGGTGGGCTTGTCGGCAGATTTCGCCCGTCAGCACCCCTACGACCTTGTGATTATCCACTACGGACTCAACGCCATAGCACAGGCTGGAACGGAGAAAACTTGCTCCTGGTATGTGGCAAACATGAAGAAGTGTGTGGCGCGAATCAGGAAAATTTACCCACGCAGCGCCGTGATGATTGTGAGTGCGTCGGATATGGCTACTCGCAGCCACTCCACAGGCAAGGTGCGCACCATGCCGGCCGTGGAACCCCTCGTGCGCTATCAGCAGAAGATGGCGGCGGAAATGGGTGTGGGATTCATTAATTTCTACGATATGATGGGCGGCAGAAACAGTGTGGTGAGCATGGCAGAGCGTCATCTTGCCGAAAAAGACTATGTGCACGTCAATCGCCGTGGCGGTAAGATGTTGGCGGAGAAATTCGCCAAGTCGTTTGTCGCCGGATATGATAACTATAAACGCAAAAAAGCCGCAGGCTACTAAACGATATGGAAGCGATATACAACAATTTAGTGCAACTGCTCACCTACGACCCTCAAAGCCCTATCATTTTCAGTAGCGGCTTGTTTTTGGTACTGTTTGTGGGCTTCACGTTGGTGTACTATCTGCTTCACAACACCTTCACGCCTCGCATTCTTTTCGTCACGCTCTTTTCCTACTATTTCTACTACAAGAGCAGCGGTGTTTACGTCATTCTACTTGCCGTGGTCACGCTGAGCGACTATTTGATAGCCAAGGCGATACACAACAGCCGAGAGGAGAATGCCGACGATTTGAGTTATGGCCGTGGCTATCGCAAGATACTCGTGCTGCTGAGTTTGGCGGTGGATTTGGGCTTCTTGGGTTATTTCAAGTATGCCAATTTCTTCGGTGCCAACTTTGCCCTTATCGTGGGGCAGAATTTCCAGCCGTGGGACATTTTCCTGCCTGTGGGCATCAGTTTCTTCACGTTCCAGAGCCTGAGTTACACCATCGATGTGTATCGTGGCGAATTGCGTCCGCTCGATTCGCTGCTCGACTATGCGTTCTATGTGTCGTTCTTCCCGCAACTGGTGGCTGGCCCGATTGTGCGTGCCCGCGACTTTGCGCCACAAATCCGTAAGCCGCTCGTGATCAACAACCGCATGATTGCGATGGGCGTGTATCTGATTGTGATTGGCTTGTTTAAGAAGGCGGTGATTAGCGACTATATCAGCATCAACTTTGTGGACCGTGTGTTCGACAATCCGCTTCGCTACACCGGTGTGGAGAATTTGTTCGGTCTGATCGGTTATGCCATGCAACTGTATTGCGACTTTAGCGGCTATAGCGATATGGCGATAGGCATCGCGCTGCTGCTGGGGTTCCGATTCCCTATCAACTTCAATGCGCCGTTTAAGGCCGACAGTGTGAGCGACTTTTGGCGCCGCTGGCACATTTCGCTCTCGTCGTGGATTCGCGACTATGTGTATATCTCGCTCGGTGGCAACCGTAAAGGCGACTTGCGCACCTGCTTCAATATCTTCATCACCATGCTCTTGGCTGGCTTGTGGCATGGTGCGAGTTGGAATTTCGTGATATGGGGCGCGCTCTTTGGCTTGGCGCAGGTGGTGCACCGCACTTTCAGGGTGAATATCCTGCACCACGACCGCCACTATCGTAGCCAGGGCGTGAAACGCTTCTTTGCGGTGCTGAGCACTTTTGTGTTTGTGCTGTTCACCTTCATGGTGTTCCGCAACTCCGACATGCAGGGCGTGGTGGATATGCTCACGCAAATGTTCACCAAGTTCCACCCCGAAGTGGCTGTGCAGTGCGTCACAGGCTATGTGTGGGTGTTTGTGCTGGTGGTGTTTGGCTTCGTGAGCCACTGGCTTCCACAGGCGTGGGAGAGCAGAATGGTGGCATATCTCTCCAAGTGCAACCTGCTGGTGTATGTGCTGCTGCTCACGGGCGTGATTTTCCTCATTTGCCAAGTGAAGACCAGCGATGTGCAGCCGTTTATCTATTTCCAATTCTAAAAGCGGAATTGGCGTTGATATAAATGATTTTTAACGAAAGTTTTCGCTTTTGGGCAGAATTTTGGTACAATATATAAATTATCTTTGCAACGTGAAAATGAAACAAAACTGATAATAATAAAAAATACAATATAATTATGGCAGAAGATATTAAAACTATGTTGGGTGATGCAGCTGAACGCAAGCAATTATCGCCTGAAAAGCTGAAAGCTCTTCAGCTCACTATGGACAAGATTGACAAAACCTACGGTCGTGGATCAATCATGAAACTCGGTGACGAGAACATCGAAAACATCGAGGTGATTCCTTCAGGTTCTATCGGTTTGAACTATGCACTCGGCGTGGGTGGCTACCCTCGCGGCAGAATCATCGAAATCTATGGCCCTGAATCATCAGGTAAGACCACCTTGGCAATCCATGCCATCGCTGAGGCGCAAAAGATGGGCGGCATCGCTGCTATCATCGACGCTGAGCACGCTTTCGACCGCTTCTATGCCGAGCAACTTGGCGTGGACGTGAACAGTCTGCTCATTTCACAACCCGACAACGGTGAGCAAGCCCTTGAAATCGCTGATATGCTGATTCGCTCGTCGGCTATCGACATCATCGTTATCGACTCGGTGGCCGCGCTCACTCCAAAGGCTGAAATCGAGGGCGAAATGGGCGATAGCAAGATGGGACTTCAGGCTCGACTGATGTCGCAGGCGCTTCGCAAACTCACTGCCACCATCAGCAAGACCAACACCACCTGCATTTTCATCAACCAACTTCGTGAAAAACTCGGCGTGATGTTCGGCAACCCCGAAACCACCACTGGCGGTAACGCGCTGAAGTTCTACGCGAGTGTGCGTATCGACATTCGCCGCATCGGTCAAATCAAAGATGGCGACCAGGTGAACGGTAACCTCACCCGTGTGAAGGTGGTGAAAAACAAGGTGGCACCTCCATTCCGCAAGGCAGAATTTGAGATTCTCTTCGGCCAAGGCATCAGCAAGGTGGGCGAAATCGTTGACCTCGGTGTGCAGTTCGGCATCATCAAGAAGAGCGGTGCATGGTTCTCTTACGAGGGCACCAAGTTCCAAGGTCGCGACACGGCTAAGCAACTCATTGCCGACAACCCAGAACTTGCCGAAGAACTCGAAGCAAAAATTTTCGCCGCTATGCGTGGTGAGACGCTTGATGAGGAAACTGAAGCATAAATTCAATAATCCTTTATAAAAAACATCTTTTTAGTGGTTAGAGGGGTATGGTTATTCACCCTCAACGCCCCCTTCGGTATGCGCGACGCACCCCGAAGGGGGCTCCCCATTTAACCCCACCACCCCAAGTGTTTCAGGTGCTTCAAGTGTTTCAAGTGTTTCAGGTGTTTCAAGTGTTTCAGGCGCTTCGCATCATGCGTGGTAGGGACGTGATACTTCACGTCCGCCCATAATTGTGTTAACACATTGAATACCAATCATCTGACGCGGACGCGAATTATCGCGTCCCTACCATATATAACGGCGATGGGTGGTGGTTCTATGGCTAACACATTGGCTGCCCTTGTTTTGTGGGGGTGTTGGGTGCTTTTGGTTGGTTGGGGATTTTTTTGTAATTTTGGAGGTTGGTAGATTATACTGAAAATATAAGGTAAAACTATAATGGACAAAAGTCAAGAAAAGAGCCTTTTCGGCTTGGTTAAGGTGAAGTCGCTCATTGCGTTTGCGGCTTCGGTGCTGTTCTTCCTGGTGCTGTCGTGGGTGTATTTCTACCCCAACGACATTCGTGGCGATGTGATGCAGCAGCACGATATAGTGCAAGGTGCCGCCAACGGTCAGGAGGCGTCGGTGTATTACGAGCAGACAGGCAAGGTCACTCGCTGGACCGATGCGCTGTTTGGTGGTATGCCCACTTTCCAGATTTCCCCCACCTACGAGAGCAGTTCGCTGCTGAGCACGGTGGATAAGGTGTATTCATTGCGCATATTCGGTATGCCCTCTTATGTGAGTTGGCTCTTTATGCTCATGATGGGCTTCTATATATTGATGCTCGCCTTCGACATGAAGTGGTATTATGCCGTGCTGGGTGCCGTGGCTTATGCGTTCTCCAGTTATTTCTTCATCATCATTGGCGCGGGCCATATCTGGAAATTGCTGGTGCTCTGCTACATTCCGCCCACCATTGCCGGCATAGTGATGTGCTATCGTGGCAAATACCTTGCCGGTGCAGCCATTGCCGCGCTGTTTGCCGCCCTTCAGCTCTACAGCAACCACGTGCAGATGACGTATTACTCCGTGTTCGTGGTGGTGGCGCTTGTGATTGCCTACCTTTGCCAAGCCATCAAGCAAAAGCAGATGAAGCGTTGGGGCATCGCCACCGGCTCGCTTGCCGTGGCTGCGGCTCTCGCACTGTTGAGCAATGCGCCCAACCTGTTTATGACTTATAAATACTCGAAGGAAACTATTCGTGGCGGCCACAGCGAACTCACTCCACTCAAGGGTGCTGCCGACCAGGCTCCACAGCAGACCACTAAAAACGGCGGTTTGGACAAGGACTACATTACCCAATGGAGTTACGGCTTGGGCGAAACTTTCACGTTGCTTGTGCCAAATGTGAACGGTGGCGCGTCGCTCAAACCCACACAAGACGAGCAAAACCCAAGCATAATTTCCAACACTATGCTTTCGCTCGACAAGACTTCGAAATACGAAAAACTCGACAGCCAAGGCGAAATCGACCAACTGAATGCGCAATGTATGCAAATGTTCACCCAATACTTCGGCAATCAGCCGATGACCAACGGCCCGGTGTATGTAGGTGCGCTGATTTTCGCGCTCTTCGTGTTGGGTTGCATTGTGGTGAAAGGACCGGTGAAATGGGCACTTTTGGCTGTTACCATTCTTTCGGTGCTGCTCTCGTGGGGACACAATTTCATGTGGCTCTCCGACTTGTTTATCGACCACTTCCCGATGTACAACAAGTTCCGCACCGTGGCGAGCATTCTTGTGATAGCCGAGTTTACCATTCCTTTGCTGGCTGTGCTTGCGCTGCACAAGGTGTTCACCGAGGAAGATTTCCTGAAGAAGCATAAAATCGCCCTCTTTGCCAGTTTCGGTGTGTGCGCCGCGCTCTGCTTGCTCTTTGCTGTGGCTCCGGGCTTGTTCCAGAACTACACCGAAAGCGACCAGCAAATTTTCAACATGATCAAGCAGCAGCTGGGCGAGGTGCCTGGCAGCGTGTATGCCAATGTCGATGCCATTCGCCTCTCGCTCGTGTCGCACGACGCTTGGCGCAGTTTGGCGGTGATTGTGGTGGGCTTCGCCATCATTTTCGCCTACCTCAAAGGCATTATGAAAACCAACGTGGCAGTGCCTGTGCTGCTCGTGGCTGCGGTGGTGCTGGTGGATATGTTCACCGTGAACAAGCGTTACATCGATAAATACTCTTTCGTGTCGAAATACGATGTGGCTTCGGCTCAGTTCGAACCCACACAGGCCGATAAGACCATTCTTCAAGACACCACGCAAAACTACCGTGTGCTTGATGTGCAGGGCTTCGGTCAGCCCAATTCCTCATATTTCCACAAGACTGTGGGCGGCTACCATGCGGCAAAACTGGCGCGCTACAACGATTTGATCGACCGTCAAATCAGCCGCAACAATATGCAGGTGCTCAACATGCTCAACACGCGCTGGGTAAAGGTGGATGCCAATACTGCACAACGCAACCCTGCCGCACTGGGCAATGCGTGGTTTGTGGATTCGCTCACATTCGTGAAGGGTGCCGATGCCGAAATGAAGTTCCTCGACCACTTCAACGCTGCCAACAGCGCCGTGGCCGACGAGCAGTTTAAGGCTGTGCTTGGCAATGCCGTGCCTAAGACTCCAGGCGACACCATCTACGAAACCACCTACGCTCCAAACCGCCTCACCTACCATAGCCATAGCGCGAAGGGTGGCGTGGCTGTGTTCAGCGAAGTGTATTTCCCATGGGGCTGGCAAGTGACCATCGACGGCAAACCTGCCGAACTTGGCCGTGTGAACTATGTGCTCCGTGCGCTGCAAGTGCCAGCCGGCGACCACAAGATTGAGATGAAGTTTGAACCCGAACAGGTGGAATCGGCCGACTCTGCCGCGAAGGTTGCCATCATGCTTATCTTTGTGGCTGTGATTGCGGCGATTGTGGTGCCTGTGATTCGCAACCGTAAGAAATCCGACGGTAAAACCGCCGGGAATGCCTAAATTCTCCCGATAATTCCGTTAGCGAATGGGTAGATTCAGAAGATATCGAACTGCTTGGAGCCGCCACCACCGAAGTGGCGGCTTCGGCATTCATTCGCCTTTCGCGTTCAACTTCGTGCAGAATGTGCTTGGCGAGCGATACCCCTATTATGCCTACGCTCGCATCGCCAAATGGCGTGCCAAGGCAAAGGCGGCGTTGGGTGGTTGCTGGCCACATTCATCATCGCTCATTTCGCTTAATGAAGCCCGGATGTTGTTCCGCATCACCAATTTCTTCAATCCCTCGCAGCTGCTTGTGGTGGGCGCGAGAAGCGGGGTGTCGGCGGCAAGTGTGAAGGCGGTGTCGAGCCAAAGTGTGCTACACCTCTATTCGCCCCAGTTTGCCCAAAGCAGGGTGCAGCAGCAGTTGCTCCAGCCCTTCGGTGATCAAGTGCGCCATTACACCGATATTTCCGAATGTGTGCAGGCGTATTTCTCGCAGATTTCTGCCGATGCCGAGCCTTTCGTGCTGGTGAACGAAATTGGCGATGAAATGGAACTCGATGCGCTAAAATCGGCGATTTTGCCGATAGTGCGAAAGCAAGGTGTGATAGTGATGCGCAATTTGCACAAGCATGAACTGGCGGCGCGCCTGTGGGCGGAATGTAAGCACCACGCCCAGTACGGACAAACCTACTCCAACGGAAAAACCGGTATTCTCATCGCTAACCCCAAACTCCAACTGGAGCATTTCTCCCTTTGGCTGAAATAAGTAAAATTCCACACATATATGAATATAGTGAAGATTAGCGGCAGCCCCGCACAACAGATGTTTCAATATGCATTCTATTATGCGCTCTTGCAGCACGACCCCGAAGCACGCCTGCATGTGCCTTCGGAGAAGTGGATTAATTCTCGCTTCCATTTGCCCCGATTCGTGGAGGCATCGGCCGACGACTTGAAGCAGTTTGGCAAAGGTTCAATCGGTTCGCGCATGATGTCGATGTTCAGAAAAGCCGCTGGTGAGGTGGTCACCGAGCCGCAAGACCACCGTTTTGTGGCTGATTTGCTGGAGAAGAAAGATGCTTATTTCGATGGGCAATGGCTCTCGCCACGCTATTTCGCTTCGGTGGAAGATGATATCCGCGCGGCATTTTCGGTGCCAGAGAAGGTGTTGCCGTCGTCGATGGCAAGTATGCTCAACATGCTCAAGCAGGGCAAGACCGTGGCGATGCAAGTGCATGAGCCTAACGGTGCCGACAATACCTGCACGCCCGACTACTACAACTGGGCGATTGCCAACATTCTCTCCACGTTCAACAATCCGCATTTCTATGTGTTTACCACCGATATTGATTGGGTGAAGGCAAACGTTAATTTCCAAGGGGCGAAGGTGGAAATCGTGGCATATCCTGCCGCTGCCGAAACCTCGCTGCTTGCCTATCTGTTTCGTGCGCGCCACATCGTGATGGCTAACCGTCTGGTGAGTTGGTGGGCGGCATGGCTCAACGCCAACGACGATAAAATAGTGATTGCACCCCAAAAATGGGCGAAAAACGCCGATTATCCCGACCTTTTCCCCATCTACTGGACCCAAATCCCCACCACATAACTCCTGACGATAAATGAGCGGCTTTAGTTATGAAATGCCGCTTTTTTATTTGGATTTTAATTGGCGGTAGGGGGTGAGGAAGAAGGGGCGGTCGGCGAGGTGCGGGTGCGGCACGGTGAGCGTGGGCGTGTTGATGGCGATGGGAGTGCCGTCGGTTTGTTCGATTGCCATGATGTCGATGTCAACGAGGCGGTCGATGTAGTTGCCACGTTCGTCGCGGTGCGAATTGCTGCCCAAAGAATGTTCCAAATCGTGTATGTGGTCGAGCATGTCGAACGGCTCGATGGTGGAATCGAGTGCCACACCCACGTTTAGGAACTCGTTAGGCGACTCAAACCCCCACGGCTTACTCTTTACTACTTCGCTTTCTTTAACGTGCTCAGCGCCGTCGGAAAGGGCTTTAATGGCACTTTCCAAATTCCGCTCGCGGTCGCCCAAATTCGTGCCAATATTGAGATAATACCGAAAAGTCATTTAGAGAAGTTAGAAATTAGAGATTAGAAATTAAACTCAGAAGTTAAGAAGTTAAGAAGTTAAAGAAGTTAAGACGATAGCACCGCCTACTTCGAATTTTCGAAAATTCGGAATCTCGAAAATTCGAAATATCGAAAAATCGCCATCTTTCAGGATTTTTGAAGCACCTATTATATCCATTTAATCCTATTCCCACCTATTTTTTTAAAATCGGTGTAAATGGATTTTTAATTGGGTTTAATCGGTGTTTTTTTCCTGCCATAGAAGATGAATGGTGGGTAGAAAAGAGAAAAAGGCTTAATTAGCCGTTGTGTGCGTCTAATCAAGCCTTTTGTCTTTAACCCAAATCGGTCATTAGGCCGTGTAAGGAGTTTATAGATTACTTCTTGCGGTCTTTCGGTTTTTATAAGATGCCTTTCGCTTGTTTTTAATTCGTAATAGCTCGCTATCACTCATTAAAAGACAAGCAAAATTCATTCTTCTAAAACTCCGAAATACCACAAGCCCTAATGACCGATTTGGGTTATGCAGAGATTGCCGTGCGGCAATTAGAGACTCTTTTGTACCTCGACTTCTTCGAATG
>OBLI01003159.1_pt1 | contig 12976 bp, 7 predicted proteins | sample 1519701 | NCBI WGS metagenome assembly OBLI01 (sample SAMEA3663005, study PRJEB22513) | pig gut metagenome | biome: pig gut; feature: pig-associated habitat; material: faeces | place: France | collected 2012 | reverse complement strand
TGTGCAAAAATTGAATATCCTAATTCTGAAGTTCATGTCGGTAATTGTCGCGCTGAAAGCGCATGCTGGGTACTGTATTTTTGCAAATAAGTAGTAAACCTAAATCTGGAAACTACACAGTGACAAGTGAATAGCAGGTGAACAAGAAAAAAGGTTTCAGAAAAAGAGTATCGGCCTGCTTGCCTTTCTTTTCTGCTCTAAAGCTTCTTCCATTTGGTCTATAGCTGACCTGAAGAAGAAAGCTATTAGATGCTCATCAGTACCTTCGGTACGCTTAGCTCTTAGGGCGGCAACATATTCCTCGCGCCACTCCTTCCTTATGATAAGCTCTGGCAGGCCATTGCTCAAAAGTATGAAGTTCGACAGCAACCGGCCTGTACGTCCATTTCCATCACGGAAGGGATGCAAGTATTCGAAATAGCCATGAAAGCGAGCTGAGACAATCATCGGGTGAACCGACGCGCTTTTCATGGCTTTAGAAGTAGCCTCCATAAGCCCTGGCACCTGAGCGACAAGCTGCTGATGATTGCCAAACACCGTGTCGCCAGCCGCCATGTCAACCGTTGTATACTCGCCCGGTATGGCATCTGGAACCTTATATGTGAGTGTATGGAGAGTGACAAGGCGATTGATTTCCCTGAGCAGTTCCTCGTCAAAAGGATGGTCAAGATTGGCATGCATATAACGGTATGCGGCAAAGTGGTCTGCCATTTCCTGACATTCAAGCAACGACTTTCCTGTGGGCTGATATCCCAGTTGCTGCTCAAACAGCGCACGAGTATCATCAACAGAGAAAGTAGACCCCTCTATACCGCAGCTGTGACAAGAAAACAGTACGGCAGAGTAATTACTGAACTCCGTCTCGCCCATCGGCAAGGCCACATAGTTGATGTAGTCCCTTGCCAAGGAATCGTATTTTGCTATTTCTTTCTCAAACATCCGATACGAGCATTATCTCCACTTTTGTGACGATGCCTCGCCGCCTACATCTGAGTATACAGTGTGAGGGTATACAGATATATCACGGCAGCCGGTATGGCCATGAGTGCCGAGTCGAAGCGGTCGAGCATGCCGCCGTGTCCGGGCAGCAGGTTGCCGCTGTCCTTGATGCCGAGAGTACGCTTGAAGAGGCTCTCCACAAGGTCGCCCAGCGTGCCGAAGACCACTACTACGAGTCCGAGTCCCATCCATGCCGCCATGCCCAGCTGGTGTTTCATGTCGCCGTTGTTGGCCCACCAGCCGATGAGAGCCGCCACAGCCAGCACCAGCACGCATCCGCCTATGGATCCTTCCCAGCTCTTGCCCGGACTTACCCTTGGGAAGAGCTTATGCCTGCCAAGCAGCGAGCCGCAGCAGTAGGCGCCCGAGTCGTTGGTCCACAGGAATATGAAGATGCTTAGTGGCAGCAGCGGGTCGAAGTTTACGCCCCACTGGCCATCCACCTCAAAGGCGAGGATGTTAATCATAGACAGAGGCAGTGCAACATACATCTGCCCGAGCATGGTGTATGCCCAGTCGGCAACGGGGTTCTTGCTGCACGTGAACAGCCCGCTGACAAAGAGGTACACAATGGTGAGCAAATATGGCACGACGATGATGAAGTTTGCCACCAATCCCATGCGCCATGCCGCCACAGCCAGAAACAAGTAAACGCCTGCCACGGTGGAGATGAAGCGGTTCACCCTTACGTCATCGATGCCGTTGACAAGTCCCGTGTATTCCCACACGCTCAGTCCTGTGATGAGTGCAAAGAGGAATACCATTGCCCTGGGATTGAGGAAGCCTGCCACCATAATGGCCACGAACAGCGTGCCCGTGATGGTGCGGACGATGAAGTTTTTCTGTTTGTCTGTCATGATACTATTCTTTTTGGTTGTTCTCGCTATTTTTCTCTGCCATTGCCCTCTCGTGCTCAGCCTGTGCCTGCTTCACCTCGTCGGGCATGTCCTCAAGCCGTGGTCCGTCAAGGTTCTCATTCTCCTGAATGATTTCCTGCGAGCGGCTCACCCATGGCCGTTTGCCGAATATCTTCTCCACATCCTCGGCATAGATAACCTCACGGCTTATGAGCAGCTCGGCCAGCTGGTTGTGTCCCTCCTTGTGCTCGGTCAGCAACGCCTTGGCACGCACATACTGCTCGTTTATCATCTTCAGAGCCTCATCGTCTATAATCTTCGCCGTGGTCTCCGAGTATGGTTTCTGGAACTGGTATTCCTGGTTGTTGTAGAAGCAGATGTTGGGCAGCCTGTCGCTCATGCCGGCGTATGCTATCATGCCGTATGCGCTCTTGGTGGCACGCTCCAGGTCGTTCATGGCACCCGTGGAGATATGTCCCGTGAACAGCTCCTCTGCCGCGCGTCCTCCGAGCAGGGCACACATCTCGTCGAGCATCTGCTCCTTGGTTGTTATCTGTCTTTCCTCCGGCAGGTACCATGCTGCTCCAAGCGCCTGTCCACGTGGCACGATGCTGACCTTTATCAGCGGGTTGGCATGCTCGCAGAACCAGCTGATGGTGGCATGTCCGGCCTCATGCAGGGCAATGGAGCGTTTCTCTGCCGCCGTCATCACCTTGGTTTTCTTCTCCAGTCCTCCGATAATTCTGTCAACAGCGTCGAGGAAGTCCTGCTTGCCCACGGTCTGCTTGTCGTGGCGTGCGGCTATGAGTGCTGCCTCGTTGCATACGTTGGCTATGTCGGCACCCGAGAAGCCCGGTGTCTGTCGGGCCAGGAAGTCCACGTCAACAGTATCATCCCTCTTCACAGGCTTTAGATGAACCTGGAATATAGCCTTGCGCTCGGCGAGGTCGGGCAGGTCTACGTTAATCTGCCTGTCGAAGCGTCCGGCACGCAGCAGAGCCTTGTCGAGCATGTCGGCACGGTTGGTGGCGGCGAGTACTATCACTCCGCTGTTGGTACCGAAGCCGTCCATCTCGGTGAGCAGTGCGTTCAGGGTATTCTCCCTCTCGTCGTTGCCTCCCATTGCGGGGTTCTTGCTTCTGGCTCGTCCTACGGCATCAATCTCGTCGATGAATATTATACATGGCGACTTCTCCTTAGCCTGATGGAACACGTCACGCACACGGCTTGCTCCCACACCCACGAACATCTCTACGAAGTCACTGCCGCTCATGGAGAAGAACGGCACTCCGGCCTCGCCTGCCACGGCCTTTGCCAGCAGGGTCTTACCTGTTCCCGGAGGGCCTACAAGCAGGGCGCCCTTGGGTATCTTTCCTCCCAGCTCGGTATACTTGCGTGGGTTCTTCAGGAAGTCCACAATCTCCTGCACCTCCTGCTTTGCTCCCTCCTGTCCGGCTACATCCTTGAACGTTATGCCCAGGTCGTTGGCTTTCTCGTACAGCTTGGCCTTGCTCTTGCCCACGCTGAACATTCCTCCGCCGCCTCCACCGCCCATGCGTCTGCCCATGAACCAGATGAAGAGGAAGAATATCAGTATTGGCGAGAGGTTGATGAGCAAGTTCAGGAATTCGTTGCCCTCTTTCCTCTCATAGCTGTAGTCAACAATCTTTCCACGCTTCTGCGCGTCGGCAAGATACCTGTCGAGGTCATCTGTAGAGCCATATACCACACTGACATACGCGTTGGCTCCCATCTGCTTGGCACTCTTGTTGAACACCGTGCGTATGTGCTTTGGCTGCACATACATTCTCAGCTCGCCCTCGTCCTTGTTTACTATGACGTTCTTGGCATACCCCTTCTCCACATACTCCTTGAACTTGGTGTATGTAGCGTCCTGTGAGTTGCCTGCTCCGCTGGCGAGCGAGTTGCCTCCGCCTGTCACGAAGAGTATGGCCAGCGCCACAATGATGATGCCATAGATCCAGTTCATGTTGAACCGGGGCATCTTCGGCTGGTTGCCATCATCCATATTTCTGTTGTTGTTGTCCATTATTCTTGTATTTGTTCTACCTTTGTCAGTCGATGTTCGGTAAGTTGGTCTGTTCTGCGTCCTCCCACAAGTCCTCTATGGCATAGTAAGAGCGCGTCTCGGGCAGGAAGATGTGTACTATGACGTCGATATAGTCGATAGCCACCCACTGGCTGTTGCCCAGTCCGTTGACGTTGGCCGGTTTCTCGCTGGTTTCCTTCCTGGCCGTCTCTGCCACCGACTCGGCAATTGCCTCCACTTGTGTCGGTGAGTTGCCCTGACATATCACAAAATAACTTGCTATTGCTCCGTCTGTGCGTCTCAGGTCTATTATTACTATGTCCTGTCCTTTTTTCTCCTGTATTCCCTTGGTAATGGATGTTACCAACTGTTCTGTCTTTGTCATCAGTTGTCTCTTGCCTTGTTATATAATATAATTATGTAATTTATAAGTTTTGTGTTGCTCCGAGTCTCGTCGATGCGAAACTGGCAGCATAAATGATATTTGACGCAAAGTTACTGCTAATTATTCGAATATTCGTGCTTTTTGTATTTAAATTAGATATTTTTTAGATAGAGCGCATGTTGCGCGAATTGGTTCTGCCATGACAGCAAGTAACATGCACTAAAGAAGCAAAAAGAAAGCCTATTGCTTACTTCGCTTAACAGACGACAAGCCAAACACGCCATACATGTAAAAAAGAGTTAAAGCCCCAAAAAATCAGCAATAATTCTTGGCTGCACAGAAGAAAAAGGATAAATTTGCAAAACATTTAAGAGATTAAGAGAAAAATCAGGTAAAGATAGACTCAGACTAAAAAGGAAAATGGTATTGATGTTCTAATAAGTACATAAGAGCGGAAAACTGAAGACTAATACATTAAACAGTAAGACTCAGTCGCAACAAGCCATTAACTTTACGTCGCAATTCCTAATCCATAACGATGGATCTCTCAAAGGGAATGCCGGGTAAGAAAGCTACCCTGCAAGTTATGATCTTTTCTATGCAAATATATTAATAATTCAAACAATACATTTATGAAAACAGTCAACTTATTAAGACGCACTTTCGTGAAGGTGGCCATGATAGTCATGGCTGCGATAGGTTCCTGGCATAACATGTATGCTCAGGATGTTGTCGTTAGCCCAGAAACTGGCAAGTTCGTTGCCGCACTGACTACTGGCTACGAGGTAGGATTCCAAAACGGATGGAGCTCGCTGTGGCGACACGACCAGTTACCGCTATCGCTAACAGTTGCAGATGATGGCGCACTAAACTCTGGTGGCGAGTTCCGTAATCCAGCAGGAAACTTGCTGAAGAAAGATGGAGGTACATTCTATATATCTGGAGGCGTACCATATGATGGATATATCATACTCTCCATGCCCAAAGGCTATCGCATAACAAGCTACGAGATAGTTCTTGTTAACGACAATGTAGGAAAGAACATACAAGGTATTACGGGAGACCAAGTCACAAAATCTTTTTACGAGACTGGAAGTGACTTTGATTACGATAAGCCAAAGGCTACTGCAACTGCTCCGGATGGAACTACCGTTATGAGCCGTAATGCAGAAAATACAGAATATACCATTAAGCGCACTGCTACGAGTAAGGACGACATGGGCGACCACTTGTATTTTAGAGTAAACCATGAATATTTTTCTTCATGGGGCTCTTCAAGGGGCTTTTTTGTCCTTACCGTCAAGTCCTTCCAGATAACATTTGCCGCAGATAATGACGCAACTATCAACGTGCGGCCAACTGCAGACACTAACACAAAGGTTAGCGTCACCACCTCGCCTTTCGATGTTGGTTCATCAGATATTGGTCCCATCGAGCCTCACACAAAGAACAGAAAGACATACTATTCATACTCATACAAAAATGTGAAGAGCCTTACTGCAGACATGACACTCTTTCAAGAAGATGCAGTAAGTGCAGGCGTGGCAACGGAAGGTGTTGCAGAAGTGAATAAGATACAAGCAATTAGCAAAGGTTCCTCATACTATTATTCCCTCGGCGATGGCACATACTATGTAGAGTCGCCGACAGCAGCCATATCGCAGAACGGCATCAGCCTGCCGTTGGGCTACCGCATAACGGGAGCTACCATCTACGGCCGCAAGAACAACGATAGTGACAATAATTTCACCATCAGACTTTACAACAAAGATGGAGAATCATATACAGACTATACTGTAAACAGCACCACGGACCAGGCTTTCAGCGTTGACGATCTGAACAACGACGCCGTGAAGTTCAAGATTATGGACTCGAACAATGCACTCGTATACCTGGATGTCAAGATGCAGGCGCTCAATCCTTATATATATAGCATGGACGTCGTGTGTCATGACGAGCTAGGCTATACCCTTACAAACACCTTCACGGCAAGCAACTTCAGCGTACGCGGAGGAAAGTTCACTTTCTACGTGCCTGACGAGAGCGAGGGCAAATGGACCTTCACCTTCGAGAACCTCAGAAGCAACTATGCCGACAACACTTACTATGATGGCACGGGCATAGGCAAGAGCCGCTACAACTTCGTGGAGTCACCATACTGGCAAACGGCAGACAACCTTTACAACGCCGAATACGACCCCAACCACACATACACCGACAAGGTGAGCGTAGATAAAGTAGGAAACAATCCGTTCCGATTCAACAACGCCGACGAGCTGGACAACACCAGCACCGACACACAGTTACGCTACTGGACAGAATATCCGTTCTCAAAACAAGAATATCTGAACCAGAACAACGGCGACAACAATTTCGATGTAATGATTGTGCCAGAAGGCCAGACGGGCAACGCCTATCTCTTCACGGCTGACGAGACACGCTACAACATAGCCCCGACAACAGCATCGGAACACCGCAACTACGCATTCTACCACATGGAGGTGGATGTCATCAAGAAAACTTACACTCCCGTTGTCGAGCTGACACCACTCTACGGCACGACATGCTACGACGGCGATGCCGAGCTTGCACACTACGGAGTGAAGATCACCACAATCAATGTGGACGGAAGCCCTGTCGAAGGTTACCTCACGTCTGAACAGATTGCCACTGCCATAAACAACAAGATTGCGGAGGCAGGCATTAGCGCAAGCCAGATACTGTACGTCGACGCAAGCGAGCTGCTAAATGTCTACCAGCCTGACGGACTGAAGGAGTTACAGGCCAAGCTGGGCAAGAACGCCCTGCTATACCTGCCGCAATACACCACCCTGGCAAGCAACAACTGCGCAACAAAGACTCTCGCCGGAACGTTCACCTCGTGCTCCAACATCATCCTCACGGACAAGCACCCCTTCTACGCACCATATGACATCAGCGTAAGCGCAAGTGACTATGTGAAGTACGACAGGATGATGACCGTAGTAAACTCACAGGAATACGGCCAGTCGGCCAACGCCACCATCATGCTGCCATTCACACTCAACCTCGACGAGAACGCCCTGCACCGCAACCTCGACTACAACGGCAATCCTGTCAACAACGTGACCTTCACCGTGAAGACACTGCAGGCTGACAACTGCATGAGCTATACCAACGAGCCGGCCGGAAACCCCATAGACTACTATGAGAACTACGCCCACTTCGTAGACTACACCGGTACGCTCACCGAGGCCAACAAGCCATACATGGTACACGTAGAGAAAGCTCCCGCAGAGACATCGTGCCTGTTCACAGCCCTGCAGTATGGAGCCACCATCAAGGCTACCTCCGGCATGAACGGAACTGACTACACCTTCAATGGCGACAACGCTACTGGTACGCTCGCCAATACTGCCTGCACCTTCACTCCGAAGGCTTCCTATGCGGGCGTCAAGCTCGACAAGACGGGCAACTACTTCTACTTCGCCAAGAACTGGTTCCTCTGCTCGAAGAACATCGTCAGCGGCCCATGGCTCTACGTATATCCCTTCCGCGGATACTTCATGTACGAGGGCAGCACCTCGGCAAGCCGCTTCGGCATAGTATTTGACGAGAACAACAAGCAGACTGACGGAATAGAGAACACCCTGACCGGTGACAACAGCAACGGAATAAGCGTGAGCACAGGCGACAGGGCCATCATCATAGCTGCTCCTGCCGACACCACGATAAGGATAACACACGTAGGCGGAAGCGTGATGACAAAACTCAGCCTCAAGGCTGGCGAACAGCAGACCGTCAGCGTGCCTGCCGGCATCTACATCGTCAACGACCGCAAGGTTGTTGTTAAGTAATCAACTCTATGTACAACTCTACTATCAACTAATACAATTATGAAAAGGAAATATATCAGACCGGAGGCTGAGCCTATAAAGGCCAGACTCCACAGCAACATACTGGTAGGCTCACGACTTGACCATGCCGAGTCAAAGAAACACTACTACGGTAAACATAAGAGCGAGAACATCTGGGACCGCAAGCCGTCAAGTCCATGGGACGACTGATCCCAGCACAGCACCATTAGGATAACTGCATTCTTTATCAATTCGAGGAGGCGGAAGACATCATAAGATGCCCGCCTCCTTTTTTAGTAAAATAATCCCTGCATTGTCAAGCACAGAACACACATTGGCAGAACAGAGTGTGCAAGGGTCTCGCAATGGTATATATATCTTTGCGACCTTTGCGGCTTGGCGAGAAATATATCACGCAAAAGAATATAGTCCTTGCGACCTTTGCGGCTTGGCGAGAAATATACAACGCAATAAACATCTGCGAGAAAGAACTCTCGCAAAGGCGCAAAGAGCGCAAAGATAATGATACCACAGATTATGTCAGCAAGCGGACAGGATAAACATGGTGGAAGCTGTGATGCTCAGAGATAAAAAGGCATTGTTGGAAGAAAATAAAAGGAACTTACCATGAGGCAAGTTCCTTTTCGTTGGGATACCCGGACTCGAACCAGGAAAGGCAGGACCAGAATCTGCAGTGTTACCATTACACCATATCCCAATGTTATTCAGATTTATCTCTGTATTGCGATGCAAAGTTACATCTTTTCTCTCAACCTCCAAAATATTTGCGCTCTTTTTTTTGTTTGCCACATGTTTTTTTCTTGTTTTCATACAATTTCAGGTCTGACGATAAGGTTATATAGTATGAGCTGTCATGATACGGGGCAGGTATGTGACAACATGTCTGACATGACAGACAGGGCATATTGGCAGCAAAACCCTTGACCCCAATCAACCATCTTGACCCGTGTCAAGAAAAAGCTGTTGTTGCAGTATATTAATATGGTTTTAACACAATTAGTCAGCAAAGGGCATTAACTTTGCACCGACACAAACGATAAATAAAGTATTTAGTAACACTTTAAAAGGTAAAAAGATGAAAAGGATGACAAACACAATCAAGAATGCGACGAAAAAGTTCGCACGCTTTTATTGCGAGGCCATGAGGCTTTATGGCGAGGCCCTCATCAACAGCAGGGGCTTTACCTGCGCATAAGTAGCGACAACATTATTCTAAGATTAAAAGTATTTTAAGGTTAAAGTTTGAAAGGGTAACAATTATGATTAAGAAAACGGTAATGAATTTCAAGAAGCTTATCACATCGTATCTGAACAAGGCTGCACGTACCTGCACAAACGTACCAAGCTGCATGCTGCCATTTACTCCGGCTGCCAGATAACTGATGACAAGCACTGCTGCGAGAAAGAATAATGACAGCAGAGAAACAAGAAATGTAGTATAAAAATCTCTAATGCGAAGACGGGAGGGAAAACATCCAATATGGTTTTCCCTCCCGTTATTCTGTTAGCACACCTGTCGGGGCAGAGCGTCAGTCTTCCTTGTTCTCTGCGTCGATGGCCTTTATTTTCTCCCTTACGAGCTTTGCCTCGTCCTTGAGTTTCTGTACCTTGCGGTTCATCTCGTCAATAAGGCTATTGCCCTTCTTGCTGCTTGCGTTGAGGAATCCGAGGTTGTTCTCATAGGTCTGTACTTCCTGCTTCAGCTGCTCGTAGCGTCTCATCAGCCGTGCACGCTCGTTGTCAAGAGCCTCCTCACCACGTTTGGCAACATTCTTGAGATTGCTCTTAAAATTGTCCAAACGACGCTTGGCATTGGAGATGTGCAAGTCGCTGAACAGCTTGTCAACGATTTCGTGGTATTCCTTGTAAAGCTTGTCCTTGTCCTTGAACGGAACATGTCCTATGGTGCTGTATTCCTCTACAAGCTGCTGTACCTTTTCCTGCAAATCTTCCGCCTTTTCCTCAGCTACGGCCTTGAGTTTCTCTATAATCTCGCGCTTCTTGCTAAGGTTTGCATGCTCCTCGTTGCGCACTCCGGCATTGGCGGCGTTTCGGGCCTCGAAGAATCGGTTGCAGGCAGACAGGAAATCGTTCCATAGCTGGTCGCCAACCTTCTTTGGTGCTGTACCAATGGTCTTCCATTCCTTCTGCAGGGCTATGAGCTTGTCGGATGTAGACTTCCACTCGGTGCTGTCGGCCAATGCCTGTGCCTTCTCAACGAGCGCTTTCTTCTTTTTTGCATTCTCGGCCATTCTCTCCTTCATCTGCTTGAAGAACTCGGCCTTGCGGCTGAAGAAATCGTCACAGGCAGCACGGAAACGCTCGAATATCTTGACGTTCATCTTCTGTGGAGCAAAGCCTATGGTCTTCCACTCGGTCTGTATTTCGATGATTTCCTTGGTGCGCTTCTCCCAGTCGCTGGCAGACTTGTTTTCCTCCTTGGCTATTGTCTCAACTTTCTCACACAGCTCGGTCTTGCGTCTGAGGTTTTCCTCCTCTTTCTCACGGAGTCCCTCGAAGTGCTGCTGGTGTTTCTTGTTGATTACTGTAGAAGCGGCCTTGAAGCGTGCCCAAATCTCCTCTCGCAGTTCTTTTGCCACGGGGCCAGCCTCACGATACTGCTGATGCAGTTCCTGCAACTGATGGAAGGCACTGATAACGTCGCTCTCATCAGCCAGTTTCTCGGCAGCCTCACAAAGCTTGGTCTTTATCTCAAGGTTTTTCTTAAAATCATACTCACGAGCCTCACGGTTAAGGTTCAGCAGGTCGTAGAACTGCTCTACATACAGCTGATAATTCCTCCACAGCTCGTTGGCCTTCTCGGCAGGAACGGCCTTAATCTCCTTCCACTCCTGCTGCAGAGCCTTGAATTCCTGGTATGACTTGTTGGCCTCATCGGGCGATGTGGCCATAGCCTTAATCTTTTCAATGATTTCCTGTTTGCGCTTCAGGTTCTCCTGCTTTTCAGCTTCCTGTTGCATAAACAGCGCGGCTCTCTTTTCCCTGATAACGCCCATGGCAACCTTGAATTCTTTCTCGTCATCGTCTGGAAGCACCTGATACTTCTCCGGGTCACCACCAGCTTCAAGATACTGTCTTTGCTTCTCGTCCCTCTCGGCGACATGCATCTTGTAGAATACAGTCTTCAGGTGGTCAACTTCTTCCTTGTCAGGCGTTTCCTCGCTGCTGGCAAGTTCTTTCAGGCGTGCAAGCACCTCTTCCTTAGACTTGAAGGTTTGTTTGGCGACAGGCACGGCAGAGTCGTTCTCAGCCTGTGGCTCGGCATTTGTGTTCTGTACTTCTTCAGCTGCGGCAACGGCTTCCTGCTGTTCCTCAGCCATTGTTCCCTGTTGCAGGGCGTTCTCTTGAGAGTCCATCATTTAACTTTATTTGAGTTTATGATTCGGTTATTGTCCGTACATGTGCCAAAGGCACGCTGTACTCATTTTTCAGTTTACATCGTGCAAACTTAAATAAAAAAAGTGTAAATTCCTAATAAAATCTTGTTTTTTTGCAGATTTTTCTTTACCAGTCACATCAAATGAGCCTTTTATGCCGTAAAATGCCCCATGACAATCCACTTACGAAGAACGAGATAATAATGGCAATGGCAAATCCGAAGGGGTTGGCTTCCATGCCGTTAATAAGGTTCATGCCGAAAAGCGAGGCGATGAGTGTGGGGAACATCATGATGATGGTAACAGCCGTGAGCGTACGCATGACGGTATTCATGTTGTTGTTGATGATGCTCGAATAAGTGTCCATCGTCGACTCCAGGATGTTCGAGTAGATGTTGGTAGTCTCCCTGGCCTGTGTCATCTCGATGTTCACGTCCTCAATAAGGTCAGCATCAAGCTCGTCGACCTGCAGCTTGAATTTCAGCTTTGCCAACAGGTTCTCGTTGCCCCTGATGGATGTTACGAAATATGTCAGCGAGTCCTGCAGGCGGCTCAGTCCTATGAGGCTCTCGTTGTTCACCTCATGGTCGAGATTGTGCTTGGCCTTCTCTATGAGCGCGCTTATCTGCTTAAGTCTTTTCAGGTACCATACGGAGCTGGAGAGGAAGAGCCTGAAAATCATGTCGACATAGTCGGTGAATCCCTCTCCGCGTTTCTGCTGGTAGCTGACAAAGTCTATCATCATATTGGTCTCGTAATAGCAGACCGTAATGGTGACGTCACGCTTGTGGATAATACCCAGGGGAACAGTAGTATATGGTGTACGTGAGCGCACCTCCTTGACATATGGTATACGGAGGATGATAAGCATCCATCCGTCGTCATACTCATAGCGTGCCCGCTCGTCGGTATCGCTGATGTCCGAAAGGAAATAGTCGGGAATATTGAATCGTTCCTCCAGATACTGTTGGTCCTCCTCTGTGGGGCATGTAACCTGTATCCAGCAGTTGGGCTGCCATTCGGGAATGGCCTGTAGGGTGTTCTCGGTGTTCCAGTAAGTTTTCATTGTGCTAATCCTCGTTGTTTAAAAATTAGTTCACTGGCGAAGATTAGCCTGCTAAGCAAGGGCTTATCTCCGTCAAACAATGTTCTTGTTTTCCGCGTGATAATCGTCCATATTTCTTTTACTTGTTGATTTCGGCTGCAAAAATACAAATTAAATTCCAAATAACGACATTGTGGGGGATTATTTTTTTGCTGGCGGGGACAAATACGGCTGCATACGCCCCAAATCGGTCATTAGTGTTATGAACGCCCTGAACCAAAGATCGCCGGCTGAACCAAAGGTCGCCGGCTGCAAGGAAAGGCAAAGGCAAAGCAAAGGCAAATTATTAAATGAAGTGGGTGAAACCGTTTGCCATAGGAGATGA
>OBLI01003158.1_pt1 | contig 12976 bp, 10 predicted proteins | sample 1519701 | NCBI WGS metagenome assembly OBLI01 (sample SAMEA3663005, study PRJEB22513) | pig gut metagenome | biome: pig gut; feature: pig-associated habitat; material: faeces | place: France | collected 2012 | reverse complement strand
CTAATTGTGATGAAGAGGAATTCCCTGTTTTGGTTATGGATTGGGTTGATGGACAACCACTTGATGAATATCTAAGGCAGCATATCAACGACAAGTATGAATTGCAGATGCTGGCTTACCGTTTCTGTCAGATGGGAGCATGGCTATTGGCTCAGCCGTTTGCCCATGGAGACTTGAAACCGGACAATATAATTGTTCGTGAGGATGGGTCGTTGGTATTGGTGGATTATGATGGAATGTTCGTTCCTTCAATGAAAGGAGAAAAAGCACATGAGATAGGTAGTCCAGACTTCCGTCACCCATTACGTTCGGAAAATGATTTTGACGAACATATCGATGACTTTTCAATTGCATCAATAGCTTTATCGTTGAAAGCGATTTCTCTTAAAAAGGAATTGTACAATGAGTATGATTCACCAGACAAACTGCTCTTTTCTGCAAAAGACTATCAAGATATTGGACGGTCGCCTGTATTGCATGAACTATTATCAATAGTAGATGATAGTGAACTGACAAGACTATTGTCGGCATTTCTATTGGTAATAGCGGAGAAAAATTTATGTATGCTCTCATTTAGGTCTTTCATAATAAGTAAAGTTCTTCCAAAACAAGATTTTAACCAAACGGCGAATGAGACTTCCCAAAATGTAGAGTCAAATATTGTCACTACTTGGCCTTTACTTTCTTTCGCAAATGGGAAAAGAATGCAATTAGGAAGTTTTCTTGATAAGCAATCAAATAATTATTACAAGCTCTGTATTTTTACCGATGAAAAAACTGGAGAAAGAATATTCTGTAGTTTTTCTCAAGAAATCGGTGAGCTAACTGCAAAGGAGATATCTAAAAGAAAGTACGAACTTCAAATAGAAAAATTGTCAAGTGGTTTTTACCGTTTAACATCGATAAAAAAGAATAAAGAATACGTTGGTTTGCCATTTTAATTAGATTAATTGATTATGAATTACCCTCTTATTTCAGAATACATTGAAGCAATACGCTCTGCTGAAGATAATTTTGATAAGTTGAACAATCTTCGACCTGTACTTGATAGTAATGGCAATCCCATTATGTCAAGTGGAAACTTTGCTGTCGTTTTCAAGATGAAAGATGTTGAGACGGAGAAATTATATGCGGTCAAGTGCTTTACTCGTGAGCAAAAAGAACGACAAGAAAGGTATCAAGAAATCATAAAAGTATTGGAAGAAATCAAATCACAATATTTCGTTTCAACTCATTTTTATGATAAAGAGTTGTTTGTTGATACTTCACAAGATGAAGAAACTGAGTTTCCTGTGCTTGTAATGGATTGGGTGGAAGGACTCTGTTTAGACAAATATATGCAAGTCATTAGGGACGATAAGGCGAGAAGAGAATTATTGGCTCAAAAGTTCCAAGAATTCGTTTGTTGGTTACTTCCAAAGCATTTTGCCCATGGGGATTTAAAACCTGACAATATTATTGTTAAAGATGATGGAAGCCTTGTATTAGTTGATTATGATGGGATGTTTGTTCCTTCCTTATACGGGAAGTCTGCTTTAGAGTTAGGCACACCTATGTTTAGATATAAAGATCGGACATTAGATGATTTTAATGAATATGTCGATGATTACGCAACAGTTTTTATATTGCTTATTTTGAAGATTGGTGTTACACATCCTAATGTAATGGATTTTTTTCAAAATAAAGATAACATGTTTAATGTTTTCAAAAACTGTGTTGCTTTTATGACCGACAAACAAATTGCACCTATTGTTTCGGCATACATAATGGTTGCTAATTACGGATATTTGGAACGCTCGCTAATTTTTTCCTTAATTGCCAATAGAGAGAGTTTTAATTTGGCAAAAGAAATTAATCTTTTGCATTTTGCACGTCAAGGAAATACAAAAGAAATGATAGAGCTCGCTAAACTCTATGAAGAAGGAGAGTGTGTTGCTAAGAATGTTGATAAATCTATGAAGTGGTATGAACTTGCATTGAAGTTAGGGAATTCTAATGCTGCTTGCGGTTTTTGCATTTGCCTTCGAAGAGATTCTGATATTTCTTCTTTGGACTATGATGTGCTATTTGAAAAATTCAACCAAAACGGTTGCTCTTTTGCTTATTGCAGGAAAGGAGAATTCTCTAATAGCATAGAAGACTTACAATTTGCTGCAGATAGAGGATTTGTTCCCGCTTTATATAATTTGGGTAAGAGATATGAACTGTTATTTAAAGACAAGAATAAAGCTATAGAATACTACACAAAAGCAGCAGAACAAGGTTATACTGTGGCTATGCATGCATTAAGAAGATTATACAACGATAATGCTGTTGAGTCATTAAAATTGTTGGAGAGACTTGCTATTTATGGAAATGTCAATGATCAATGTGAATTAGGGTTAGAATATTATCATGGAAATATTATTAGAGAAGACATTAGCAAAGCTATTTATTGGTTTGAAAAAGCAGCAAAACAAGAAGATAAAATTGCAATGTACTACCTTGGAGAGATATACTATAATGAAGAAAAATATAAAGACTCATCTAGAGCCGTATATTGGTGGAGAAAAGCTGCGGAGATTGGACAAGTAGATGCTCAAAATTGTCTGGCTGCGAGCTATTATGATGGAGATGGTATTGAAAAGGATGTTTCAAAGGCTATATATTGGTATGTAAAAGCAGCGAAACAAGGGGATAAAAGTGCAATGTGCGATCTCGGAATCATATACTATAACGAGAAAAAAGATTTTCCGAAAGCTGTGTATTGGTGGCAAAAAGCAGCTGAGGATGGATACTCTGATGCTCAATATTATTTGGGATGCTATTATCATTCTTTGGACAAAGATTATTCAAAGGCCGTATACTGGTGGGAAAAGGCTGCCGCCAACAATTCCATACAGGCTATGCGTGAATTAGCAATTTGCTACTTTAATGGAATGGGGGTGGAGTGTTCTATTGAAATGTCTAATTATTGGCTTAAAAAGACATCCACACAACAAAAAGAAGGATTAACCATACAGAAAGTTCTTACAGACTATGAATTTGTAGAAACATTGACTGTTGAGCAATTCAGAAGAATACAAGAAAATAAGAACTTGAAAATGAGAATTGATAATGATAGTTTTGTTTTAGAATGTGGTTCGGCAACTGTGTTTATTATCAATAATGCTTTTCCACTACATCCATTGATAAGCCGTATTTGTCATCGAAATAACAATAGGAAAAACGAACAATGTATTTGGATAATTCACGAGGAAGGAGTAGAATGTTCTACTGTTCTTGCAACTTTCTAAAATGAATATTATGGAAAAGATTATTGAAAAATATAATGATGCATTGGCGTTGAGAAGTCAATTGGCGACTTTACAAAATTTAGGTTTCCATTTGCTTTATAGAGGTCATGCAAATAATAATTTCAAATTATTGTCAATGATCGGCAGAAAGACTCCTAAAAATGGCGATTTATTAGACTGTGAAATGCGTTGTTTCCAAGATTATAAGAATCTTATAGCAGGAAAAAATTGGACGCAATATATGATGCCCTTTTATAATATAGATTTATTTTATATGTCAATAGGTCGACATTTACATCTTGATTGCAGACTGCTTGACTGGACTTCAAGTTTGGAAACAGCCCTTTACTTTGCCTCATCAGATAAGAATTTTACATCTGAAAATGGTCATTTGTGGATAATGGTTTATAACGGAAAAATTGATGATACAATTGCTAATGTTAATCCTTTTGATATTAAGGATTTCGCATTGATTAAAGAGAACTATTTTGTTCCATGTAATAAGTCAATGGATGATTTTCCATTAGGAGAACAAAGAAGATTCGCACAAAATGGCTTTTTTACCATAGTTCCATCGAATATGCTTACTACTCCATTAGACAAAATGCAAATGGATACTATTAGGTTGATTAGAGTTGAGATAACTTCAGATGCCAAAATAGATATATTGAACCAACTACCAGACTCCTATTCAAATTTCCTATATAAAGGAAACTCTGAGTTGGAAGCACAAATTAAACTGATTAATTCTAAGTATTTTAAATAATAATCATGTCATAAATGATAGTCATAGAATCTAAACGAAAAAAGATTGAGAATATCCTCAAGAAATATCCCAATGCCATTATTGCCGATGTGACAAGCAAGGCGAAGGATGGATTGGTGAAGTTAAGTCCGTTCTATCCTCACGGTGGAATTCCGATACCTTTTAGTGATGGTATGACAGCCACTTGTGTTGAGGCTGTATGGCAGGGATTGAAAGTGTTTGAGGGGGCTGATGTTGATGTCGAGATGTTTAAGAATGACACGATGAAGAATGTCAAACGTACTGTGAGGAAGTATGGTAAGCCCCTTGGGCATCGAAAAGGTGTTTCGGGAGAAGAACTGTTGGGATATATTGAGGCAAGAAAACAGATATATATTCCTACTTATCGATGGATGCTTGAACACAAAACCATGGATATCATTGAGAGATTACGTGAGGCAAGTAAGACAAAGACAATAGTTCTGCTCGACTATAATACTTGTTGTGATGTTGATGATCCTAAAAAGCCTCTATCCCATGCTTTCTTGGTTAAGGCTTATGCAGAAGGTCTATATCCATACGATGACTTATGTGTTGAGACAAATAAAGATACTTCAAATAAAACTCCTATACAATTATCATTATTTGATTAAGAATTATGAATTATCCACTAATATCAGAATATGTAGAAGCAATCCGCTATGCGGAGGACAACTTCGACAAATTGGCAAACTTGCGACCTGTACTTGATGATAATGGGAATCCCATAATGTCAAGTGGCAACTTTGCTGTGGTGTTTAAAATGCGAGACGTAAGTACTGGCAGATTGTTTGCAGTGAAGTGTTTCATCAAAGAGCAGGAAGGGCGCAGTGAAAGATATGCAAAGATTACTGAGGAATTGCAATTTGTATCTTCTCCTTATATACTGCATGTGCAATATATTGATAGCGAACTGTTTGTTAACTCTGCTAATTGTGATGAAGAGGAATTCCCTGTTTTGGTTATGGATTGGGTTGATGGACAACCTCTTGATGCATATTTGAGGGAAAATCTTGATGATGAATATGCTCTTCAAATGTTGGCTTATAGATTTTGCAATATGGGGGCATGGCTGCTCTCTCAGCCTTTTGCTCATGGAGATTTGAAGCCTGATAATATCCTTGTTCGCGATGATGGTTCTTTGGCTTTAGTTGATTATGACGGAATGTATGTTCCGTCGATGAAGGGAGAAAAGGCATACGAGATTGGAAGTCCAGACTTTCGTCATCCTCAAAGGACAGCAGATGATTTTGATGAGCATATTGACGATTTCTCAATTGCAAGCATCGCATTGTCGCTAAAGTCTATTGTATTGGATACACAGCTATACAGTCAATATGCAGCCGCTGACCGCCTTCTTTTTTCTACTGCCGATTATCGTGACATAAGTCAATCGTCTGCCTTACAAGCTATTGTCAGACTATCGTCTGATGCAGAGCTGTCCCTTCTTTTGGGCCTGTTCCTATTGGCATTGTCAAAAAACAGCCTCGGTTTGGTTTCTTTCCGTCTTCTTATACTTTCCGAACCGCAGAAGCCAGTGGTGATAGAGACACTAAGTACAGAGATTACTGACGAAGAACGTAGAAATGCGGTTAAAGATGCATTCGGAGCTACTTATACAGCAGATGGACTGAAGTTGATAAAGGGACCATCTCATGTGAAGGAATATGTAATAGAAGATGGTACAAAAGTGATAGGAAATAGTGCTTTCTCCTGCTGCGAATCTCTAACCTCAATTACAATTCCTAATAGAGTGACAAGCATTGAGGGGGGGATATTCAATGGATGTGAAAAATTACATAATGTTGTTTTGAAAACATCCAAATTCTATGTTCAAGATAGTATCTTATATTCGATAGAAAAAGAAGCAATATCATGTTGGTCAAGTAGTTCTCATATCATTATCCCTAAAGGAGTGAAAAGTATAGGAAAAAGAGCTTTTGCAGGTAATTCATATCTCACCTCAATTACTCTTCCTGATAGTGTGACGAGTATAGGAGAAGAAGCTTTTTATTTCAGTACACTTCTCACTTCAATAACAATTCCTAATAGCGTGAATGTCATAGGAACAGAGGCGTTTGGTTGGTGTTTATCTCTACGGGAAATAAGAATTCCGAGGGGAACATATAAGTTAATTCAGGAATTATCTGAAGATGAGTGGTGTAAAGATGTACTTGTAGAAATATAATTATTAAATAGTCAAAATATGGCACAGAAAAACAATTGGCAACAATACAAAGACATTATTGAGCGTAATAACATCAAATGTCTTTATCATTTTACAGATAGAGAGAATCTGGAGTCGATAATCAGTAATGGTGGTCTTTATTCATGGGCAGACTGTAAGGCTAAAGGAATAGACATACCAAAGCCAGGGGGTAGTATGCAGTCGAGGCAACTTGATACTCGCGACAATCTTCAGAATTATGTGAGGGTTAGTTTCGTTACACAACATCCTATGATGTATGTGGCAATGAACGAGGGAAGAATTTCTAATCCTGTGATTTTAAAGATTGATCCTAAGGTGATATGGATGGAAGGAACAAAGTATGCAGATAGGAATGCAACTAAGAATGGTGCACAGGTAGGAGGCGAACTAAGCGACTTCGAACGGATTCATTTCAATGCGGTTAAAGCAAACAAGCATTTCGACCTTGATGAGGATGAGCAACCATTCTTTCAGGCAGAGATATTGGTGAAGAATTTCATTCCTCTTGAATATATCACGAACATAGCCAACTTTGGTATTCCTATACCAAATAAACCAAAGCAACTGAGAATAAAGACTCCATATACGGCTCAGATTACGAGGAATACGCCAACGGCATTTATATTCCTTGTTGATCATTCCGTCAGTATGCAAAACGAAACGACTCTATTTGGAGAAAAGATGACAATGGCGGAAGCTGCTGCCAGAATTGTTAATATGCAGATTAACGAGCTGGTTTTAAGATGTATTAAGTCCAATGAGGTAAGGCATTATTATGATATAGCCGTCATTGGATATGATGAAGAGGCATACAGTGATTGGAAAGGTGAACTGGAGGGAAGGGACTTTGTTTCGCCTGAGGAACTGAGGGACAATCCATATAAGAGAATTGTGACCCGAGAAGAAAAACGTACTCGAAAGGGTACTGTAATAAAAGAAGTTGAGAAAGTGCAATGGATTGAGGCAAATAGTGAAGGCAGTTGGACACATGTACATAAAGCGTTTGATAGAGCAAAGCGTCTGTTGTCAGAATGGATGAAGGAGCATCATGAGAAGGATTGTTATCCACCTACTATTATAAATATCACAGATGGTTGGTTTAATGGTGCTTCAAAGGATTATGTGTTGCAACAAGCCAATGAATTGAAGTCGATGTTCACGAATGATGGCAATGTTATTCTATTCAACATTCATATAACGGATGAAGATACAATAGAAAGTATTGCTTGCCCAATAATGAAGGATGAACTCAACAATGATGTATATGCAGAAATGCTATTTGAGATGTCGAGCTTGCTGCCTGAAAGGTATAATGCAGACATAAGTCGTTGTCTTAATGATAATCGTGATGGTAGGCATAGGGCAATGGGAGTGAATGCGGATGCTACAACTCTGATAAAACTTATGGATATTGGTACTCCAACAAATATAAGTCAGAATCAATGAAATCGAAAGGTATATCTATAGGAAAGCCTGAGGAGGGTTGCGTAAATGAGGATGCTGCCATTGCAAGAGACAATATGATTGCTGTTTCGGATGGTGCTGGAGGCGGTGGGTTATTTGCTGAAAGATGGTCAAGATACCTTATTGATAATCTGCCAGAATCACCAATAATGTCAGCTGAACATCTTGACTCATGGTTAGAAGGAATATGGGAGCCATTTTATAATAATTGCGAGGAGAAGGCAAAGCTAATGGGAGGACTGTCATTAGACAAATTCTATGATGAAGGCTCATTTGCTACATTGGTTGCAGTTTGGCAAACATCAGAGTCTAAATGTGAGTGGATGAGTTATGGAGACAGTGTGGCCTTTCATTATAACTTTGCGACTCGCAAGTTAGAACATTCGTTTGGCTCTTTGTCGGATTTTGACAATCCTCCTTACCTTATTAACTGTAAAGATGAGCTTAATAGTGTTGGGTTTAGAAGCGGAACATTTGAAACGGATTCCAATTCTATAGTGTTTGTAACAAGTGATGCGCTTGCACATTATATTATTATGATGTATGAAGTGTTTAACAATGAAACATTTCAGGAAGAATTGCATAAGGCAGAGTCTAATCATTCAAAAAATGAGAACTATATCAAGGCGGCTAAAGCATTAGGTAACTTTGATTTTGAAAAAGATGTCATCGATAAACTTTATAAATGCGTAGGGAATGAAGTTAATTTTAGACGGCATATAATGAAACTAATTAAGTTAGGTCTGTTGGCTTTTGATGATTATTCTATAGCATTCTTAAAATAACGATTATGAATTATCCGTTAATTTCAGAATATATTGATGCTATCCGTTCAGCAGAAGATAACTTTGACAAGTTAAGTAATCTTCGCCCTGTGCTTGACGATAATGGTAATCCAATTATGTCAAGTGGAAATTTCGCAGTAGTGTTCAAAATGGAAGACGTTAATGATGGTAGATATTATGCAGTAAAATGTTTTTTAAAAGAGCAAGAGGGACGAGATGAACGATATCAAGAAATTGTCGAAGAGCTGAAATATAATTCATCATCATATTTGATAAATATTCAATATATAGAGGATGAGTTGTTTGTATGGTCAGATAGCAGGGAGGAAGGTAATAATATGCCTGTTGTTGTAATGGATTGGATAGAGGGTAAAACTTTAGACACCTATATAAAAGATAAATTACACAGCAAATATACTCTTGGTATGTTGGTATATAACTTTTGCAGAATGGGATCGTGGCTTCTTTCACAACCTATAGCTCATGGAGATCTGAAACCTGACAATATTCTTGTACGTGAAGATGGTTCCTTGGTATTGGTAGATTACGACGGTATGTATGTTCCTGAAACGAGCAGTGTTTTTGCTGAAGAAATCGGAACCCCCAACTATCGTCATCCAGAACGTGATGAGTTCCAGTTTGATGAACATATTGATGATTTTTCAATAGCTACTATAGCTCTGTCATTGAAGGCAATATCCCTCAATCCGCAACTTTATAAACAATTTTGTTCATCAGAATGTTTGCTTTTCTCTGATTATGATTATCGAGATATTGCTCATTCTGAAGCATATAAAACAATAGTTAGTCTTTCATCAGATACAGATTTTTCAAAGTTGTTGTCTTTATTTCTTATGGCACTTGCTAACCGAGATTTGTCAATGGTATCATATAAGGCGATTAATATTGGTAAACCTAAAAACATTACAAGAATCAGGAAAGAAGAAATACCATTGGAGGATATTGACTATGATTTTTCTGAGTTAATGACAATTGCCGAATTTTGGGATGGTCGAGATGTAGAAGAAAAAAAATGGACTATAAGAGAGTTTCAAGACGAATATGGTGATTTGTACAATGCATTAGCTCTAACAAACGGCACTGTAACAAAGAATGGCAAACGGGGATGCACCTATTTCGTGTTATGCAAAGAACTGCAAGCAGAAGGTTTTGTATTGGATAAGGATTTCGTAAGAGATAATAAAGCAGACATAATGCTTATGGCTCCAGAAGATATTAACAGTAAATATGATTCTGATTATAGGTTTGGAATTATTTGCTTTGATACAGAATGGGATGATTGGGAAAATTGATATATAGAGGAGGTTGCTTTAGGCCAAGGAATGGCAGCAAGTGGCGCAGGATACAGTACATCCAATACTACATATTCAGGGTCGTCATATACTTCAGGAAGTGCTCATGCTTCGGGATATATTGGAAACACTTATGGATATGCGAATGCTTATGGATCAGCATACACAACTACTTACGGAAGATCCCATACGACAACTTATAACGGTGCCGCAGCATATGCAGCCCAGCAACAAGCAGCTGCAAATTATAGTGCTTATGCTAATGGTCAATATTCAATAAGGGAACAATTGAATGAAGGATATGCCAAAATGAATACTATCAGAAATGAGGTGGAATATAGTGGATATTTTAATATAAAGTATAAGAAGCTGGATAACCTTGTAATGACAATGTTCATTGATGGTGAGAAATTCGAATTTATTTATTGAGATACTTTTTTTTATATTACGAATATGACTAAAACAGATAAATTCAAAGGCGTGATTTTCGGCCAAGCCATTGGCGACGCCCTTGGCTTGGGGACGGAGGGAATGACTACGGAGGATATGGCTTGGAAATATCCTAATGGAATACAGCATTATGGACAGATATTCCAGGACAGACATCGCAAGAGATGGGAGATTGGTGACTGGACTGATGATACGGATATGATGCTGTGTATTGCTGAGGCTGTCATTGAAGACAAAGGTGTGAGCTTGCAGAATATCGCAAGGCATTTCAAAGAGTGGGCTTTGGGTGACCCTATGGGAATTGGTGAGAATACTTATAAGGTGCTTAGTATAGGAGACTATGTTGAACGGCCTATAGAGGTGTCGAAGAAAATATGGGAGATGAGTGGATGCGATTCTGCCGCTAATGGTGGTGTGATGAGGACTTCTGTTGTGGGTTTATTCCCCAAGTATGTAGCGAGTTGTGCTGAGAATATATGCAAGCTCACGCATTATGATCCACGCTGTGTTGGCTCATGTGTTATTGTTTCTGAATTGATTCATGCGTTGGTATATGGAGAGCAGATTCCAACTTACGGCAGTATGATAGCGAGGTCGTATATGTATGACGAAAGGATTGCCGAATATATTGAGAAGGCTTGGAATGAGGATGACATAGCTAATTTGATGGATGATGACTTTATGGGTTATACTCTTGTGACGTTGTCCGTGGGGCTATGGGCGTATTGGCATTCAACGTCTTTTGTGGATGGATTGCTAAAGGTGGTAAATGCCGGTGGTGACGCTGATACGAATGCGGCAGTGGCATGTGCTATTCTCGGGGCTAAATACGGATTTGCATCTATTCCTTCGGAATATGTTGAAGGATTAATATATCGGGATAAACTTGAAGATGTTACTCGTTGTTTATATAATATATTGGGGCAATCAGGTGAAGACTAAATGCCTTTGCCTATAAGGGAATGAATAACCTTCAAGCGTAACTCGTAACCCGTAACTGACATTGAAAATCAGTTTTCAGATGTATGTCTTTTATATATTAGATATTAATTTAATTAATTACTATATATATAAGTACATACGCGCACGCTCGCACAAGGAAAATCGATGTCAGTTACGGGTTACGGTTACGCTTACTCATTCCTCTTGGAGGTCATAAGTTAAGACTGACATAGATCATAAGTTAAGACTGAGGAAGGACATTTTGTTAGTATGCAGAAACTCGTTTGGTAGCTCTTATAAGATATGTTGCCAGTTAGCAAAAGAGCATTTGCTAACTGGCAACATATAACAACGATGGTGATATTGACATAACAAGAATGGTCATCTACTCAACAACACCTTAATCGTCATATAAATCAATATCCAATCTTCTCAAGGAACAATGCATTGCCTGGCATCGACTCTCCTGCCCCAGTGCGCTTTCCCTCTTCAATTACTCGCCTAAATCCGTCGAGCGTCAGTCGTCCACGCCCCACATCTACCAAAGTGCCTACAACTGCTCTCACCATATTTCTCAGGAATCGGTTGGCAGTGATTTCGAAATACCAACTCGTCTCGCTCACTTGATGCCAACGTGCGGCAGTGACATGACATATGGTGGTCTTGGCATCGGAGTTGCTTTTGCAGAAAGCCCCGAAATCCTCGTATTCCATAAGTATCTCCGCCGCCTTGTTCATCATGTCGAAGTCGAGGGCGTATGGGGTGCGATATGAGTAATGCCTCAAGAAGGGGTCTTTCTCTGTGTGCACATAATAATGATATGTGCGGCTCTTGGCCGAGAATCTTGCGTGCATATCGTCGCTCACTCTCTCCATTTTTCTTATGGCGATGGTAGGCGGCATGATACGGTTGAGTCTGTAAGCCGTCTGTTCGCAATCCAGTTCGGCGTCCCAGTCGAAGTGCGCCACCATAGTCCTTGCGTGCACTCCCGTATCCGTTCTTCCGGCTCCCACCACCTCTGTTTCCTTCCTCAAAATGGTAGATAAACCCTTCTGCAGCACCTCCTGCACGGAGATGCCGTTCGGTTGAATTTGCCATCCGTGATATGGCGTTCCGTCATAACTGAGTGTAATAAAATATCTCATTTATGTAATAAAATATCCCATTATTATAAATTTCAGCCTGCAAAGTTAGCATAAATCGCGCACACCACCAAACTTTTTCCCCCTTCTTTATCAATAATCACCAATCAGTGATGGGGGATAAAAAAAGCAAGGTGTGGAATACACCTTGCGGGGAATGTGGAGGTACCTAGCAAAATAATATTATTTTTTTTGCTTTATTTTTGTTTAATCTAAACCAATAAAAATCAATGAATTACTACATTTTATATCAAATAAAACAAAATTAAATATAAAAACTGCGTTATTTATGCGCAAACTCAGATATTTGTATTAACTTTGTGATGGATAAAATAAATGATGTATTATAATTTAATATTTATTGCATACACTGAAAGATAAAAAAATGGAACAATAAGAGTTCGAGCTTTTATTAGAAAGAAAAACGTAATGCCAGTGAGAGAATGAGCTGCATCCCACTCGCCCCGGCTTCTACATCTATAACGGCAAAAAAAAGTGCTTATAAAATAGATGCGCAGCCCCATTCCTAATTATATTCAATCTTCTCAAGAAACAACGCATTGCCTGGCATCGACTCTCCTGCCCCAGTGCGCTTTCCCTCTTCAATTACTC
>OBLI01003156.1_pt1 | contig 12980 bp, 9 predicted proteins | sample 1519701 | NCBI WGS metagenome assembly OBLI01 (sample SAMEA3663005, study PRJEB22513) | pig gut metagenome | biome: pig gut; feature: pig-associated habitat; material: faeces | place: France | collected 2012 | reverse complement strand
GACGAAAATGGTTCAGGAGGCTAAGGAAAGACCTCCTGAACCGAGTCTGTTTGATAAGAGGGGCTTAATTTTTGGGTTCAAAACCGTTGACTCCCAAAATTGCTCGTAAAAGACGGTAATTCAATTATTTCAAATACAGATTAGTCCACTTTAACGGGACATTAGTGTTTTTTTGCCAATATTGTTGTTGAATTTGGAAAATTTGTTTAATTTTGCAGGGCAAATAATAACATTGCGAATTATTTAACGAAAAAACATTAAACAAACGTTTCTGAAATGAAAAACAAACATTATTGGCTTTTAGGACTTTCCACTGCTGTTCTTTTGGCAACATCATCATGTGTAGACAATGCCTATGACCTTAGCGACATCGACACAAATGTAAGGCTACAGGTGAAGGATCTTGTGATTCCAATGAATATTGAAGCTGCCAATCTTGACCAAGTGCTTGACCTCGACGATGACAGCGAGGTGAAAAAGATTCAGCTGCAAGACGGCTCTTTCATCTATGCTGTAGAGAAGGGAGGCTCATTCGACTCAAACCCTATCCACATCACTAAGTTTACTGCTATCGGGCCAGACGTTTCTCCTGTCACCAGCACGCTTGACCTCACAGACCTCAGAGAGATTGTGGGATATTTGCCAGAAGACAGAGGCGTTATAGCTTACTACAGCATCTCCAGTAAGCCAACGACAGTGACATCAGAGGCTTCCGGTATCGATGAGTCCATCGTTTCCATTGACAGGATCGATGTGTCAACACGCATTGTCACCAAGCTTAAGGTGACAGGTTTGAATGCCGACGCTCTCGGGGGTATGAAGATAGAGGGACTGAAGATAAAGTACCCTGCCGGGCTTGTGGCTACTACAGACAAGGGAAAATATGACAGTGCCTCGGGAGTACTGGAATTCAGCGAGCCACTCGTGCCTAACAGTAACGGCGAGTTAACTGTGACAATGAATGTGACAGCCCTTGACGCAAGCTCTCCGAACATCGAATTCAACGGAACACAACACACGTTAAAGTTTGAGGATGAGATTTGTGTTAAGGAAGGACGTGTCAACATCTACGTCGACAAAAATCTGCCAAGTCAGGTGACTTTCAAGGTTACTCCATCCATGGATGACATCAAGGTAACCAAGTTCACGGGCTCAATAGTTTACAATGTGGGTGATATCAAGATCGACCCAATTAACATCAGCAACCTCCCTGACATCATCAATCAGGAGGGTACATCCATCAGTATTGCTGACCCAAGACTCTACCTCACTCTGAGCAATCCTCTTGAAAAGTACATCCCGCAGGGTCAGGTGATGAACCTTGGAGCAGGCATAAGCCTCAAGTCCGAGAGGGAGGGCGACTCAAAAGAGTTTGTACTTGATGGCGGCAGATTTGGCACAGAGGACACTAATACTGGTTATACCTACGTGCTCTCGCCGGAAAAGCCTGCTGACTCTTACGAGGGCTATGACAATCCACAATGGGTGAAGTTCTCTGCTCTCTCAGATGTTCTCGACGTAAATGGCAAGGGTCTGCCATCAAAGATCTATGTCAATGTCTCTGAACCGCGAATTGACAAGACCGACATAGATGGTATCGAGCTTGGCACCGACCTTCCGCGTGTCGTTGGCAACTACACTTTCTACGCCCCTCTCCAGCTTAATGATGGCTCAGCCATCAAATATGTTGATACTATAGATGGTTGGAGCGATGAGGAACTCGACAAGATGACTGTCAGCAAACTTGACCTGAGTTTCCTGGGCTCTACAGAGGTTCCGTTTGAGGTCGAGCTCAAGGTGTTGCCAATCAACAAGACCGGCAAGCCAATAGCTGGCGTGACATCAAACACAGTGAAGATTCCCGCAAAGGCTCAAAACGCTCCCGTCAGCCTAACGGTCGAGGGTGAGATAAAGGAGCTTGATGGCATACAGATTGAAGCGCGCCTCGTCAACAAGGGAAGCGACACTATACTTGCTCCGTCTATGAAGCTAATCATCAATGACCTCAAGGCCAAAGTCAGCGGATACTACGATGACGAATTATAAGCTACCACCAAGTCAGTCAATTAAAAACAAGGAAACATTATGAAAAACTATAGAATATTTCTTGCGGTGGCAGCACTCGGCATGGCATCTGCCGCAACAGCCCAGAACCTCAAGTCAGGTTATTTCACGGATGGATATCAATACCGTCACGACCTTAACCCTGCATTTGCCAACGAGCAAAACTATGTGGCTGTGCCGGCATTGGGTAACCTCAACGTTGGGCTCAATTCCAACATCGGTGTTGACAACATCCTTTTCAACGTGGATGGCCGTACGGCTCTGTTCCTCAATCCCAATGTGAGTGCGGATGAGTTTCTGAGCGGCATCAATGACAAGAACAAGATAAGCGAGGACCTCAAGGTTCAGATATTAGGAGCTGGTTTTAAGGGTTTCGGAGGCTATAACACCATCGAGATCAATGCGCGCCAGTCACTTGGAATCCAGTTGCCTGGTTCCATACTGCGCCTTGCCAAGGAGGGTGTGCAAAATCAGACATACGACATCAGTGACCTCAATGCCTCTGTTGTTGGCTATGCGGAAATAGCCTTGGGCCACAGCCGTCAGATAACTGATAAGCTGCGTGTGGGTGCCAAGCTGAAGGTCTTGCTTGGTATAGCCAACATTGACGCCGAGGTGACAAAGGGACAGATTACTCTTGGTGAGAACTCATGGACTGGTGTCACTAACGCCAATCTCCAGGCAAGCATCAAGGACCTAACGTTTGAGATGGAAAAGAAAATGCGTGGTCCAGAGGGTGAGGAGACAGAGCACGAATATGTTAGTGGTATAGACGACAGCTCATGGGGCGTCAATGGTTTTGGTTTCGCCGTAGACCTCGGTGCTGAGTATGAATATGATAACAACTGGAAATTCTCAGCTGCGCTCCTCGATCTTGGATTCATCGGATGGAAGACCAATTTCATGGCGTCTACAAATGGTGACCGCACCATTGATACAGACACTTACATCTTCAACATGGATAACGATGAGGCTCACTCTTTTGAAAATGAGATGGACCGTTTCACGGAAGGACTCGCAGCCCTCTACGAGCTCCAGGATAATGGAGACCAGGGCGGCCGCACAAAGGCTCTCGCCGCTACAATGAATCTCGGCGTAGAGTACACACCGGACTTCTACAATAAGATGTCGTTCGGCTTGCTGAACAGTACTCGCTTCGCCGGAAAGTATTCTTGGACAGACTTCCGCCTGTCGGCCAATGTGGCTCCATGCAAGATTTTCTCTGCATCAGCCAACTTCTCTGTCAACACCTATGGTACGAGCATGGGATGGCTGCTCAACTTCCATCCTAATGGCTGCAGCCTCTTCCTCGGCATGGACCATACGCTTGGCAAACTGGCTAAACAGGGATTGCCGCTCTCTGGCAAGGCTAACATCAGCATGGGTATAAACATCCCGTTCAAATGATAATAAAAAAAAGGATGATTAGGACATAACCTGATCATCCTTTTTTCTTTAAACTGATTTTCATGTATCTCAAGTAGTTGCTTCTTTTTCCACTGAGCCGTCATAAGCGGTATGAGGATATTTACTATTGTCCTGTATTCTGGTAAACCTTCAAACTGACATTTTTATTGTCCCCCGTATTGCGTATTTATGTTATGGGAAACGTATTTATTGTTAGTATGAAGCATTTGTTTCCGAGACTACGATTTAGCAAATATACACTTTTTGAACGATGAGAATTCCGTTTTCTTTCATCCTTATGTGGATGTTCATGCCACTTTTCTCTGTGGCGCAAGAGGTAACGTCGCCCGACGGACGCTATGTTGTCAAAGTCGAGGGTATGACCTATTCCGTGACCTACAACAGTAAAGTTATTATTCAGAAGAGCCGTTTGGGAGTCGACATCGACAACCGCCTGTTCGAGTCTGCGCTGGGCGTGCCGCGTGGAGAACACAAGGACTGGAGTGGGGCGTTAAAGCTGAGTGGGGTCGACAGCATGAGGGTAGACACCATTTGGACACCCCTCTATGGCGAGAACAGCCATATACGTGACCATTACAACCAGATTGTGCTGCACTACGAGAATGGCCATGGCGGGCAGGGCAGCGTCAGCAGCGGCTACGACAAACGCAAGTACTACGCCATGGATATAGTAGTACGTGCCTACAATGAGGGCATAGCCTTCCGCTATCATTTCCCAGAGACTGCCAACAGCCTCTTCCTGCATGTCACGGGCGAACAGACAAGTTTCACCATGCCCGAGGGAACAGTGGCATGGTACGAGGAGTGGGCGCAGGGACACTACGAGAAACGTCCGCTCAAGGGAGATTGGTTCGAGAGTGAGCGTCCGCTGCTCCTCCAGCAGCCCGATGGCACATACGTTGCCCTGCTTGAGGCTGCCATGAGGGACTATACGCGAGGGAAATTCCGGCTGAAGAAGGACAACGAGCTACAGGTCTCTATGTACAGCTGTGCCGACATCATCTCTCCCTACGACACACCCTGGCGTATTGTCATGGCAGGCGAGAAGGCCGTCGACCTCATCAACAACAAGGACATAGTGCTCGGCCTCAATAAGGAACGTGCCCAAGGCGACTGGTCGTGGGTGCGCCCGGCCAAGGTGTTCCGTTGTTGCCGGCTTGACAAGGCTTCCATTATGAAGAGCGTAGACTTCTGTGCCGATTTCGGCATTCCATACGTAGAGCTGGATGCCGGATGGTATGGCCCTGAGGGAAAAGTTGGCAGCGATGCGCGCAGAGTGAGCGCACAGCGCGACTTCACCATGCCCGAGATATGCCAGTATGCCCGGAGCAAGGGCATCGGTGTGTGGGTATACGTCAACCAGCGTGCGCTCTACCATCAACTCGACGACCTCCTGCCTCTGTATCAGCAGTGGGGCATCAAGGGCATCAAGTTCGGTTTCGTGCAGATAGGCAACCAGCAATGGTCTACATGGCTTCATGATGCTGTTGAGAAATGCGCCCGCTATCACATCATGGTGGACATCCACGACGAATACCGTCCCACGGGACTCTCACGTACTTATCCGCACCTGCTCACACAGGAGGGCATAGCAGGCAACGAGGAAATGCCTGATGCGACACATAACGTCACCCTGCCATTCACCCGCTACCTGTGTGGAGCTGCCGACTACACGCTGTGCTACTTCAGTTCCAGAGTTAAGAATACCCTTGGGCACCAACTGGCTATGATGGCGGTATACTACTCGCCCTTGCAGTTCATCTTCTGGTATGACAATCCCTATCCCACGGGATGGGAGTCGGCGGAGCTGAAATTCTGGAAAGCCTGTCCGACGGTGTTCGACCAGAGTATTGCCCTTGATGGCCAGCCCGGTGAGTACATCGTTCAGGCCAGGCGCTCGGGCAGCGACTGGTTCGTGGGTGCGATGACCAATACCAAGGAACGTATCGTCAGCATCCCCACCAACTTCCTTCCCAAGGGTAAGTACATTGTGGAAATATATAATGACGCCCCCGCAGCCGAAGGAAAGAAACGGGTGGTATGTGACAGCAAGACCGTAAGGAGCGGCAAACCGATAGTGCTTACGCTCCAGCCCTCTGGTGGAGCGGCCCTACATTTCAAATCCGTCAAATAGACAGGTTTGTCCAGATCTATAAAACGCCGTTTTGCACTCGCAAAACGGCGTTTTATATGAGAGGTATCAGAACATACCAAGTGTCATGATAAACATATTGCTACTTTGCAATCCTGAGCACGGGCATGATATCGTTGCATTTCTGTGCAGGCAGAGTAATGGTGAGAGCATCAGTCGTACGCTCGAAGTTCACCTTGCCGTAGCCAAGTAGCTCTACTTTCTTGATTTTCCCGTCGTAGAGCTGGCTGCCTTCGGCAAGAGCCTTTACGCTGATGGTGCCGTCGTCTGGCCAAGCGAGTGCTGTGACATACAGGTGCTTGTCGGTCTGTGTGAACCTTATTTCCTTGGCTCCAGCCTTGGTGTATTGTCCGTCGTTGAAACCCTGGGCATTGATTTTGATGTCGCTGTCGGCAATCGGTCCCTCACCGAATATCTTCCACGGGCGTGTGCCGACGATGCTTTCCTTGTTCACCTTCATCCACTTGCCAAACTCCTTCAGTATCGCAATCTCCTTCTCGTCGGGTGTGCCGTCAGCCCTCAGCGGTATGGAGAGCAGCATGTTGCCGTTTTTTGATACTATGTCTACGAGCAGCTTCGCCACCGTGGCCGCGCTCTTGTATCTGTTGCTGTTGTATATACCGTTGTTGTAGTGCCAGTCACCGATGCAGTTGCAGCATTGCCATGGCCTGTCCATGATTTTGTTTGGTGCTCCACGCTCCACGTCCCAGACGAGAGCCTCCTTCATTTCCTCAGTCAGTATCTTTCCAAACACCACTGCGTTGTTTTTGCCCTTGTGCGTGCTGATGCTGCGGTTGTACATGTGTGCCGCTATTTTCAGTCCGGCGTCGCTGAGAGGGTAGAATGGCAGAACCGTTACGTCGAAGTATATCAGGTCGGGGTTGTACCTGTTGATGGCGTCGAGTGTACGGTTGTAGAAGTTTGACACATACTCCCTTGTGGGTGTGCATGCTCCGTTCCCCCATCCCCACTGGCCGTGTATGCTGTTGTTGTCCCATGTGCCGTCGCTAAGGTCGTGGTTCTGTGCGTACAGTTTTTGAGGGTCAAGCCCCTTCCACCATTTCTCCGTGCCGTCGGCATTGGGCTTGTATCCGTCTTCCTTGGTCAGCCATCCGTCGTATTTCACACCGCGTTTCTCTCCCTTGAGGTCGAAGCGCCTGCTTGGCTCGTACCATGTCCATGCGTGGTCGGCATGGAAGGAAATTCCGAATGGCAACCCTGCCTTGCGTGCCGCTTTTGCCCATCCGTCGAGTATGTCCTTGTGTGGTCCTATGGCCTTGGAGTTCCATTCGTGGTACTTGCTGTCCCAGAGGTCGAAGTTGTCATGATGGTTGCCCAGTGCGAAGAAATATTGTGCTCCGCATTCCTCGGCATAGAAGCGTACCAGCTCCTCGGGGTTCCAGTTCTCAGCCTTGAATAGCGGCAGTATGTCCTTGAACCCCACTTCCGAAGGATGTCCGTAGTGCTGGCGGTGGTAGTTGGACTTGTTGGTGCCTTCCATGTACATCTCCCTGGCCATCCAGTCGCCAGACCCTTCCACGCATTGCGGTCCCCAGTGTGCCCAGATGCCGAACTTCGCATCACGGAACCATTGGGGTGTTTCATACTTCCGAAGAGACTCCCACGTAGGTTCGAAGTCTCCCTTCTGCATTGGTTCGTAGTCTTCTGATACAGGGACCTTGAACTCTTGTGCGCATACCGCTGATACCGTAGCGGCTGCAATAATCAATGTTTTAATTCTCATAGGTTATATAGTAGCTAAAATAGACCTGCTCGGCCCGCCTCAAACCAGCTTGATGATATCGCTCCATCTCGTTGTGGGGTTAGGGCTCCTGAAGTCATGCTTTATTGCATTGGCGAAGACATCAGCTTTGCCGATGCCGTCTTGCTTGGTGTATTGCTGGGCACCGAGCACTATGGTCTCGCTGCCGTAGATCCTGTTGATGCGGTCAAGAGCCTCGTCGAGTGCTTTCAGCTTCTGGTATTTGTCGGGACCTATGTCGAAGAGGTTCTGCTGGACAGGACTGTCTGGGGCAATCCCCATCACGATGACCCCGGCTTTCTTGTATTGGAACCCTTGTCTGAAGATGGCGCAGAGAGCCTCGTTGGCTGCGTGAACAATGGTTTGCGTGGAGCTCGATGGTGTTAGAAGCCTCACCTCGCGGAAATTCCAGTATTGCGCCAGGTCCTCGCGGAAGGCATTGGTGTTGATGAATACTCCAACAGTAGACGCAACGGTGCGCTGCGCACGCAGTTTCTCCGCGCAGCGTGAGGCATAGTTGGCAACATGCGTGCTTAGAACGCTGATGTCGGAGACCATACCGTTGAAGCTCCTGCTTGTGCAGATGCTCTTCTTCTTGGCATATTCCTCGTCGGGCACTCTGTCCTTGCCGTTCAGCTCCTCCCACGTGCGGTAGATGACGATGTTGTTGAATGTCGCCTTCACCCATTCGCCTGGCGCTGCGGCAAAATCGTATGCCGATGCTATGCCGAGAGCGTTCAGTTTTGTGGCATATTTCCTGCCTATGCCCCACACCTCGTCCACAGGGTACAGCTGTAGGGCCTTTGTGCGGCGCACGTCATTGTCTATGATGCAGCAGTGGTTATATCCCGCCACTTTCTTGGCGAAGTGGCTTGCCACCTTGGCGAGGGTTTTGTTCGGTGCTATGCCTATGCTTACGGGCATGCCCACCCACTTCCTGATTTTCTTGTGCAGGTTCTCTCCCCATGCCTTCAGCCCTGCGGTCTCCATGCCGTGAAGCCTTACGAAGCATTCGTCGATGCTGTATCGGAAATAGGCTGGTGCCTCCTCGCGTATGATGTCCACCACGCGGCCAGTCATCTCGCCATACAGCTCGTAGTTTGAGGAGAAGACTGCAATCTTCTGGTTGGGAAACAGCTGTGCAAGCTGGTAATACGGTGTTCCGGCCTTTATCCCCATAGCCTTGGCCTCGTTTGAGCGTGCCACCACGCAGCCGTCGTTGTTTGACAGTACGACGACTGGCTTTCCCTCCAGGTCTGGACGGAAAACGCGCTCGCAGCTAACGTAGCAGTTGTCGCAGTCGATGATGGCGTACATAATGGTTGTATAGAATGTTGTAAGTGGTAGAAATCAATGGCCTTCAGTGTGTCCCTATATTTTCTCGAAAGTGCGGATAAGATGTATCACTACTCCCCACACCTCGAAGTTGTCTCCAGCCTCCACGCGGAATGTCGGGTAGTTGGCGTTGGCAGGTCTGAGTTCTATGTAACCGTCCTTCTTGTGTGTAAGGTCGAGGTATTTCATTGTGAACTCGCCGTTCCAGAATGCTACGACAATAGAGCCGTCGTGAGCCTCCACCGCCCTGTCGATAATCACCCTGTCGCCGTCGAATATGCCGGCATCTTTCATCGAGTCTCCGTCCACGTCGCCGTAGAACGAAGCTTCGGGATGTCTGATATAGTCCCTGTTGAAGTCGAGCCTGTCGTGCTTGTAGTCATCGGCTGGCGACGGGAAGCCTGCCACCACGGCGGCATGTTCCAGCTCCAGCTTTGTCTCGAACGTTCCCGATAGTATCTTGATGTTGCCCATGTTCTCGTTTGTCTTTATGCTTGCCCGTATTCCCTGTCTTGGCGTTTCGCAAGCCATTCACATGGCAAAGGTACAACGTTTTCCTGAATTTGTTGCACGACATGTTGTATAAATCATGGTCACAGTCTGAAAAAACTGCAATAAAAAGAAATACCTTCATAGGCCCGCGTATGTATAATGAAAATGGTAGGATCTGTCAGCCGATAACTACTGAAGCTGTAATGATGGCTGGGTAGTTGCATTTTGTTTGTGTAATTGTTAAAGAAAACAAATTTTCCAGATGTTTTCTTTGTGGATTGAAAAAATAATTCTACCTTTGCACCCGCAAATCAAACGACGGGCGTTTAGCTCAGCTGGTTTAGAGCATCTGCCTTACAAGCAGAGGGTCGGCGGTTCGAATCCGTCAACGCCCACATTCAAATCCCTGCATTCATACCGGATGCAGGGATTATATTTTCACACCTTACTGGTTAAGACTGGTGCTGGCGTGACCATATATATAAATATTTAGGTGTCTTGTACACGTGAGAGCCGTCGTGATGACGTGCGTGATATGCTTTTTAGATATTTTATATGTTTACGAATGTCATGTTTCGCACAAAATGTTTAACTTTGCAGCCACAATAATACGTATTATAATATGAATCTTGATTTGCTGACAGCCATCTCGCCGATAGATGGGCGTTACAGGAGTAAGACAGAGCCTTTGGCAGGCTATTTTTCTGAATTTGCACTTATTCGCTATCGTATCAGGGTAGAAATAGAGTATTTTATCACTTTATGCGAGTTGCCATTGCCGCAGCTTGCATCTTTCGACAAAGGTCTTTTCGAGAGCCTTCGTGACATTTACCGTAGCTTTGACGAGATGTCAGCCCAGAGGGTAAAGGACATAGAGAAGGTGACCAACCATGATGTTAAGGCCGTGGAATACTTCATCAAGGAGGAGTTTGACAAGATTGGCGGCCTTGACGCATACAAGGAGTTTATACACTTTGGCCTTACGTCACAGGACATCAACAACACCAGCGTCCCCTTGTCTGTAAAGGAGGCTTTGGAGGAAGTATATGTGCCGGCGGTAGAAGAGCTTATAGCGCAGCTTCGTGAGTATGCTGAGCAGTGGTCTGACGTGCCTATGCTGGCAAAGACACACGGACAGCCGGCATCGCCCACTCGGCTTGGCAAGGAGGTGATGGTGTTTGTGTATCGCTTGTCTGAGCAGCTGGATGCCCTGAAGGCATGCAAGATGACAGCCAAGTTTGGCGGCGCTACGGGCAACTACAACGCACACCATGTCGCTTATCCCGAATACGACTGGAAGGCTTTCGGCAACAGGTTCGTAAGCGAGAAGCTCGGACTGCAAAGGGAGCAGTATACCACACAAATCAGCAACTACGACCATCTGGGTGGTGTGTTTGATGCCATCAGACGCATCAACACCATCATCATCGACCTTGACCGCGACTTCTGGATGTATATCTCCATGGAGTATTTCAAGCAGAAGATTAAGGCCGGGGAGGTAGGCTCGAGCGCCATGCCCCACAAGGTGAACCCCATCGACTTCGAGAACAGCGAGGGCAACCTCGGCATAGCAAACGCCATACTGCAGTTCCTCGCACAGAAGCTGCCCGTAAGCCGCTTGCAGAGAGACCTTACCGACTCCACGGTGCTCAGGAACGTAGGTGTGCCACTCGGACATGGACTCATAGCTATACAGAGCACCCTGAAGGGACTTCGCAAGCTCATCCTCAACGAGGAGAAGCTGCAGGAAGATCTCGACAACACATGGGCAGTTGTAGCCGAGGCCATACAGACAATCCTCAGAAGGGAAGCCTACCCGCACCCATACGAGGCCCTGAAGGCTCTTACGCGTACCAATGCCAAGATGACAGAACAGACCATCCATGAGTTTGTGAGAACTCTCAATGTCAGCGATAGCGTCAAAGCAGAAATAATGGCCATCACACCAAGCAACTATACAGGAATATAATTATGGTGTGAGGTTTTGACTATAACACTACAAATATTTTTTTACTAACCCCTGGCCGTGAGGCTAATAAATTAAAAGATTTATGGATTCAGAAATGGAGAACAAATCGTTGGACACCTCTGCACAGCAGGGTGACAACAGCCGTGAAGGCTACAGACCCGCAAATTATCAGAGAGATTACCGTGCAGGAGGAAGACCACAGCGTCCACGCATTCACACGCAACGTGCTTACACAACAGACAAGAGCCGCACACAGGATGAAGGCGGCTTCAGACCAGAGGGCTTCGGAGCTGCTCTGCAAGGTGCTGGAGGACAGCAACAGCAGCGCCCATATCAGCCACGTCCCTACCAGCAGCGTCAGGGTGGTTATGGGCAGCAGCATGGCTATCAGCGCAACGAAGGCTATCAGCCACGTCCGAGAACAAACGGCTATCAGCCCAGGTATAACAATAACGGAGAACAGGATGGAGGTTATCAGTCGCGTCAGGGCGGCTTCCAGCCACGTCAGGGTGGCTATGGACAGCCACGTCAGGGTGGCTACGGACAGCCACGTCAGGGTGGCTACGGACAGCCACGTCAGGGTGGATACGGACAGCCACGTCAGGGCGGCTATGGACAGCCACGTCAGGGCGGCTATGGACAACCACGTCAGGGCGGCTATGGACAGCAGCGTCAAGGTGGCTACCAGCAGCGTGGAGGCTACCAGCAGCGCACACCGGGCTACGATCCTAACGCCAAGTACAGCATGAAGAAGCGTATCGAGTACAAGGAGACACACATAGACCCGAACGAGCCGATTCGTCTGAACAAGTTCCTGGCTAACGCAGGAGTGTGCTCGCGCCGTGAGGCTGACGAGTTCATACAGGCAGGAGTGGTACTCGTTAACGGCCAGGTAGTAACAGAACTTGGTACAAAAGTGCTGCGTAGTGACGAGGTGAAGTTCCACGACCAGCCAGTATCACTGGAGAAGAAGGTGTACGTACTGCTCAACAAGCCAAAGGACTATGTGACAACTGTCGATGATCCACAGCAGCGCAAGACAGTCATGGACCTCGTAAAGGATGCCTGCCCAGAGAGAATATATCCTGTAGGCCGTCTTGACCGCAACACCACCGGTGTGCTCCTGCTCACCAACGACGGTGAAATGGCAAGCAAGCTCACACACCCTAAATTTCTGAAGAAAAAGGTTTATCACGTATATCTCGACAAGAATGTCACCCTTCACGACATGCAGCAGATTTCCGAGGGCATTGAGCTTGAGGATGGCGAGGTACGCGCAGATTCCGTAGAGTATGCTGACGAGAGAGACAAGAGCCAGGTGGGCATTGAGATACACAGCGGAAAGAACCGTATCGTCCGCCGTATATTCGAGAGCCTCGGCTACCGCGTTGTCAAGCTCGACCGCGTACAGTTTGCAGGTCTTACCAAGAAGAACCTGCGACGCGGTGACTGGCGCTTCCTCACAGAGCAGGAAGTAGACATGCTACGCATGGGCGCATTCGAATAATCGATAACATCACATTCCCCTTCTCCCACACCGATGGTGGGAAGGGGAATTATAATAAATAATTATCTACAGTATGAAAAGAACTAAGGTTGTCGATGTCCTGCAACTCAGGGACTTCGGCGCAATCGTGAATGTCAAGGGATGGGTGAGAACCCATCGCAGTAGCAAAGCGGTAGATTTTATCGCCCTCAACGATGGTTCTACTATTAATAATGTTCAGATAGTAGTCGACCCATCGAAGGTCGATGACAATTTGCTCAAGCAGATTACT
>OBLI01003153.1_pt1 | contig 13001 bp, 7 predicted proteins | sample 1519701 | NCBI WGS metagenome assembly OBLI01 (sample SAMEA3663005, study PRJEB22513) | pig gut metagenome | biome: pig gut; feature: pig-associated habitat; material: faeces | place: France | collected 2012 | reverse complement strand
CGAGGAAGAGATGAAAAGACATCTAAGCGTGTGTTGGAAGCCGAGGCAAGGCGCAGGTTACGCAAGGAACTGGAGTTTGCCTACCAGACGCAAGGCTATGAGACCAACTATGACATCGAGGTCTGGAATATCAATGAATGGTATCTAACTAAATATTGAGCGATATGACCAACAAGCAGAGAAAAACCATGATTGAGCAATGGGTCACTCAGATGAACCCTAAAGCCATCCTCCGTGCTGCCGATGCCCGTTGTGGGGCAAGGTATGCTGTCTATGTAGTTCCGTCTCCTGGAGAGTTCGGGACAAGATGCACTGACTATCTGCCTTTGGAGCAGCTGGAGCAATACCTTTTGGGAGTGTTCTATGCCAATGAGTTCAACGAACGGATAGGAAGAAAGGCATGATGCCTTCTCTGGCGGCTTCGCCCTTCGGGTTCACGGATCCGAAGGGCGAAACGACTTCTTTTAATCTCCTTGACAGGTCAATACCTTGTATTATACATGAACCGAAGTTCATCAGATGGTTTCACCTATCTCCCTGTCGGACAAGTGACAGCGGAAAGTCTTTTCTGCGAAGTTAATGCGTCCACGTCAAATAGCAAGTCGTGCTTCGTGAACAATCTTCCTTTTCGCTGAAAAGAGTATTCTTCACGGCAGACTTGCCTCATTGCCGCTCCCGCACTTCTGGGTGCAGAAAAAATCTTCCCTGGTCACAGTCCGAAAGGATTTAATGAAAGGGAAATAAAAAATTCGAGCGCAATGAATATGGTCAAGGTTTTCATCAAGGGTCAAGAGGACAAGGAACTCAGTAGTTTCCTCCGTTACTATCCAACTCGCATCAAGAATGTGGGCATAGATGCTTTGTTCGACAGGCAGACCATCTTTGATTTCAAGGACGGATGCAACCAGCCGCAAGTGGCTCAGTTCGTGGCAAAGGAACTTGTAAGGAAGTTCGGGCGCAAGATTGGAAAGGTTGTTTTCTCATGCGTCCCTGCCAGCAGCCAAGAGCGCAACGAGGAACGGAACAAGGCTTTTTCCGCACTTGTATGTCAGTTGTCGGGTGCCATCGATGGCTTTTCACATGTCAAGGTGTCTGGAGAGCGGTCTGCCGTTCATGGAACCAAGATGAAGAAAGAGGTCAGAGCCAAGCGACTTGAAGAAAGCAACACCATAGAGGTTGATGCAAGTTTCTTTCGCAACAAGATAGTGTGTGTATGGGATGATGTGGTTACTACGGGAACATCTTTCTGTGCCTATGCAGCGCAGTTGGAGAGAGTCGGAGCACATGTGACCAATGGCATCTTCCTCGGAAAGACTTCATATAGATATGTACCAACTTATTGATGATTATATGGAACAGAGAAAATTTAGCCGGGCGGCAACAGCCGCCTTCACAGGGCATCGCTTCGTCGATGCTTCATTGAGAGAGCACGTCAGGAAGAGGTTGACAAGAGCTGTTCTTGATGCTTATGGGAATGGCATCCGAAACTTCATATCCGGCTTTGCCATTGGGTTTGACATGATGGCGGCTGATGTGGTAGTGTCATTGAAGAAGACCTATCCAGACATCATATTGACAGCTGCTGTCCCCTTCAAGGGACAAGCCGCTCGTTTCGGCTTCTATGACCAAAAGCGATATGACAGGTTGCTGGAGGTGGCCGATGAGGTGATTGTGCTCAGTGAGAGTTATTATCCAAGGTGTTTCCTGGACAGGGATGAGTTTATGGTGAACAATTCCTCACTGCTCATAGGTTATTATGATGGCCGTGAGAAAGGAGGAACATTCTACACCATCCGAAAGGCAATGGCTCAGAACATCCCGATAGTAAATGTGTTTTGATAACTAAATGTATAATTTATGAGTGATATTGGAAGCCTTATCATCATCGTCATAGTCTTCCGCATCATCTTCCTCGTGCTTGGTGCATGGTGGAAAGGTGATAGCCGGAATGACTTTAGACGAGATAGATAGCGTCAGCCTGAGATACGCTATTCTTCATTGATGTCATCAGACCACCAGAACTGTTGTAGTTCGTGGGTGATGTCATCCCAATCTTGCATGGTGAACGTGCCTTCGCCCATCATCATAATGGTCATGGTGATGTCGCTATAGGTGCGATAGATATTCGTGTCTCTAAACCCGTTACGAAGGTAGAAGGCATGGCGACGTTTTCGTTGGCTAGTGTTTTCACAGACTTGCGTAGGACTTTCCATGTCCAGGACACAAGTCTGACCCTTATACTTTTCAATCAGCTGAGTCAGTATCTGCTGACCATAGCCTTTACCGCGTAGTTCCTCTTGCACGGCAAAGTACCAGTACCAGTTGATAGACTTACGTGGATAGACGATGGTGAAGCCAATGAAGTTCTCGCCATCGTAGTATGCAGTGAAATCCAACGGCATTTCCTCAACCAGGCGCATCAAGTCCTTCCATGGGATTTGTTCGTCTTCAGGAAATGCCGTTTCATAGAGCCGTTTTATCTTTTCATTAGTATTTACTGCAGTTATCTGTTTTGTTGTCATGGTTATACTATAGTGATTTTTCAATCAAACAACGAGGGTTCAGAATTGAAATTCATTACAACCTTAAAACAACATTCCATAGTCTTTATACCAATTCCCGGATAATTAATTAAGGAAATCATAGACCGTAAATTATCTGACTTAACAGCAGAATCTATCGTATCAATTTGTTTTTGAGTACGTATCTTTGTTACGGCTTTTTTCTTGTTATCTGGAATGGATAGCCAACGACTCTTAAATGTTTCATACAAATCATCTGAGGCCATTGGGTCATAATCGTATATTTCGACTGGGATATTACATTTTGAGAGATAACGAATCATTATTTCTTTTACAACATTCTTGTCTAGCCCTCCATTATTAGTACCCAGTAATGGAAAAGCAATTGATGTTACTCCATGACTTTCATATGATTCAACAAATTTAGCTAATCCCTTTTCTATATACTCGTATTTACTGGGATATTTCCAATGAAATTTCGTTGGAAAATTAAGAACCCATGGGTCGTTCTCATCACCTTTGTATATCCATAGCTTACCAATATTAATGAGATGTTGACGACAATAATCTTTATAAATATCATACATCTTAGGATAGCGTAGTTTGTAAACTAACGCTATCCCCTTTCCCATAACCCCAACACAATTGACCGTATTCACTACAGTTTGTGCTTTTGTATTGAATATATTTCCTTTTATAAATGTTATATTATCCATATAATCATGATTTATAGATAAGCCACTGCTTTGTATCTGCTCTTGGATTCGGATCAACGAGATATATTTCCGAAGGTGGATTATTCTTATTGAAAGTAACTGAAGGATAGATTATTATTCCCGATGAAATTTCATTCTTTATCGCTTTCTTGTTAACAATAGATCCACCTTTGACAAGAATATATGCACAGCCATTCAAGTCATAATCAGAAGAAATAGTAATAGAGTTCTCATCTTCAGACATTTCCAGAGATCTCTTGTCATAAGAGTACATGGCATGATTAACCTCAATCCTATCAACTATTTCGTCATCACCCAGATACTTAATTAACAACTCCTTCTGAAATTCATCATAACAGAATATCTTTAAGGAATCCAATTTAGAGAAATCCAACTCATCAAAAACTAAGAATTCCTGTTGAGATTGCTCTTTAATTTCCCCCATATACGAACGATGAAATGCTCGGGCATTGTCATCATGCCAATCTACCATATAAAATGCATCAGATATGTCATTATATAGATATTTTGTTCTGATTCTTGTTGGATCTACATCAATCTTATATACAGATGCAAAATTGGTTTGCATGTTTCCATTGCTATAATAGCATTTTTCTGGCATCTTTGCAATAATTTCACAGATGTCAAACTCAAAGAATACCGGCAATGGACACTTTGGTAAATGCAAATTACATGCTTCCGGATAATATGACTTGGGCTTTGACCAATTTGTAAGTAGTGTATCATCCCAACCTAAACATTCGTTATAAAATTGGGTTGGAGATTTTGGACGGAAATAGAATCTAGCATACGGATGAGCTTTATTTGTGCGATGAACTACAGCACCAGCTGCATCGTATTTCAATGCTTTACTTTCCTCTGCCTTGTTTCTACTTAATATCTTTCTGTTCTTTATTATATCTATCGCATTAAACATATGCGAGAAATGGTAAACCTTTAAACTGCTATAGCCATTTGTGTTACAATGGGACAGTATATCAACAAATTTGACTCTATTCAGTTCCTTTTCAAAATCTTTATATAAATCTGCACTAAAGTCAACCGAGTCATTTTTACTGAAGGCTACCCAATCTATCTTATTTCGATATTGGTGCAAGAATTCTTCAGGAAAAACAATTGATGCAGAAGACAATTTTGTCCAATCAATAAAATCCTTAACAGTCTCAATGTCAGAGAGGTCAAACTCATTGTAGTTGAACCGTCTGTTTACGATTTCCCAAATTAAAGAATCCTTATATTTTACGAATATATGATTTGTGAGATTCTCTGAAACATATGACCAATCGAGTAGTTTTGCAAACTCATCAAGAATATTTTCTTCATTAATATCTACTACTTTCTTATTGGATGTAAGTATTTTCCAGTCAAGGAAATCTTTATATTCTCTTACGAATGAAAGGTCTATTTGTTGGTTCTTAGAGAGTGCGCTCCAGTTTATTTCTGCACCCTTTTCACATGCCTGTTTAAGAGAATCTATCGATGGAATAAAAGATGGATTACTTGACAAATTAAACCAACTGAAATTGATGTCCTTCATTAAATCAAGTAGTGCATCATTAAAATGCAATTCTCTCTTTGACACAACATCATCCCAAGATATTGAAGACTTTATTTCTGAATCTTTTAAGAGTTCACGAAGTTTTGTCTCATCCCATTTAATACTGGAATTCTTCGAAAGTGCATTCCAATCCCATGCTTTTTCTCTATTCTCAAAAATAAAGCCAAATGAGATTTTTGTGCTATTATTTGCTGATAAGGCTTTCCAGTTCCATTCTTCTTCAATGAAACTTTGAACCATATCGTCATCTATGTTAATATCTTCTCGTGTTGAGATTAGCCCAAAATTCAAACGATCACGATACTTGCGTAAATACTTTCCTTTATGTTCAGGAAGAAGGCAAATACCGAATTGACTTATATAGTTCCAGTCCCACCTATCAGGCTTTATTTCAAAGAAAACATCATTTTTCTTCTGAATAGCATCAAGTCTTGTTAAGGATGAAAAATCCCATTTGTATTTATCATCATTAAGCTTTGACTTAATAATTGTCTTCCATGTCCTATAAACATATGTTTCGGAGTCATACTCAAACATATTGTCTGCAGCCTTACATGCTGACAAGGCTTTTCTGTCAATATAGGCATGTGCTTCGTTTACAAAACCATCTATGTCAGTAAGTGTACTATATATATAACTATAGTCCCATTCATAACCATTGGTTGGATTATAAATTTCGGATATTTCCAAAAGTTCTACTGGAGAGTACAAACGTGATATTGTTGTCCAGCAACTCTTCTTAATATTGTCTTCGAGTACGGCAATTGCATCCCTAACGTGATCGAGATTCTCTTTGACATATGTTTGCTGGATTTTCTCATTCAATATTACATTCCAATCCCAATATGAAGCATATTTTGATAAATTATCAATAACAAAATCTGTATCAAAACGGCGGGTTATTATAGACCAATCCCAAGATGCATTATGAAGATCCCTATATTTCAGTATCTCTGATAATGCCATGTTTTCATTTATAGAATCCCAATCAAGATGTTCTGAGACAACAGGATTATTGTCTATCAATATGGCAAAGTCATTGTCAGCAATATTACAGATTCGTGAGGAAACAATATCCCAATCAAGGAAATCCATTTTTTCTGCTAGAATCTTTATCAGAACACTATCTTCAACCCTTGCAGATATCAAATCCCAATCCCAAACCCTTTCGAGCTCAGAATCAACAATATCATCATATGAAAGAAGCGGAGTTATCTTTTCTATAGCTATTCCTTGATTCCAAAAAGAAATATATTCTTTGAAATGAAGATGCAAGAAGACCGCATCTACTCTTTGAGTTATAACTGACCAATCCCAATAATCAACGTAATTAGCAAAATTTCCCTGTATAAAATCAACAGAAAGATTTTGAGATAGTATGTTCCAGTCCAATTTCTCCTTACAGCTATCCAACCGCTCTGGTACTTCTTCAAATAAAGGGACTAACCGTTGAGATATAATTGTTTTATCCCAATTCTCTTTAATCTTACTATAGATAAAATCAATGGTTAGAATTGAGGATAATCTGGTCCAAATACTACTACAATATAAAAGATTGTTTGATGCAAGTCTTTCATCAATGCCATCTATATATGCAGCCAGACCTAGTTCATCAAAATACTGTTCAATCTGTTTAGGAGAAGCCAAATTCAACCAATGAGAAATCGCTTCTCGGTGATTGCTAAGCGAGGTGCAGAATCTCTCATCAGCCACAATTGCTTTATTCTTAGCCAGAACACACCAATTCCAAGGGAAAGAGCTATATTCGAGTACTGCATCATAATTGTTAATTACTGATGACACATAAGAAGCATTTTCGTCACTTCTCATCCATTGATTATGGGAGGCAAAAAAGTCAAGCGTAAATTCTTTATTTGAAACACGCATCCATTCACTATACAAGACCTTATCCTTACCAAGAACAAGAAACTCTTCTGATAGTGAAAAATTTGTATTTCTAGACAAAGCATTCCAATCCCATTCAAACTCAGAATATTCTTTTATAAGTGCAAGATCTGAAACCTTTTCAGAGATATACGTGAAGTCATCAGGGGTATCAATCTTATGAAGATACTTTTTGAAAAATTCTGGTGTCCACTCGACATAAGGGAATTGAGCGAATCCTTTTACCGTCCCTATTGTTTTCCAAGACAACAGGCTACAGTCCTCCAAATACTTGATCAAGTCATCTGACCATATATAATTTGACTTAGAACCAAGATTGTAAGAATTCAATTGTCCATTTGACTTAATAACCTTTATAACTTCTGCGAAAGACCTATTAGAAACGATTGACTTAACAAACTCTGGGTCTGTAAAAATCCTATCAAGAAGAATGTTGGTGTATGCAGCAATATAATCTTTTATCACATCTATACTATCAGTTACTAGTGTAATATCCGCTTCTTTTGCCACAAACAACCAATTCCATCTTTTATTACAATACTTTACAATTAAGTCTTGATGATTAGATGGTAACCAACTGGTTAAGTTGTAAAAATCAATATTTAAGCGTTCAATATTGTTAATAACGAAATCAACATCAAGGAATGGTTCAACAATTTCCCAATCCCACTCAACACTTGTGTTTTCATCACAAAGCATTAATTCCTGAGCTTGTTCCTTAGTAATATCATTACGAGAAAGGACAATGCCCATATCCCACTTGTAATTTGCGCAATATTCTATAATGAAATGGATTGGCAATCTGCGCGAAAGCGTTATCATGTCAAATCTAGAATATGGTTCTGCCAAATGTGAGATAATAATATCTTCTGGACAACATCTTGAAATGTAGTCCCAGTTATTATCATTACACAACACATTTCTAACAACATAATAATATGTGTCAGAATCGCTCCAGTCAGTTCGTTTGTCCCTAACAATGAAATCGAACTCTTCTTGTTCTATCTCATCTTCAAAATAACGGATTTCATTGTAATTAATAGTAGAATCTGCGTTATTAATCAGTTTTGAATATAACGCTTTCTTTATTTTCTTATTAAAGAGATATGCGTTCTGTTCACGAAATAATATATCTGTTGCTGAAGAAGACACCTTGTCATCAAACATAACAATAGGAAAATATTCTCCACTATATTGATATAGACAAACGTCAAAATACTTAGAATAATATTTCCATTCAGGAAGCATACTTGCTTCAAAAACATTTGTGGACCTGTTTGATTGAAGATTTATACGATTAATTAAATCGTCAGAGTAATCAATATTGATTTGATCAGGATTGAACTCTTCTACAGGCACAATGTCTGTAATTTCAGAACATACCCCTAAGGCTGAATAGAATGGAAAATCAATAGTATCTATTGGTAAAATGGACTTGTTTACGTTTTCAAGAATACATTTCTTGCCATCAAAGAAAGAGAACTTGCAGTTCATTTCCAAAGCTTTTTTACCCAATCCTGTAAGACGGATATATTTGATTGCCGCTTTTTTATCTGCATTCTCTTCAGTACTACCTTCGGAAACTTCAACATTTAACTGTTCGTCTAAACAACAATTCACTTCTTCTGTTTCTTCAACTACCAGATGCCATTTGAAAACAGAATCGATCATGCTGTTAAATAGTGATACTTCTGCCTGGTCACGATAGAAACGTTTGCCTCCAAAAGCTCTATCTGCAACATCAAAACCAAGAGTTAGAGCTATATCCTCCTTGGTAATTCTATTACCCTCTAAAGAATTTATAAGACGAAGCAAAACTACCTCCAACTCTGTCAGAGGTTCGGTTTTATAAAACCTTACAGCACATACAGTCTCCTTTACAGACCATTCACGTAGTTTACTGTCTTTTGGTTGAGACTTGTAAACAAGGGTGCCATTATTTATAATTTCACTATATTGCATAATCAATTGTCTGCTATGTTATGTAAATGTTGTAAATAAATCCCATACCAAAGTCCAGTACCACTCACATGAATTTCATTAATATTGAAACGATCCATTAGTGACAGGAACATCGGCAAACCTAAACGCATTGTTATTTGGTCATCGAGTCGTTTACTACTTCCAGATGCTTCAAAGTCAAACTCATTCAGTTGTTCAACTGTATCGAATTGATTCAGAATAGCCTGAGTGCAGGTCTCAATACAAGCTTCAATTTTTTCGCGTGTCATTACTCTATCATGCTGGGCTGCATTATTCTTTCCACCAGTTGCATGCGTAATAGCAGTTCCTACACTAATACAGAAACTTTCAGTTTCCGATGTCATAGCATCCCCCATATTTTTGTAGAATACGACCAATCGTTCCTTCAACTTCTGGTCACTACGCTTTAACGCTTCTGAAACAGGTGTATCTCTATCTGAATCCAAGAATAAAATATTACGTAAAGCCGTAGTACCAAGATTTATACTATATGAACTAACAAGGTCACTATTTTGGAATACAGACACTTCAGTAGATCCACCACCTTGATCAATCATAATAACATGTTGAGAAGACAACATTTGTTGCTTATACCTAGAACTGAATAGATAAGCAAACATAGTGGAAACCGATTCTTCTTTTTTAGAAAGAATACGAACATTAATGCCAGTCTTCTCTTTTATAAATGCTATGATATCATCACGATTACGAGCTGTACGGTATGCGGCAGTTGCTACAGTATAAACTACATCAACATCTTCCTGCATCATTACTCGTTTCCAATTACGAATCGTTGGTAAAACGTTTCTCTCAAAATAACGTAAATTCATGTCATTCTGAGCATCCAAGCCCTTACCAGTTTCTGTTTTATTGGCATTTCTAATAAAGTTTTGGAAGTTAAATTCGTCAACTTTAGCATTTTTAATCAATTTCTGATCTTTACCAATCAAACACTTCACAGCCTTAGTCGAAAGTTCAAGGACAGCTATTTTAGGATTTATCCTATTAGCATTTGGTTTCAGCCAAGTTTCAATCACTCTAAGATGTCCATCGGTTTCAGGATTAATATCTCTAGTGTTGAGATTTGCTGAACGGTTCTTAGAAATAGGACGTGGGCGTTTCTTCATTAGTTTGTGTTCCCAATGAATTATTCTACCATTCGGATTGTTTTTGATGCTATCAAAGACATTCTTATAAATAGCTTCTCCTTCTTTGTTTTTGTATGTAGAATAATGTGCACTATTGCCCACTATGATCAATAGACGCTTGGCACGAGACAAAGCTACATTCAGACGATTGGGGGATTTTGCAAAGCCAAAGTCCATTTGCTTTCTGTAGCCCAAATCCTTATAAACGCGATAGTCTGGAGCCTGCTTCTCATTTTCTGCAATACAATTACTTCTTACTAGAGAAACAATTACAACATTCCTTTCCATACCTTGGAATCTATCAACAGAACTTGGCTTTAATGTCAGTTTCCCTGAATACTTCCCCTGCAGCTGTCTTAATAACCTTAACTGAGCTCCATAGAAAGTTATCAATCCTATCTCTTTGTCCTCTTCATTTACGAATTTATCATTGTAAGAAGCAAATGAATCTGACGAAGCCATCTGGGACAACACCCATTCTATAGCATCCACTTCACCACGGTTTGTTCGCGATGTACCTTCTGCAATTTCAGGTGAATTAGTATCAATCCAAATCACATGATTCTCTGGTGATATAAGTCCCTCGATGTTTATCCCATGATAACGTGAGAACGGGGTGCCTTCAGACTCATAGTCCTCATTAATGAAACCACATTCCAATCCACCATCTTTTGTGTAAAATTGCTCAATAACTTTATTTATATCAGGATGCATTCGATATTGTTTTCTAAATGTCCCCTTGATAGAATCGTCCGCCTGAGTAAAAAGGCGTTCAAAGTGCGATTTTTCGAGTTGGTCAAAATGATACCTGACAAATTTTTCCAACTCGATAATTTGCTCTTTCTCTTCTACATCAACAGATTGTAGTGCTTGGTAATGAAGCTTGTATAGAATATCTTCTCTATCAAGATTTGGCGGAAGTTGACGATGATCTCCAATTATAATTGACTTTGTTCCATAAACCAAAGGCATAGATAATTCTGAAGGTGTCGCTTTTGATGCTTCATCCTGAACGACCACATCAAATGCTAAATGCTCATCGTCCTTAAAAACGGTTTTATATCGTTTCATAAAACGACTTTCTACATCTTCTTTCTGAGATTCTATAGCAGCATAGTTCTTTTCGGTGATGGAGCTACAAGTTGCTCCTATAACATTACAATTATTACGATAAAGATTAAATACCTTTTTACGAAGCTCCATAGGTAGATTGAGCATGAAAAGAAACCATGCTCTTTCTATTGTCTCATCTTGAATCTGTGAGCGATTAATGATATTCTTCATCCATCTAACCAAGACGATGTTGTCTTGATTAAATAGTTTATACTCATCAGACTCTTCAATAGCTCGATTGTCTTCTGACAATATATAATTTTTGGAAAAATCAATACCAGCCCATTTCATCATCTCTGTGATTGCATATGGTAAGCCTTCAGACGAGAATTTATCACCAGCGCCAATTCGTATGGGCTTTACAATGTTATGATCAGAGAATTTCAAACGGTCTAATGCATTATCTACTGCCAAGTTCGCTTCTGAGGTGAGCAGAGTACGATCTTTAGGATTTGTCAATGCTAATTGCCAAATTAATTCAGCTATAGCAGTTGATTTTCCTGTTCCTGGAGGCCCCTGTATTACGGCTAAATCCTTTGCTTCGACAGCCTTTGCTATTGATTCTATCTGCCACTCGTTTAAGTGTTTATTTAGCTGATTAGCTTTAATTTGTTCAATTCTGCTCTTTACTTTTTTGTCGTCAGTTGGAGTCGCTTTACTAGCATCAAACAAATAGCTCGCAAGCATAGGATTTCTTAGCTGCTCGAAATTCTCTGTAATAAAATCAAAGGACTCCTGTAATCGATTTACTTTCTCGGAATCACCTGTCAAATCTGTTGACACCTTAGAGAGTTTCTTATCACTGACCAATTTGTCAACTGCCGAAATATTATCCTTGTCGATGATAAATGTTAGACTTGGATAATTTACATTTTTCAGTTTACCAACCTCAATACCATCACAACTGAATGTTTCACCACGAAGTGTTCCTATAACAACAGCTTCATGCTCTTGCTGCCCAAAAACATTACGTTCAATTAAAAACTTATCTTGTTCCTCTAATGGGAAAATTTCAAAGTCAAAGGGTATTGGTTCGTACTCTTTTTCCTCTCCGGTTTCTTCATCTTCAACAGTACAGCCTTCTTTAATCTCAGTCAAGATGTCACGAAGCGCAATGAAAAAATCTCGTGCCTGAGAATGAGAACTATAAGCCTGTCGAAAGGACAATTCCCCTTTCTTATTAGAAACAATAACTATATTGGGAAAACAGTCTTCAAGCTGAGATTCAATATTTTCTCTATGTTCCTTCTTATAATTCCAAATCCTTCCCTCAACATATGGCTGAGGAAAGAAATTCATATATAGACACTCACATTCTTCCTCAAAAGCCTTTAATGAACTTGAAGGTATGGTGTCAATATTAGCGTAAAAATTCCATGAATCCTTACCAATTGGTATTAATTCCGTATTGAATCTTTGCTTAAATGATTTTTGGAACAACTCAAACTTTGATTCGGTGTTAACTTTTACAACCAACTTCGCATCTGCTTGGTGAAGTCTAGCTGAGTTAGCATCAAGCAAAATTGGCTGTTTCATGTATTGAAGCAGACATTTGTTGATTTGAGTAAATATTTTCCAGATTTCTCGAATTGACTTTTCTTCTCCTTCTAGATTGTCTATATCTATAGCAACCTGTTCCCTTATCGCCTGCTCGTCAACCTTCTTCTTGCTAAGATTATAACGCGGATTGCCATACTTATCAGGCTTTCCTGGCCCAAGCACAATAACCTCTATTTCCTGTCCAATTTTAAGAAAATCTGAAACTTGACCAAATTTACATGGAACCTCGGAATAATGAATCATGCCCGACGCTCTACCTTCGAGTTTTACAAATGCACCAATATCAGTGATATTAGAGATTTGAACCTTTATATTATCTCCCTTGTTGTATTCCATAAGTTAATTTGTGAAATTGGATTTAATCCGATGGTCATTATTTATTGCTTACTAACAAATCTTTAACATCAACTTCTAGCGCATCTGCAATCGAATTAAGCGTAATCAAATTAGGCTGTACTCGCTGATTGACATATTT
>OBLI01003151.1_pt1 | contig 13001 bp, 7 predicted proteins | sample 1519701 | NCBI WGS metagenome assembly OBLI01 (sample SAMEA3663005, study PRJEB22513) | pig gut metagenome | biome: pig gut; feature: pig-associated habitat; material: faeces | place: France | collected 2012 | reverse complement strand
CCCTGCGCGGTCACGATGGACTTGACATAGTTGGTCTGGCGCAGGGCTTCCATCCGCATATCATCGTCCACGCAGAGCAGGGTGTGCTCCAGATCGGCACTGGCAAAACGGTTCTCCGAGATTTTGCCGATGCTGCCATCCTTCATGTTGCAGCCGAACAGCCGGGACAGCACCACACCGATTTGCGACTTGCCCTCGCCGCCGCTGCCCTTAATGACCATCATGCGCTGGCCCTTGTTGCTGGGGATCAGGCAGTATATGCTCTCACAAACCTTACCCCGGCTTCTCCTACAGTACATTCAAAGCAGTAATAGATTCCTTATCGTTCAAGTGGAAGATGAAAAAAACACCACCAACCTCAAATCCGACTTGAAGGTTGGCGGTGTTTACAATACAGAAACCTTGCGCCTACGGTATAGGATTCTTAAAACTTATGAGAGAAGCAGATTTTGAGAGATGATATGTCGCCGCCGGTATCAGGCTCCCTGCGGGCAGATGCGCGCTAGAAGCCGGAGCATCTCCTCGGGGCTGCAATCGGTGTGGTGTGCCAGCTTGTTTCTGCACTCGCACAGAAAATAGACCCATTCCCGTTCTTCCTCGTCCGGGATGTAAAGCAGCCACTGACTGTGATCATCACTTCTTCGCAGACCCATCATGTACACCAGCGTTCCAAGTTCGACATCGGCAGCGCTCCTCAATTCCTCACCGAACTGTCTGAAGGTGCTAAGCTCGCCCTTGCGGAAGTCCCATGCAGCAGTGTGCAGAGCGGCTGTGATAAGCTCTTCCCATTGTGCAGTAATCCGCAGGCGCTCCATTTCAATGTCTGCGAAAACGGTCTGGAGTTGGGCCTGCCAGATTAGCTGTTCAAGCTCTGCGGGCGTCCGGTGCGGCATTGCGCAGAAGCTGCCCTCCTGCTCCATCGCTGTCCAGAGTGCTGCAGGATCCTCCTCTGCCTTCAGCCGCTGGAGAATGGCGGGGACGAGCTCGCCGTTTTTTCCGGCCAGACAAGCGGCAAGCCATGCGGCGTAGTTTCGGAAGGACTCCGGCAGCGCTTGGTGACTGTCGGCCAGAATACTAGAAAACAGGTGGATGTCATCCGTGCGCACACTATCATTACAGTTCAGGACGGTAACGCAGCTGGAAAATCTGGGAAGTGCCTCGTGCGCAGGCACCTCCAGCACAAAGCAGCCATTTTCTGCAAGGCCCCTGCCGCGGAAATCGGACAGAAACTGCATGACGGGAAACGGGTCACAATCCGGCTCCAGCGCAAGCCAGATTACGCAATTCTGGAAGATCTGCCGGTCCCTCAGGTAACTGATCTGGGACTTGGGATCCTGTGGGCAGTCTCCAAGGCTGGTCCGGCTCAGCTGCCGCAGTAGCTGTGGAACGATCTCGCACTTTTCTCCCTTTTGCAGAATGGCGGGCTTGATCTGAACGGCGCTGAGCTGATGCGCCAGATAATCCCGCATGGAACTATGCCAAGGCAGGTCACCGTCTAGACGCAGGACAACATTTTTTCCATCTGAAAGACTTTTAGACATCTCCTCAATCAGCATTCTGGGACCGGCCATATTTTCCCACCAGAGGGCGATTTCATCTATCATTCTGCATCCTCCCAGTTGTTATACAGCAAGTATTTCAGCAGCTTATCACTGTCACCGATATATCCAAGAAAATCCTGCTGACGGAAACGGAATTTCTGCGTATTATGGTCTTTCCAGAGAATACCCATGTTCTCCATTTCATTCATCAGCACATTCAGGTCTTTTTCCTTCATTTCCTGAATCAAAGGAATCCCGTAGTCTTTTTCGTTGCATTCCTTCAAATCTTGGGCATCATAGCATCGAAGCGAACTGCCGCCCCTATTCCGGTCTTCATAGATCATCTCAGCCAGCAGATACGAGACCACTTTATATTTCCGATTCAGCAGAATGGTTGCCATGACCCTCGTGCCGAGTTCCTTTCGGATATCCTGTTCCTGGAATACTGTCTGCATCTGAGCTTCCGAAATGCGGTAGGGCGGGCAGGAATTATTGTCGTCGGTTTGGTAATCACGGCATACCGAATGAATCAGAGCACTACAGAACATATGAATCAAACCTGGATAACTGTTGGTATTAGACAGAATCAGCTCGATCTGTGGTTCGCCAATTTCAAAGCCCAGATACGACATTGGAATGCGGATTAGATCCATTGCATCACCAACGGACAGGGGTTTGATGCACAACGGCTTGCCCATGTGAATCAAATTATTATTTTCCTCTTCTGCAATGTCCATAGCCGCCACATTGTGAGTTCCGGCAAAAACGAATTTCACATTGTTCTTGGTTGCGTCTCGAAGCTCGATAAAGGGGCGAAGGCTTCTGTAATCGTCCTTCTGGAATTCCTCAAAGAGGCAGTCTACTTCATCCACGAAGATCCGCAACATGGAAATCTTTTGCTCCTCATAGATATCCTGAAGAGTCTCACACAGTTCCTGCAACGAACTGCACTTGTCCTGAATCAGTCCAAGACGCTGCAACTGCTTGTTAACACGTTCCAGCAAGAGCTTGCTTCCGGAGTCTTTTACTTCTACGCAGAACGAATACTCCCTCTTTTCTGGAGTGTTCAGAGTTTTGCTGGCACGATTCAGCAAAGCTGTCTTTCCCAGTTGACGACCGCCGTAAACCAGATTGGACCCCTGCTTGTTGCGCAGATCATGCAGTTCCATCATACGTCCGATGAACATTTCTTCCGGTACAGTACCAGTTCCATTGCCATAGAGCACTTCAAAGGTATAGGGCAGGGTGCAGCACAACATGGCATTCTGCCGGTCACCTTTGTCTACCGAAGCCAGATACATCGCAAGCACACGATCGATGAGCAGGAACGGGCTCTGACGACTGGTATCGGCCTTGAAATTTTCTGCCATCTGCCGACGATCCGAAGAGGTCAGAGAACCGTCCATAAACACGATTGTAGAGCCACTCAAATGCAGATCTTTAGTCATAACTTTAATGAGGGTATTAACACCCTGACAGCCATACAGACACACCACGTTCAGCGGGTCACTGATTTCCGTGCCGAATTTATAGACAGGGTGCGGATAATCCGTAAGATTAGTAGAACTCGGCTTGACCGCTACTTCATAGCATTCGATTTGCTTATGGTTGATGCTGGTCTTTTTGATGTGCATTACATCAAACCCAAGACCCAGCAGAAGACCTTTCACACAGTCTAGATTGACGCTTGCATCCTTGCTCGGAATCCAGTTTTTCACCCAGTTCTTGCCAGCTGCCAGCTCGTTAGGTGAGCTCCAGTGCTGGTATGCCTTGTCCATCTGTTCCAAAGCCCGACCAGCCCACTTATACAAAGCATCACTGCGGTGATTCTGACAGATACCGCAATAGAAGTCCTCACCACTCTGGAATTCGGCCAAAAAATTCTTCTTTTCAGCCCGATTCCGGATGCTGGTGGGCAATTCCGTTTCGCCGTTCTGCATGCAGTTGATGTAGGTATCCACATTGATGAGATTTCCACTGGACAGTGCCTTGTGAATCAGTTCCAACATGGCGTTTCCAGCGTAATATTCCTGTTGTTCTAGGCTTTTTACACGAGTGCGGTACAAATCCAGCTGCCTCTCAATTGCTTTGTCCAGCACCTGCCGGAGCAGACCGAGGAAGATATGAAAGCTGGCAAAATTGCAGGTTTTTTGATAAACATTTTTTACAGCATTCATAGTCAAAGATGCCGTTTCCATCATGGAACCCTGCAGCTTGCCGCATGCGTGTTCCATACGAATAAATCCCTCAAATTCCTCCACTTCTCGTTTCATGGTTTCCTGTGCACGGGAAATATCGGCATGATCTATAAACGATTGCCCTGAAACACGGTGAATCAGATCTTCGATTCCGTAATTCCGGTACCAGCGTTCACTTCTAAAGTCCCCGATTTGTCGGAGGATGTCTGTTTCTTCCTCGACAGGCGTAGCCATTCCTCGGAGCAGAATCACCCAAGGCTCCAAACCGGAAACATCATAAAGTTCGGGAACAATCAGGTTTTCACCAGACATTCCGATAATCAGTTCCGGCATTGTCCATAGATTACGATAAAACTGTAGTTCCTCCTCCGCAGAGTATCCTTCCAACTTCTGTTCCATATTGTCAGAAGTGAGTTTCAAAATATTCTGGCAGGCTACAAGATATCTGTTCTGCGCCGGAACTTCAGACAGGACCTTGTTCAGCGCAATCAAGGATTTTTTCAGCTGGTTCCAGAGTCTTGCATATTGATCCCGGAACTTTAAAAATTCGGAATTCTGGTTATTTTCAACAATGTTCAGCCAATCTGCAATAAGGTGCAGGCGTTCCGTCAATGCCTTTTTGCACACCTTCTGGGCAGCTGAGTCATTGTCCAAATGTTTAACCTTGATTGTCCGGTCCTCATTTCTCAATGCAGTCCAACAAGAATCAATGTGATTTTCCAGCCAAGCATCTGTGACTTCCAAGTTCTTCAAACCGAGATTTTTTTCCAGACGGCTCCGAATCTCAGCGGCCTTTTCACAATGTCCCTCTGCGATGAGCTGCAATACTTGCCCAATTTCACTTTTCGGACCTACAATCCGTTTCAGACAGTCTTCAAGTCCGGTGATTTGAACTGTGCTAGTAGGCGTTTTTTGCATTGTTTTCGCATTGCTGCGCAATGCAGCCTGCATCTTTTCAAGTTCGCCATTATTGACTAGATTTCGGATGACAACAGGAGAAAAGCCCAGTCCATCATACTGGAAGGACAAATCCTTCAGGTCGGTTTGCAACAGTTTCATCAGATGTTCGATTTCCGCGGTCTCATCGGGCAGCGCACCGCGCAACTCTCCTGTAAGTACTGTATCTGCACCGTTGTACAAGTTGTGATCATATGCTTCGGAAGGAAATACCATTGCCCACAAAGTATTTGCCAGAATTATGGTCTGACGCAGGGTCTGCAATGCCTGCCCATTGTCATCGTTTGCTTCGGAAATGAGCTGCTCCTGCTGATTATTGATCACAGCACTGCTGTATTTGTAATTCTGACCCGGCTGCCGGACACTCTGACGGAACGCATGGTAGAAGCCCTTTGTCTTTGCACCGAACGTGGGTGACTCTGCAAGGCTTTCGGCCAGAGACACGGCCTCTGCGACACGGTTTTCGGAAATAAGCTGCACCGTCATTTCCATCAACTGCCCCAGACCAATCTTCTCCGGCTGTTTCAGCAGAAGCTCTGCATTTTCCCGGACTGTCTGTCCCTGAATATCAATCCGTACCGCGTTTTCCACAGGAGCCGTCGGTTCTTCCTGAATGTTCTCGCTCGGGGCATCTTTCTCCGGTGCCTCCATGTTCAGCTCATCCTCTACAATCGTATCTTTTGAGGGAAGGATTTCTTCTGGAACGTTTTCCATACGGGTTTCATCCTCCGGAGTGGATTCTTCCATCGTCTCCTCTACAGGAACTTTCAGAATTTCATTATTTTCCGGTTCTTCTGTAGCGGATTCATCCGATACATTGTCGAGCGTTTCTTCATTGTTCACCTGCTGCACAGGCTCCAGCACGTTTTCAGTCTGCTTGTCCTTACCAACCTGCCCAGCAACGGGAAGTTCCTCTTCACCATCATCATCTGCTATAAGTTCTGCCAGATTCACGACAGTGTCATCTGCATAACGATAGCAGGTTTTTGTTTCATAATCATAGTAGCAGAGCATGGTCCCACTCATGGCATCGTGGATGTTTTTGTCGAAAAATTCAGCCATCTGGTGTGCATGCTCCTTGTTCAGACCCAAAACGATGAACGCAGCATCGTTCTCAAATGCCTCGGGGCTATCATCCCAAAACAAATCTTTTCTTACAGATTCAAAAGATTCTATCGTTTTGCCAATGATCCCTGCAAAGGAGCAACCGATGTCATTTTCAGGATATCGGAGGTGAAGATAGAACGAGTCCGTAGACACATTCTCTCTAGAATCAAAGTTTATATCTCCAATTAAAATTCCCAATTCAAAAGCCTGAACATAAAGCACTCTTGTCAAAGCACTAGATACGGTATCCTCGATTTTATCGCCCTGAACTCTCGTGGCTTTCTTTTGTCCTAGAAGTTCTGCGGACTTCTGCGTTGTAAAAATCTGATTCCCGCGGTCTGTAAGAGTGTAAAAGCAAGGGTAACCTTTTACTGTGTATTTCTGTAAATAGCCAAGGTTCAGAAGCTGTTCACAGGACGCAATGAAATTTGAAGATTTTCCACTTATCTTCAGGAGCATCTCCGGATTTACGCAGTTCATTTTCCACGCCAAAATCAGGATGTTCTTATTATCTCGAAAATCGCCATGGCGATGGATGTCACTATCGAATTTTTTGGTCGAAAATGCCAGTTCTGCCTTTTTGTTCTGTTCAACATTCAGAAGATCGTCTGATACGGGGTACAGGTATGCCTGCGGGTCATCAATCCCTAGCTTGTGCCACCGTTCTGCCTCAGAATCATCTACGTCTTTCCCCAGAGGGACAGACGCTGTTTTCGGTGTAACAGTCTCTGCAACTGCTTCAGGAGCAGGCACGTCAGAAGCCGCAGTTTTCATTGCTTCTTCGGTTTCGACAGCCTTTGCAACCGGAATGGCAACCGGGGCAGTTTCATGTTGTGCAGAAGCAGATTTTACCGACTCAGGCAGATAATACTGATGTCCGGAAAGACCATCGCGGATTTTGGGATTATCCTTATAATATTTTGCAGCTGCATCAAGCAATTTCCAGTTCTCGTCAGTATAGTAATCAGGGCACGCCAATGCTTTTAGAAAGGCCGTTGGACCCTCCGTGTGTTTTTCAAATGTTTCGATGTCTTTTTTCTGAATAGAAGGCAGATCTTCTATATCGTGTATCAGTTCTTTAGCTTCATTCTGGCAGGAGACCAAAGCATCCGCAAATATTTGAGCGCGAGACTGTACTGACACAAATTTCTCCAACGTTTTGCGCATTTCATCCAGCTGCTTGCGGTATTCGAGGAATTTGCTGTTCTTTACAGCCTCCACATAGGCATCAGCCGGGCTGCCTTCCTGCGGCATTTCCTCTGCCGGGATGCTGTGCGCCGCAGCCTGGCAGACATCCGTGTACTGCTCCCGGAGCTTATCCACCGTTGCGTTGATCTGGCTCATTGCAGGAGCATCGGGCACTCTTCCCTCTGAGATCAAAGCAAGGATGCTTTGAAGCTGTTGTTTCGAGTCATCCGCTGTTTCGTGAAAACCGCGGATGAGATCATCGATTTTTACATCCATAGTAGGCATCTTCTCCTTTTTCGATTTTGGGGATGGATTGATTTGATATTCTTTTATTTTTTCAAGACCAGCTACAACTTGCTTACAGGCTGCTGTTGATAGCGGCTCTTGCTTGTCAAGCTGATCAAGCATATCCGAAATCTGCTTTTCCAAATCTGAAAATGGTTCATGAATTTCCATCTGCGTTCTCCAAAACGTAAAAACTTAATTTTTCATTTTTCGGACAAAGTTTTTCCCACTGCATCTGCTCATCGGATGAAACAGTCAGAATTTTCAATTCTGCAATTTCTGCATTTTCACAGAGGAAGTCCAGAAGTTTTTTATAAGATACCGCATCCTCTGTGTTCCAAACACCAGAAATAGTATAACAGGCATGGGATGCGTTGTTGACTGCACAGCCAAAGAGCAGGTCACTACATTCAGGAAATGCAAAGGTAATGTATTCCGTCGGCTCATCTGCCTGCGAATAGTAGGCACGGATTCGTTTCTCGCGTTCGATTGCCTGCATATACAGATTTAAGTCATGTGACACCTGATCAATTTCTTCCGGAGATGGCAGCTGCTTTGCTCGAAGCTGCTGCCGAATGTGTTCAAGCTCCGAGTGAAGAATCTGAGAGATTTTCAGGCGGGGAGAACGGAGATTTAAAGTGCTGAAATCATACGGCATAGTAGTACAGGACCTCCGTTGCACGCGTACAGGAAACGACCTTCTGGTTCGTTGTCATCCTCTCAGGATATACACAAACAGTCGAAAATTCCAACCCCTTTGCCGCAAATACGGAGTAGCAGGCTGGCTTTTCTCCCGTTGCTTTTTCAGCAGTTGTATCCAGATATTCAAAGTAAGTCTCGGACTTTCCGGATAGATTGCAGAATTTTCGGAAAGACTCATAATCTCGAACGATAAAAACAGCTTTCTTATTTTGGAATACCTGCGGAAGCTGCGATGGTTCAGAAATCAACGTTGGATAACGCTCCGACCGTGGTTTGCCAAGATATTTCATTTTGGATTTGAACTCCGTATTGCAGAAATCTGCAATAGCTGCCGGATTTCGGTAATTGCAGTCAAGATGATAAATTTTCTTGATACCGGTATCATTCGTCCAGTTCTTTACTCCACATGCCGTATGCAGCACCTGCAGGGTATCGCCAAAGATATTAAACCGGGCTTTTGGGTATAGCTGATGCAAGAAATCATAATCAGCTTTATGAAGATCCTGACCTTCATCGATGCAGAACAGATTATATTCAGGCAGTTTTGCCTCTGCATGAAGTGTAGTATAAATTTTTAAGTAGAATAGCAAGTCGGATTTGTAAAGAATACGGGTTTCTCTCTGATGCTTTTCATCCAACTTTTCCACATCGAGCGTATGCACATGATATCGCTCTTTCAACGGGAGCAATGCGTTCCAGATCTCCTGTTCAAAGACCGTGCTTTCCAAACGGCCAAGCACATATTTAGAACGCTCCATTTCAGATTTAATAAAGCTCTGACGGGAATATTCGCCCTCAAGCTCCTGCGCCCGCTGACGCAGCCATTCGGCTGCAGTGTCGATTTTTTCGGCCAGTTCATTGATGTCATCTATGATTTTCGTTTTTCGGGCTGCAATTGTTTCCCGGCGTTTCTGATACCGTGCAAGAGTCTGCTCCGTGGTTTTATCACCGGTGAATTTTACAAGCTCCTGTGTAGCGTCATTAGCGATTTTCTGCAAAAATGCGAGGTATTCTTCATCGGCACGGTAGGCTTCACCAGAGGTGATACTTTCGATAAAATACAGCTGCTGCGCATAAAGAAACGGAACATCCGGGTCAAATTGACCGGATTCGATCCACTCACGCAGTGTTTGCAGATTGTCTTTGGCACTCTGGACTTTCTCTTCACGCTGCTTCTTCCATTCAGCCAGTTCATGCTGAGCCTGTTCTGTCTTTTCAGCACTGGTTAGAAGTGTGTGCTCGTTGGCATCAATGCTTTCAGCTTCAGCGTTTTGTCTATCCAGCGACTTCTGCAGACTGTCCATTTGTTTTTGAAGAGTTTCATAGTCTGCTCTCTTTTGTGCATACTCAGGATCCTGCAACAACGAGGTATCTTTAGAGTTCGCAACAGAGATTTCCTCATCAAGTTTTTCGAGAAGAGATTGAACTGTTTTTGCTGTGACAGTTTCTGGAACGGGAATGTCCAGTGTCTGGCAGGCTGTTGCGATGCATCTCTGAATAGATTGACTTATTTTTGCTTCGATTGTTTTAATCGTTTCTTCTGAATAGACCTTTTGCAGATATTCGTCCGGGAGATATTCTTCAGAAAGCTCAAAATGATACTGTCTATTGCGAAAACGGGCGTCGTACCGAAGTAACAAAGCCTGGTACAACTCCGAAATCGAATAATTAGCGACATTTGAAATCTGATACCGTTGCATCAGGTCTGACGAGAACAGCCGGAACAACTTCGTTGGAGTAATCAAAAGGACATGCTCCCAGCCGCCATTTGAGAGTTCACCACGCAAATAGAATAAACGGTGCAACAAGCACTGTGACTTGCCAGAGCCTGCACAGCCCTGAACGACAAAACTGTCAGCTGAATCCGATGCAATGATTTCAAACTGTTCCTGTTGGAGTGTTGCAATGATGTTCTGCAATTTCGGGTCAGAACGGTTCTCTTGCAATTTCTGCTCTAGAAGTTCGTCTGCATCAATCAAGATTCGTGATTCGGCAGATGGTGCAGGGAACAGTTGCGTAGCATTTACAAGTTGCCGACTTTTAATCTCATCGTCACAAATTTTGACCGGCACAATAGATACCAACGTTCCGTCTCTCTGCTGATACGACTGTGGCAATCCATTCCTTGATTGGTAGCACCGAAACAACTGCTCCCACATCGGAGTTTCAGCATTCTTCTTAAAAGGCACCAGAAACTTATCGGCATCTACCGGAAGCATTTGGTCTAGTGATGGGACATCCGAAAGAAAATAATGTTCTGTCTCCTTGCTATCGGACATGTTCAGTTCAACATGCGAAAAATAAGGTCTGGCATAAAGACTCTGGACGCGGCGATTTACAGCGTTTAGATTTTTATATGCGCCACCACGTTCCCGATAAGGAACAAACGAATCTTGTGCTTCGTATGCACCTCTACGAACTTCGGCGCATTTGTCAGAGACGTTTTCCTTAGCAGCTTGAATTTCCTCGTCTAGAGCATGATAAACAGCATCTTTGTATCGAGTTTCTTCTTGGAGAAGGGCATTATGAAAGCTGGAGCGCATGACATACCTCCGAGAACAATAAAATTACATTTATTATACAACATATATGCTGAAAACAAAAGAGAAAACATGAAAAGTGTCTAAAATCAGAAAGCCGGTTTGATATTCTTTTTTTGATGCTTTTTACCGCATAACAGCAAAGATGCCCACTAACTTATGAAAATCCATAAATCGATGGACATCAGGTTCTTTAGAGGATGGGTTTAACCTTCCAGTCTGCCATGGTCACATCCTAACGACAGATGGTGCTCAATTTTTTCGCTCAGTATAAGCTGAGCATACTCCAGCGGTTTGTTGTAGAGCAACCAGTCCAACTCTGCCCGCTGCGTCGGAGTATTGCCGTACTCGTCCTCGATGGCGGTGCAGTCGATGGCAACGGTGGTGCCATCCTCGAACCGGGCTTCCACCCAGTTGGTGTCCATGTTATAGTGGCAGGAAAGCAGTTTCATCATAATAGTAGTATCCTCCTAGACTTGATTTTGGTGTACGGCCACTCAAACCAATGCCGTCAAGTCGGTGGGGGATAGGGTGATTTATCATTTGTCGGAGAGTAAGTGCACGGCTTCTGCACGGATTTTGCACGGTTTCAAAACGTGCAGAGGGTGCTTTTTGATGCAAAATCCGACAAAGGGTGCAGAAATTGCCGGGTGAAAAATCACGTTGCCTTGATCAAAAACTGCGATGACTCGAAACTTTCAGAAATTGAGACGAACCAGCGGCTTGCTCTCTTAATCAGTGGGCCCAGGGTTCGAGTCCCTGGAGGTGCACCACAACAACAAGATCCGAACTTTTTTCCAATAGGAGAAGGGTTCGGATTTTTTGTATTCTTCGGAAAACAGAACGAATCCCTTGCTTCCATCGAAAAACGTCCTGGATCTTATCATAAGAAAGCACGACAGACCACGGTAAGAGTGCCGTAAGGCGGAAAGAACACAAATATGAAGTACGATGAAAGAACCTGCCATTTCAACATGGACACCGGCTGCGTGGAGCTGCTGCTCCGGGATGGGAGAATGATCTCCATTGACTGCACTGGGGTCGAGGATGAATTGGACGTGACCATGCTACAACGATCCGCTGGGCTATGCGGATTTGATGTTGAACGGTGACCCGGAGAAATATTTGAAAAACGTAACCGGGAGCCATGGGTTGGAAGATTAAAGGCAAAACAAAAACAGGGTGCGCCCCTGAATGAACAGCACCCCATTTGTCCGACAGTATTCGGTCTGACAAATGGGGTGTTTTTATATGTCGGAAAAACGAAAGGCGTACAGTGGAGAATGAGACCAATTTTTATAGTGCAAGATGCTTTGCACGATAGTCCCGTGGGCTGATGCCATATACATTTTTGAACGCACGGGAAAAGTGAAGCTGATTAGGATAGCTGACCATGGTGCTGATGGTGCTGATGGGAAGGCGGCTTTCAGTCAGCAGCTGTGCCGCCCGTGCCATGCGGTAGTGCAGCAGGAACCCCTGTGGGCTTTCGCCCATGGTATCTCGGAACACCTTGCTGAAATAGCTGCGGTTCAGTCCGCAGAAGGAGGAGATGTCCTCGATGGAAATATCTTCGCTGTAATGCTGCTCTATGAAAGACAGAGCCTCCTTCATATAGAAGTCCCGCAGTCGGCGGGGACTTTGTGCCTGATGGGAGGCAGAGGACTGTACAAGCTGATCCAGAAACAGAAAGCCGTAGCCGATCTGACGCATGGGGCTGTCCTGACTGTGATTTACCAGGAAGAGCATCTGCTCTTGCAGCAGCTGTCCGGCTTTGGTGCTCGCAGGCGAGTACACCGGGTTCTGTCCGCTGATGCCTGCAAGGTTCAGGGCTTCGTGGGCACGCAGACCGTCAAACTCGATCCATGTGTATTCCCACGGCTCCTGTTCATCGGCACGGTAGGTGGTGACCTGACCGGGAGCGATCAGAAAACCATGCCCGCCCTCGATGGCGTATTCCTGTTCGTTTGCAAGCAGAAGCCCTTTGCCGGAGATGACATAGTGGAACAGATAGTGGTTGCGGGCATAGGGACCATAGGAGTGCAGAGGCTCTGTCTGCTCCCAGCCATATTGGTATAAGTTGAGATCGACGAATCGCTCATCCTGAAATACATGGAACCTGCATTTTGTTTCCGTTGATACGTTTCTTTTTGTACATTCTTGCATACAAGATGCCCCCTGTCCGCTTTTCCTTATTATATACCAAAATGCGTTATGACTTCAACATAATTCGCAGTATTCCTTCAAATTGAGATATAACAAGTCGCATTTTTGTATTTACGAAACTACTGGCAGATAGTATAATAATGGCACAATAAGAGAAAAGAAACTGTGCAATGTGATAATGCACAAAATTTTCTCGCTGCTTTTGTAAGAGCTGACAAAAGCAGAAAAATCGACCCGGCCGGTGCGACACAGTACGAAGATCACTCTACGGAATAAGGACTTTGGAGGAGAACAAAAATGAAGATCTCTCGCAGACAATT